>Ga0179593_1329268_pt1 | contig 20716 bp, 25 predicted proteins | sample CZODoug2_1_08_16_FD_185931 | JGI IMG/M metagenome (GOLD analysis project Ga0179593, IMG submission 185931) | Vadose zone soil fungal communities from Angelo Coast Range Reserve, California, USA - CZODoug2_1_08_16fungal (PacBio error correction) | ecosystem: Environmental > Terrestrial > Soil >... | reverse complement strand
GGTTTCTGGCGTTCTTTTTTTTTTGGTTCCCCATGCCCCTTCCCCTGCCTTTCGTATTTTCCGTGCCTCGTCCCCCCTCCTTCCCCCCTCCCCTTTTTGGCTGAGGCCCTCGTTTTTCCTCAGAGTTATCTGAACTGGCCACCCTTCCTGGGAGGGAGTTAGTCGTTAAGGTTCCGCGTCCGTTTTTTGGTCGGGCCTTCCGTTTTTTTTTTTTACCACCCTTTGGTTTCTTTTCCACCAACGCTCCCCACGTTTGGTTCCTTTCTTTTCCCCCTCGGCAGCAGTAGCTTCTTTGTTGACTCCGTTGCGTGGTTGGAGTATATCGACCCCCCCTTTTTCCCCCCCTCCGCGCGGAATCGTCTCTTTTTTTTTGTTTTGTGGTGAAAGGTCCCCCCCCTTTCCTTACGAACGGTCGTTGGCTTTTTTTGTGGAGCTTTCCTCCACTTCGTGCACGGTTCGTCCCCCCCTTTTTCCCCCTCCTCCCTCCCCAAGACCCAACTTTCCAACTTCGACCCTTTTTCCCCCCCTCCTTTGGAGAAGGTGTTACATGTCGCGGTGTTTTTTTTTGCCCCCCCCTGGCTTGTTTGTTTTGCCCTTCCACCGTCTTCCCCTTGCCTCCTGTCAGCGGGGGCGAGGTCCCCCCCCCCCCCCCCCCCGAATAAAAACCCTGTGTCCCTTAAGAGGGGCCTGGTTGACCTTCTTTCGTCAAAACTTCCGTCGCCCTGGCCCTGTTTGCTATTTCCCTTTCCAACCAAGGAGTCCTTTTTTTTTCCACCTTTTCAAACATACGCTCCTTTTTCCGTCCGGAACCCCAGTTTTCTTTTTATCGGTGGCGCCTGGTTGAGGAGGTCCAATTAGAGTGTCAACCTGGTCTTGGGTTCCGATGAGATTCTCGGGTGCATGTACTTCCACCTCTTTCCCCCATTCACTGAGCGGGCACTCTCACGAGTTAATTTGACTCCTACCACAGGAAGTTTTTTCCTTACCTTCGGTGGTGTTTGGGTGAGTCACGTCTCACCCTCTCCCCTCCTTAACACCCCCCTTAAGGCCGAAGAAGGCCCACCCTCCCCCCCCCCCAGCACCCAACCCTTCCCCCCCAATAGAAGAAAAGTTAGCCGGACCTTGGTCCCACATGTTCTTTGTTTCCCCTTTTTTTTGGTCCCCCCCTTTAAGCGCCGGCGACCCGATTTCCCCCCCACCTCCTCCAAGGCCATGTCCTTTTTTGACAAACCTACCTTCCCCCTCTATTTCAACCGCGCCCCGCAGCCCCCCCCGGCCAAGATGATTCATCCGGGGACCCCGACGTCGCCTTCCCCACCCATTGTCGTTTCCCCTTTCCTTTTTCCATCTACTGCCAGTTCGGCCTTTCCTTTTTCTGAGAGCCAGTACCCTTCCTTCCCCAGTTTCAAATGGGAATTGTGAGGGGTTTTTTTTTTGCTGTTCACAATCCATGACGAAACCTGCATGAAAAACCGTTTTTTCACCAACATGTCCACCCCCCTTTCCCCTTCCCGTACGCGTTTTGCTGGATTTTTTTACCATTTCAGGGTCCAGTTGCGTCCCCCCGCCCCCCTTGTTTTTGCTTACCAGTTCCCCTAATTTTCCCATATTCCACCCGCTTTTCACGGACCCCCTTATTCCACAAAGCCTACCCGCGTGCTCCCTTTTAAATCGTCTCGGCGGTTGGAACTCGACCGCCCTTTCTTCGGGTGCAGTCCCCGTTTTTTTGGGCGCTTAAGGACACATTCCTCTCCACTATCCTGCGTTTTCAAGTCATTTTCGGGTTTTTTTCCCCTTCTCTTTCCTGCCCCTCGGTCATTGGCGATCAGTTCTTTTTTTCTTTCTGGGTGCCTTCGATCCCCGGTTCCAAATCCTAATTTCTTTTTTTTTTGCTCTTAGCACCGCTCTAACCCTTCTTGCCCCGTAACTGGAACGTCGTCTTTTTTCCCCTCCCTCGATCTTCGCAGCGCTTGCCTAGCTGTCGTTTCATTCATAAACCGGCTCTTTTCTTCAAAAATAAAGTCCTTTTTGCCTTTTTTTACCACCCCTGAACTTGCAGACCCCGTTGGCCTTTTGTCTCACTCTATCATTTTTTCCCCACCCCGGCCGTTGCGATGACTTTCCATTTTTCTTTGAGTTTTGCTGGAATGGTCCTGACAGTTCTTTTTGCCCGTTTTTTGCACAGTCCCCCTCTCTCTTGCCGGCGTTTGGCTTGCAACCAAACCATTTTCTGGTTTTTCCTCCCCTTCTTTTTTGGCGAGAACCCCCTGTAGTTCTTCACTTGTTTCGCTCGGACCCTTCGCAAGTGTGTCCTTGACTTTTTGCTTGTTGTGGAATGACCCCGCCAACTTCTTATTCGGGTTCTTGCAGGTTCTTGAGTTTTTCTTCCCCCCAACAGAATGTTTTCGATCGTGGTTTTTCTTTATCTTTATGCAGATCATCCACCACCCCTGTTTCCGTTTTCCCTCCCTAAAATCAGCCTCCGGCTTCCCGTTTTGAAATCCCATCTCCCCCCCCTTTCCTCTCGCCTCGACAACACTTTTCTCTCGTCCCTGCCCCTTTTCCCCCTCCTCCCTTTTTTGTTTTTTTTTCCCCGAGAGATTTCTTTCGAGTTCCCGAACTGTAACCAGAGGAAAGCTTCCCCCCCTGGAGTTTATGGTCCATTCCCTCCTCTGATGTCTGTTTTTGCGCTGTGTGTTCTTTCTTTCGGTGGTGGAGATCCCTTCCCCGTCTCCAGGGGTAGAAGAAAACCCCGAACAGTCTGATGTTCTCGCCGCCCCGCTTCCCCTATCTTTCTTTCGTGTGTATTTCTTGATTGTTTCCCCCAGTCGTTTTCCCCACCTTTTAGACTCTTTTTTAGAGACGCGTGCGTCCCGCCCTTTACCTGGTTTTTTTTTCCTCTCCCCCCCTGACACTCGAACCCCTTATTTCCCTTGGGGCACAACCCTTGTGTTGTGAGCGACTGTCAAGAGGTTCCCGTTCTGACTTCACGACCTTTTTTTGCTGTTTCCGAGCTTTTTGCCACCCCCCCTTATACGGGGACGTCTGAATACATCCGTTTTACGGCCCGTTCCTTTTAGCGGAAGTATTTTCCCCTCTGATTTTTTGTTCTTTCCAATTCTTGTTTTTTTTACTGACCCCCGTTCCCCCCACCTTTTTTTTTCCTTCTTCCCTTTTCGTTGAAAGAGCACCCTCCCGTCGGAGTCCTCCTCCTTCGCTTTCTTTTGTTTTTTTTTTGCGCGTATAGAACAGCCGACTCCTCTCTTCCTCTTTTAGGGAACGGGTATGAGCGGGTTTTTTCCCGTTACTGTGCGCCGAAAGTCTTCTTTTTCCCCCTTTTCCCTCCTATGCCCCCCGGTTTGCTTTCTCCTTCGATCGCCCCCAAGACCTCTTTTTGTAACGATAAGTTACCAACCCCCCATCCCCAACTGTGAAACGTCTGTATTTACTCAGGTTTGTCCTTCTTCCTCCGTTTTCCCCCCCCACCGGCTCGGGAACCCCCTTTACGTTTATTTATCCAGCCCGATGACTCTTTCTTGTGGACCCAGGTCACACCTATTTTTTTCCGATTTTTTTTCCAAATTCACGGTTGTGCCCCCGCGGGTTTCTTTTCTGAACATTTTTTTTTTCGGTTAAATCGTTCTGGGTCAATTTTTCATTCGGGCCCTCCCAGCGAGGTCCCAACTTCTCTTTCAGTCCACCACTTCGCCTTCTTTTCCTGGGGTGCAGGTTGCTTTCTGTTGTTCGGATACTGATTTTTCTCCGAATCCGTTTTAAATCCCCTTCAAAGCTTCCCCAGGTTCTCTATACCTTCATTTTGTTTTTCTTGCCCTCTTCGCAGTACCCCCTCCTGTCATTGAAGATCGACAGCCCTTTAGGGTTACAATGTTCATTTTATTTTTGCTCAATGTCCCATTGTTTCGTGCTGCTCATGGTTGTTTTGTCGCCCCTTTTTTTTATAGAGGCTTCCTTCCTTCCCTTTCGATGGGTTTCTGTCTGTTTTTGTTTCCGGCACCGCTGGACCCCGTTTTTTTTTGATTCACGTCAGGGTGTCCCCCCCTTCCTTTCCTCAGGGGTCGTTCTTCCTATTTGGGACGGGGTTTGTTTTTTTGTCCGGCCTTTCTTTTTTCTTCTTTTCTTTGATGTCCGATTGGCGTTTTCCCTTGGCTCGTTTCTGCGCACCGGAAACCTTTCTTTTCGGTTTCCGTGAGGTCTTCCCGCTTTGGGACAGTGTTGGTTGGAATGCTCTTTTCTCTTCGAGATGCCTCCAAGGTCCCCCAGTTCCGCTTTTTTTTTGCAGTCCCTTGACTCCCCTTATCCCCTGGTTTTTTGTTTTTTTTTTTTTTCCCCCCGCGATCTCGCCTCCGGCGCAGACATCTTGTCACCAATTTGAACTTTTTTTTTTTCCTCCACCAGGGCCCGAGGATGCCTTTTTGCTTGGTCCGCTAGGTTTGTTCCCCCCTTTTTTCTCCCTTCCCCCCCTCTTGTGCGGTCCCCCCGGTTCATAGCACCACCTTTTACAAGCGGTGTTTCCGTTCTTTTTTTCTTCCGAGCTGCCGGTGTTCCCCAACCGCCGTGATGTCCCCCCCCCCCAAGTTTTATTTAGGTGTTGTGGTTTTTGCAGCAGCTCGATTTTTCCTGGTGTCCCCCACCTTGGAGCGGAAGTTTCCCCTTTTTTTTCCCCTTGCCAGCGTGTTCCGTGCCAACCATCCCCCGACAGTGTTCCCTTTGAACCCCATCCTTATAACAGAGTCTTTTTTGACATGTAGTATTTTTCTGTGGTTTTTTTTCTTGCGGAAAATTTCTTCGCTTTTTGTCGAGCGTTTCTCCTCGTGATGATGCGCAAAATTCTCCACCCTTACCTTCTTGTGGTATGGGAAAGGGGTGTCACCTTTAGCAGTACCCCCCCCCCCTGCAGTTCTTTTTGTCAGAGGAGGGGCTTAGTTTTTTTTTCCGATCTCCGCTTTTTTTTTAACCGTTCTCCCCGGTCCCGATTCCCTATCTCCCAATCGGCCACTTCCTTAAGCCTTTTTTTTTGGATTAAAATGACCCCCCTTTTTTATCCGGTTTTTTTCCCCCCCGCGGCAAGGTGTTTTTCGGCCTGTCCGTCCAGAACATCGAACCTTTTTGAGTGTACACCTACGCCCCAAAAGCCCTTCCCCCCCCCTTTTTTTCCCTTTTTTAATGGAACAGACCTTCCCCTTTTTTGCTCAGACCGCTGGTAGATGTTTTGGATGGTGTCCAATTAATCGGTGGCCCGGCTGCTTTCCCCACACCAGTAATTTGACCTACCCGGCGCTTTTTTCGTGTCTGGTCTTTTTTTTTAACTGCCTGTTTGCAACTTTTTCCTGCCTTTTCCCCCGGCCCTTCCACTCGCGGCTCAGGCGGTCCCAAGATTTAACCTGCTAGGTGGGAAAGATTCCCCGCCCTTTTTGTCGTTGGGTGTTGTTTTGCCCAAACCTTTACAACCGGCAGTTGTTTAACCTTTTGCCCCTCACCTGACCACCCGAGGCCTGTCCCCCTCGTTTGGGAGAGACCCTCTTGCATTCAATTGTTTTTATCTCCAGCCCAAACCGTTCCTTTTCCGTTATGACTGTCTTTGACTCCCCCCCCCCCCCAGCCCTGAAGTTCTTCCCTCGGATTATGTTTGTGAGATGTTTCCTTTCTCACCCGTTTTTTTTTTGTTAAAGCTAACCCTGGTTCTTCTGCTTTGTACTTTCTGTTGCCTCCGAGGTTCCACACCCCATTCCCCCCCTTCCCCTCTTCGATTCGCGGGAGATTTCCCCCTTTTTGTTGAGAGCAGTATCCCCACTCTGTTCCCAGTCTTCTCCCTGAATCTTTTTTCTCTTTCCCCCCGCGTTTTGGTGGCTTAAGACTGAACTTTTCCTTTTCTCGGGTTGGTATAGGCGTTTTTCTTAATCCTTTTGTTGTTTCTTTCCGTTCAAGCTCACAGAACCCTGATTTTTGCAGCTTTGGTGGATTCTGCCAATCCTCTCGCTTTTCTCCAGTCCGACCCCTTTCTTCCCCCCTCTTTCTCCCAAGACAGGCAGAACCTTGGGACCTTTTATGTTCCTGCCCTCCAGCTCTGATTCCCCTCCCCACAAGTTTCCTTTTTCCTTTTTTCCCTTTGGGCTTTTTTTTTTCCTTCGCCCCCCCCCACCTCCTCCCCTCTCTCTCTCTTTTCTCATCAATCCTTTTTTTTTTTTCTGAGCTCTCTTGATGTCTTTTTTTTTTGCTTCCTCTTTTTTCCGCAACGGCTTTGTGACCCCACCAGGTTCTTTTTTTGTTTTTGCGGGGTCTCCCTCGATTCGCTTGCGGGTTCTTGTCAACTTTTTTTTGATTTTGACCCCTTTTTCCTTCCCCTTTCTACGGGCAGTCTTGCCGTTTTCTGGGGACGACACCCCCAAACAATATGTCCATTTCCCCCTGTGGATGCGAGGACTGCCCCCCCCCCTCGGCCAGCCCATCCCCCCTTCTTGCCGTTTGGTTTTACCCCGGGCTGTTCTGTTGCATTCCTCCCCCACCACCGGTATCGACATCTTCAGAAATCTTTTCGAAGAGAACACCATTGGATTCCCCTATTCTTCCCCCCTTTTCCTCGAAGCGGTCTTTTGCGACCTTTTACCTCCGGCTGCCGGATCTTCCCTTTTAGTCTCCCCCCCGGTGATTGTTCGTTCCCCGGGCCGGGGGTCCATTCTCCCCCCTCCTCCTCCTCTGCGTCTTGTTCTCTCTCCCCGACTGCTTTGAAGCTCCCCCTTTTGTGCGATAAATGGGTCAATTTGCGGTTTTTTTCCTTGTCTCGCCCCCTGAGGCAGGCTCTGGTTTTTGTTTTTCAGTTTCCCTTTTCGTCCCGGTGCATGTGCACAACCACGGGACCCCCTTTTTTTGGTAGGATTTCCAACCTACATTTTCCTTCCCTTTTTTTCCCGGTTTCCTGGAATGGAAGTCCGCCTTCGGTGTTTTTCGTGCGGCGATGGCAGGTCAGGTACCAAACTCACAAGTTTTTTTTCGTCCCCCCCTTTTCGTTGGACGGGCGGCTTTAACCCCTGCCGCAGTCCCTTCCTTTTTTTTTGAGAATGGCACCGCGTTATTTTTTGACCCTTTTCCCCCACCGTCACGTGTTTAGAGTGCTGTACGGTTGTTAAGCTCCTTAGATTTTTCCTTCCCCTTCCCCCCCACCCCGGAGATTTTTAACAACCACGTCTCTTTCCCCCTTCTTTTCATTGCTAAAACCCGGTTTTTGTTGTTTTTCCTTGCCCTGTTTTGCGCTCGGACTCTTTTTTTTTTCTTTAACCTTTTCGTTTTCTTCTTTTCCGAAAGGAACCATACAAGGAAGTCCTGTCTTCTTTTTTTTTTTTAGGCATGTGTGACCTTCATTTGTTTTCTTTCCACCCCACCCGGTCCTCAATTTTTCGTTTGGCCGATTGTTTGCCTTCTTTGGTAACACTTCTCTCACCTTTTTCTCCTCATTCCAAAGACACAGTGAACCCCCACCCTAAGTTTTTTCTTACCCTGCTCTTTTCTTCTTGTTAATGATCCGGGTTTTTCCACTTGGTTTCAACCCCAGTCTGATGTTGTCTTTTTGTCCTGGCCTGCAGTCGTTTGGCATCCCCTGACAAAAGAGAAGGGAGAAAAATAACTTCCCAGTATCCTACTTTTGGCTCGTTAGCCAAAGAAGGATATCGCCCTTTTTTTTTGGTTCGTTCTGCTAAAGTTTGTTTATTTAAGTAATTGCCTACTTATTTTTCTCGAAAGGGGAGCGCGGGGAGTGAGCGAATGGAGTCGAAGGACCAGCACCGCGTTTCTTTTCCGAGAAGAGGTGCTAGGATGTTTTCTTTTTTTTTTTTTTTTTCGGGAGAGCCCTTTCGAGACAGTTTGGGCGGTCCGAGCGGTATGCAGCTAACATGTCAGTCTTCCAAAGTTTTGAAAGAGTGACGGCCTAGAGTTCAATGGAAAGTCCTTTACGTTATGTTTTTGGCAAGGGACTCGTTGCCCAACGCCTGTGAGTTTTCTAAGCTGGACGGAATCCGATGTTTTACGGGTTTGGCTTGTGCCTTCACGCGCGCGCCCGGAGAGCGGAGCAGCGCTTTAAAGCGGGCGACGGGAACGATCATTTTACAAGAAACTCGGTGGAAGAGCGCTCAGTCGCGGCCCCGGTTTTTTCGCAGCTTGTCATTTTTGGATGCGAACCTCTCCTGACGTTCGGGCCCGAGCTCGTGCGTTGTTTGCCTTCTTACCTTCCGCGCCAATTTCTCTGCGTAATTTTTGTCCGCTGCCGGCGTACCCCCCCCCAACCCGAACCCAGAAGACCACCTTTCGTTCCCCCGGGACTCTGCGTTTTTGTGCACCTTCACTTCTCGTGTAACGGAAAGAACACCCGCCTTTCCTACTGATGTGACCGGTTTCTATTCCCTTTTTTTTTTGCCCCCCAACCCAAAAGGCTTTTCCGCCCACAAAAAATACGCCACCCAGCCGGGCAGGATCGATACCCCACACCCGAACTTCAACAACCATTTCTTATATTTGTTTGCCTCCGCGGCTCCTTTCCCTGACGTGTTTTCCCCCCTCTTCTTCCCTGTTTCTTTTCCCAAAAGCTGCTGAGCGGTTTTTCTTTCCACATTATGACCAACTCCGATTTTTTTATAACTCACTTATACGTTGATTTCCCTAAACGGTTTCCAGGCTTGCTTTTTGTTGTTAGTGGTGTGCGCGTACCATCAGTCCCTTTCCCTACCCTCCCCCCCCTCCTCCGGAAAGAGGAAGTTGCATCCACTTTCCAAACCCGGCCACAATTTCTACCCCTCCTGTTTAAGGAATGTCTTTGGTCACCCCTGACGGTTCCTGAAGAGGGTGCTGAAACACTGGTGTCCTCTCCCACGGCGTACCCCGCATTTCGCCACACAATCGCCTTTTTTCGGGCCATGAAGTCTTACAGGCAAGAGATAAAACACCCCCTGAGCCCCGCAGCGGCCTGATCCGCCTATTAGCCTTTTTTTCCCCGTTACAACCTTCTCCTTTTCGCTTTTCATGACCGTCGTTAACGTACTTCTTTCTAAAAGTCTGAATGAGAATCCCCCCCATTTTCCCCCCCTTTGCGGGCGTACTTGCCGCACAATCAGCGTACTTTTCAGCCAACGCAACCTGCACCCAGGCCCTACGTCCGACCCTTTTTCCTTCGTTTTTTTTTGTGACCTCCGGCGGCGTAGTTGGATTTTCCCTTAGCGTTTCCCTTTTTTTTTTTCTTACCCTAACTGCAATTCTTTACGCCCCCCCTCTTCCTGTCCCAAAGTTTTTTTTGCTTTTCACTGCTTACCACGTTTTCTCCCCCCTCTCTGAAAGGAACCTCCTTTTTTTGCAACTCGACGAACTGTCGTGCCGCGACCCTGGTTGTTGCCCCGTCGTTTTTTGAACACTTCCTCTCACCCAGCCCTTTTCCTCATTTCTTTGAGTCTTTCCGGGGACTAAGTTTCTCAACTCTTTCGTGGCATCTTTTTGGAGTCGCCTTTGTTTGCATGATAAGCCCATTTTTCCGCGATCGGCGTTCATTCCTTTGACGAGACGCGCTCGGTTTTTTTTGTCACCCTCTTCACAGCGCAATGCGCTGATTATCTCTTTATTCGGTTTTCGCAATCGCTTCTTCTCCTCCCCCCGCGCTGTTCGAGACTAAGTCATGTTTTTTTTTTTTTTACCACCCTGAATGTGTTTACTTCCATTCTCCCGTGTCCTCCTCTCTCACTCAAGCGTTTGCCGCCTTGCCTTTCATCCAGTTTCGAGGTTGGTCATTCTTCCCCCCAGCCTGCGTTAGTGAGTCATTTTGCCTGGCTATTTTTTTTCGCTGGCGCCTTTTAACCCCACCATTCCCTTTTTTTTCCTCTCGAAAGTCGTGGTTGATTCCACACCCGGTTTCAGTGCTTGAGCGTTCTGCTACTTTTCCACTCTGGCTTTTTAAATTTTTCCCGAAAATTGCCCCCGCCGATTTGACCAAACTGGCAACCCTCTTCTTTTCTGTCTTGTCAGAGTCGTCCCATTAGACCCCAGATTGTTAGACTCGTTTCGTTCCGATTTCCTTTTTTTCGTTCGATTTTACCCCTCCCCGTCCCCTTCCAACCCGCCCATCGCGGCGGGTTTTTCCCCCATTTTCCCCTTTTTCCCGTCATATCGCCGCTCCCCACAGAAATTTATAGTTTTCTCCCGAACCTCCCTTTTTGTTCTTGACGATTCCTTTTTTTTCGCCTGTTCCCGTCAAAAGAGAACCTGTATCCAGACTGTTCCGTTCCTGATGGATTTTTTTTAGCCCCGAACTCGAACTTTGTCTGACCCTCAAGAGACCTCCCTGTTTGTTTTTTTCGGGGAGTGCTTTCCTTTTTTTTTTTCTCTCTCCCCCCCCCCCAGAGGCGTCAAGGGAGCCCCCCTCATTTTTCTGAAAACAGCTGGTGCTCTCCTTTGCAATAGAAACGACAGAACCTTCTCTGGTTTGCTGTTTTGGTTATTTCACTTGGGCTGTTTTTTTTGCCCTTTTTTTTTTTCGCCACATTTTTCGCCGTCCTTGAAGCAGTTTTGTCTTTTCAGCTAACGGGTGTTCCTAGCCCACTCCTCCCGACGACCTTTTTTCCCAACATGTTTGATGTTTTTTCCGCGCCGGACCCCTTCGAGTGCCTTTTGTAAGAACGGACCTTTGGACGATGCCCCAACTCGCTTGGTGCGACATGAGACCGCCTTCATTCCTCCCCTTCCGTTGGGGATTTTTCGCTTATTCGCCACTGGTTTGAGCCCCAGATGTAGCCCGTTTTTGTTGAAACCCCCACCACCACCTTTTTTCCCTAGGGTTTTCTCCCCCCTCTCGGTTAGGCATCCGGGCAGCCAGTCTTTTTTTCATCGGCTTTCCCTGAAGTTGATCGAATCATGCGCATTGCGTTTTTTTCTTTTTTTTACGGTGTTTTTCTTCTCCGTTATTTTTTTGTTTTTTTTTTCCCCTCTGCCGGCCAGGTCCTCCCTGACAACAGTTTTTTACATTGTGCTCTCGCCCCACCCTTTCCTCAACTCCAGCCGATCGCCCCCCTTTTTTTTCAAAACACCCGCTTTATTCCCCCCCCTTAAAAAATAATGTAACCGCCTTTGTTTTGAAGTCGGTCTTTTCGCATGTGTTCCTCAGAAGTCTTTTCCAGGAGTCGGACCGACCCCCCTTTTCTTCGTCGTTCCACGCCTGAAGACGGCTTTCCCTTCTGTCACCCCCACCGAGGTTTCTTGCCACCGGTGTTTAAGATTGTTGTTTAACCCGCCGCTTGGTGTTTTCTTCGTTCAATTTCTTGTGTAATCACCCCATAATGCTCCTGGGCGGGCATTAACATTTCGTCCCGCCTTTGTGTCCCAACCCCCCCTTCATCCCCCCTCCACTGCGTACGGTATGGCAATTGGGGTGTCTTTTTTTTTTTTTTGGATTTTCGGCTGATTGTGCTTCTAATAACGAAACCTGGTTTCCCAGTTGATCTCATCGGGTGCGGTGGTCTCCCTTTTTTCTGTGCCCTCCCAATATTTCCATTCCTCTCTCGACACAGCAATTCGGACACCCGTTGGATGGGGGACCGACCCCTTCCTTTCTGCCAATGATCATTTCCGATGTCTTTTTCTTTTTCGACTTTTTTACAAAGCTCTCTGCTTAAAGAGTTAACTTTTGTCTTGTTGGGTTGGAGATTCGGTATCCCTGAATTTCCTGAAACTTTTCTTTTCTATAGTCGTACGTAATTAAGGGTGAACCCAACGCCGTTTTTCACGGTGCCGGAGTATAACTGTGGCTGTTCTGTTTTTCTGTTTCGGGCCTCTTTTTGGCCTTTTTGACCTTCTTTGCCGATGGAGCTTTTTTTTTTTCGGCCCCCCTCCCCCCGGCCGAGGGGCTTTGCCGTTTTGGTTCCCCCCATGACCTTTTTCCGGGCTGCCCCTCTCTTCTTTTGTTTTTTTTAGTGGGCATTCCCCCCCTCCTGCTTCCTGTCCAGGGTGACGCCCTTCTCCCTTTTATTTTATTCCCCCTCCGCCGAGGACTCCTTGCCATAGAAGCAACCTTCAACCTTTTTCACAGGCCAGTTCCTGGGTGTCTTCCTTCTGTTGTTTGTTCGTTAGTCCTTCTTCTTTTCCCCTCATGTGGAGCTCCGTTTGCACTCCTCTCAAAAACTGTCTTTTTCAAACGGCAAACACGTTTCGGCCGTACGCTTGCCCTTTCCCCCCCCAACCCTCCATCGTCCCCCAGATTTCCTTTTTTTTTTATTTTTCTGGTTCTTTTTTGGTTCGGACCTTCTCCCCCCCCGCGCAGCGCTTTTTTTTGGTACCTGGGTTCCCTTCCCCCCCACCCAGGCCTGAGGGTTGTTGCCCCCTTTTCCCCTCTCCGGTGTAACCCGAATCACCTGTTGCTTTTCCCTTTCCTGAGTTAATTTTTGTTTTTTTTTTTTCTTCTGTGGTCTTTGTGCGGTAAACATGCGTAGATGGTACTCACTCTCGCCCCGACCCCGGATTTTTTTGCTTCAATCGGTTCCCAAATCCGTGCCCCACCCTTTCCCTTCCGCTTTCCGGCGAATGAGTTTTCCCCCCTGATTTTTTCCCACAGCCTTCGCTTCGGAAGGTGCGTGCGTTGTCTTCGATCTCGACACAATATGGTCGCTCAACCCCGCCTTTTTTGTTTTTAGATGTCTCACATCTCCCATGCTGCCGCAGGTTTTTCCTCCCTCTTTTTCCTTCCTTGACATACCGGTGGCCATCTCGTGTGTTCACCTGCCCGCCCCCTTTTTTTTTTTCCCCTGCCGAACTCGACCTGCCTCTTAAAAACCTTTTCCCTTGCCCCGCCAAGTTTCAGGGTACCGGTTTACCCCCATCCTGACCTCCCCTGTTTTTTTTCTCGGGTCGGTGTGCGCTTTTTTGGGTCCCCCCCCCTTATTATTGAAGACAGTAGTCCGGGGTTTTTTTTTCTTTGCTGTCCCCGCCCCTTGTTCAATACTCAGTCCGTTGCCTGTACTTCACCTTTCTTTAGTTTATCGGACGGTCCATCCTCCTTTGAAAGTTGGACATTCTGACACGTTTTTTTTTCGTGTGCTACCTTCGTTGGTAACAATTTCCCTTCTGTACACATCCTTTTTTTCCTGAAATTTGTTATGCAATTTCGGCCACCCCTATGCCTGTCAGCCGTGTTTCAGTGCGGCTCAGAAGCACAGGCACAGTCCTCTTTTCCTTCACGCCAGCAATCTCATTGTGGCTTCGTCCTTCTTTTGTTTTACGATCTGATAAGCATAGTGCCGTTTACGTTTAGGTTGTTCGTCTTGTCCTCCTCCCCGTTTTTCACAAGATCACCGGTGCGTTTTCTTTCCTCCCCCACCCCCCCCTCCTTCCCCTCCTCCTTGTTAAAAGTTCTTTTCCGTAACCTTTTCTTTTCGGGCCCCCCTTCCCAATCTTGATCAATGTTTTTTTTTCTGAGATCGTAGAAGATTTTGCGGTCCTCTTTTTTTCTAACCGTTCGTTGTGTGGTGCTTTCCTATTTTTTCCCCCCCCCCTCCAAGCCCCGGGTTCACCTTTAGGGGATTTTATCCAGGGTTGTAGGCTAACGTTAGTTTTTCTGTCCTTTTACAACGCAACATTTGTCTTTTAGTTTTTTTTTTTTTTTATTTGCCCGCCCCTTCCGGGCGCAAGCGCCTTGCAGTCCTTTTTTCTCGTTTTCCCTAAAATCCCCCCCCGCCACTGTCCTTCCTCCTGTCGTACGGGGGGTTTTTTTTTCCCCCTAACCAGCACCTCTCCAGACAACCCAAGCCTTTTGACATCGGTTTTGCGGTTGCACACCGCCCCCGCCCCAATATCTTCCATACCTCCCTTTCTTTTTTTTTGCTGCAGAGCGATATTGGCTGTTGTTTTGCGAGAACGGCTACACCCCCCCCCCCGGTCCCTTTTTTGTTGGTCGATAGAGTTTTTATTTTTTTTTTTTTTTTTCGAACCTACGTTGCCTTCTTGACTTGCGGTAGAGTTATTCCATGTTTCTTCTTTTTCCCCTGTGCGGCTGGCGGTTTTTCCCCCCCAAAAACTTTTTGCTTGGCCTGCCAATTTAAATTATGAGGAGGAAGACCCCCCGTTTTCTTCCCAGTGCCCTCTTCCCGTCTCCCTTTTGAACTGGGGGCTTTGTTCGGGCCTTTGCTCCCCCCCCCCCCCTGGTATCGGATCTTCCGAATTTCCGAGTGATACCAACAAACATTCTTCCTCTTTTTTTTTGCCCCAGAGATAGACGAGGTCATTCTCCGTTTTTTTTTTTTACCGCGGCTGCCTGAGGTAGTATCATCCTGGTGATCGTTAAGTCCCTTTTTTCTTTCCCTCACCCCCCCCAATCGACCTTACTTACCTTTTCTTTTTTTTTGTCCGCAGATTTTGGGACCTGGCGGCTTCATTTTGGATGGGAGAGAAAGGCCCTTGGCCGGGCTTGTTTTTTGCGTGGAGCACCCCTTCCGTCCATTCCATTGTTGGGCGCGTTTGGCGTTCCAAATTTTTTTTTACCCTTCCTTTGTGCATGTTGCACACACCCCTCCTTTTCCTTTCCATTCTGGAAACCCCTCCCCCTTTGTTCTTTGAAACGCTGGGAGGCAGTCGAAGTTTACTTGTGGTTGCGTTTTGCTCTTCCTTGTTGACTTGTCCCTCTGTCTTTTTTCACTTTTCCTGCGGCAGCGCCCCCCCCTCTCCCTCTGTTTTTTTTGCTTCCGAGGTATGTGAAATGGCAACCCGTACCACTTTTTTGAGGCGTTCTCCGGTTGTTATTGTTCTGGTTCGAGTTTGGACTTGTTTTTTTTTTTTCCCCCCCCCACTTGCCGCGTGTACACTGAGATCATGGATTGTCATTTATACACCCTTCCTTCACGAAGGCGATCATTGTTTTTTTTTTTTTTTTCTTCGGCCCTCACCCGTTCTGTGATTGCCTGCCCCACACTCCCTCCTCCCTTTCTCCTGGGGGGGGGATGTTTTGCCTTGATTTGAGTCCCCCCTTTATAAGGTCGGGACTCTTTTTTTTTTTGTTTTCGTCGGCCCTTTCGTCCCCCTGAACCTCTTTCTTTCCCCCAATTGCCCCCCCTTACCATTACATTTCCCGACTCTGGATTTTCTTTTTTTCGAGTTGTTTTGCACTTTGGCAACCCCCTCTGAAGGGTTGGGACGGAGTCTTTTTTTTTTGCGCTGCGCGGGAACCCGCGCGCGAACCCAACACCCGTTCCCCCCCCCTTTCTCCCTTTTTGTTACGAGGCGGTGTTCAGGACTATAGGTTTTGCGAAATGCCCTTTTTCCCCCGAAGCTGTCACCCCCGTTTTCTTCCCCGTTGCACACAAGATTTCCCCTCGTCACAGCCACAACCTTACGGTCTTTTTCCCCCCTCCTGGGACTGTCGGCAAAACTTTTTTTTTTCTATTTTATGCTGGGGCCCCTGCCTTCCTCGGGAGGCCTGCAGTTCCCTTTTATTTTTTAAGGTCCTTCCCTAGTGGGGGTTTTAGGCCACATTAATTTTTCCCTGACTCGGCGGGTTTCATCAGCCTTGGCCCTTTTGTCCTTCCCCTTTTCCCCGGCCATGCTTCTGCCTTTTTTTTTTTTTTTTTACCTTCCGACCGATCCATTCTCCCTTCTGGGTCCATCCCCCCCCCCTCCGCAGAGAATGACTCCCCCCCCCCTACCACAACCCCCTTCCCCCCATCGCGCACACCGTCAGAAGTCGTTGTCAGACCTGTGACGGTTCGCCGAGTTCTCCCGTGGCACCGCCTCCACGGCGGACCAGGAGATTCCTCCCCCGCGCAGGCAGTCTTTGAAGGTCCCCTTTTGGACGTGCTGTTTCCTTCCCTTTTCTCACCCCCGCTGCCCCGCCAGGAGGTTGCACAAATTTGCTTCGCACTCAGGACCGCTTGTAGGCCCAGTTACAACAGTATTCCCCCTTTCGTTAGTTTCTGAAAGTAGTTCTGTTTTTATGAAGAGTTGTTTTTGCGACTAGCCTTACGAGATCCTTTGACCCCTGGGGACGGGACGTTTTTTTTTCCACCTCCCCTGTCAGGTTGACCTTATCCCCCTCCCCCGCCAGGCACCCAGTCACCTTCTCTGCTTTTCTGGATTTTTTTTGGTCTTTCGGGCGAAGGTGTGAGGTCCCCTCATTCCGTTTCTTTGATTACTCACCGTACTTTTCCTTCCCCCTGGCCCCCCGCGGAGGTACAAACCCGTTTTTTTTTCCCGTCCCCCCCGGTCGTTAAGTTTCCCTTTTTTCCCTTAAAATAGCTAGTTTTTTGGACCCCTTTTCCTACTTTTATTGAAGAGCCAAGGTGGTCCCCGTTTTCTCTATGTTTCCACCCCCTTTTCGATAAAAAACCGACTCCTTCCTTGGAAAAGGTCTGTTTTAGTTTTTCCTTAGGGTTTTAAAAACACCTCTTATGGAGGATCGTCTGTCTTTTCGTTTTCCTTTGGTTCGTTTAGTCTGTCAAGTTCCTTTTGCCGACCTTTTTTTTGAGTCCTTTTGCCGGTTTGCGGCGACGCGTTCCCCTTTCAACCCCGGGTTAGAGTTTGCACTGGCTCTTTCCCTATCTCGCATCGCGGAATTCTTTTTTTGTTTTGAATTCCTTCCAATAGCATTTGTGCGTTAAATCCAGTCATGTTTTCTGTGCCCCCCACCTCATGGGCCTTACTTTCCCCCGTTTCTTTTCTACTCCCCCTCCCCCCCTCCAGTGACGCATGTGGCCACATGTATCATTTTACCGGCGCTTGTTTTGATCTTCCTCACTTTTTGATGCGACCTTGGCCCTTCGATTTTTACCGGCCCGCAGTTCCCACCACCATCCGTGTTGTCCCGTCGAGGTAGGTGTTAGAGCCCCCCGGTAAGTGCGGCCGTCTCTCCTTTTTGTTTTTCATTCAGTCTTTTTTCGCACCCCCTTGCCCCCGGCCGAATGGATTACATTTACCGATCTCGTTTTTTTGATTGCGGCCTTTTTGGTCCTTTCCTCTGAAACCTGGCCTGTTCTTTTTGGGAGTGAGACCCCCCCCTTTTTTTCTTTTCTCTTCTCCCCACCCTCTTCCCTCCCCCCGCCCCCAATCGCGCGGGCGCATCTTTTTTTTCCTCCCTCCCCAATATACGTTTCCTCTTCCGTTCCGCGAACCCCTCCCCCTTTTTATCCTTTCCTCCTCATCCGTGTTGGTTTTTTTTTTTTGTTTTGACCGATTTCTTTGACAGTGTGCCCTTTTCCTTTTTTTTCCCCCTGGCGTCAGATGTTTTCTTTTATGGTCTTGGGCAGCAGATGCTCCCCTTTCTTTTTTATGGTCGGGAGTTTCTGGGGCGGGGTTTGTTATTTTTTTGGCTCTCCCCCTCAAACAGAGCAATGTTTCCCTCCTCAACTCCCCCTCCGATCTCCCCCCCACTCTGGTTATCGACTTGAACCTTTTTCTTCCGGCACACTATAGTCGTGTGCCTGGTTTGTGTTACCTCCCTGGCTTTTTGGTCCCCTTTTGTTTCGTTTCCACAACCGGTTTTTTGCGTCTTTCGTCTCCTCCTCGGTGCATTTTTTCGGGTGTTTCATCCCCGCCTCCCCTCCCCAGTGACCCCCACCGTTTTGAATGTTCTTTTTTGTTATACGGCCTTTTTTCCACCAGATTATAGGCTTTTCTCCCTTTCTGCCCTCCCTTTATCACGACACTTTCTTGAACCTTGACCCACCCAAGACGGCGTGCTCACTTGCTCCCTTTTTCAAGGCGGCCCCGTTTTTTGTATGAGTCTTTCCAGGTTCGCACCCGTCGAGTCGTACACGTTTTTTTTTTTTTTGACCCCCAGTCCCCCAAACCTTCAGGAGTTTTTTTCCTCGCCACCAGGTCTTCCTGTTTCTGATCCGGCAGGCGAGGTCCCCCTTGCTGGTCCTTATCATTTACCCTTCGCCTGCCCCAGGTCCGTGCGGTTGGGCCCGGGGTATTTCGTTTCTCCCCGGTTTCTCGGCAACTCCTTGGGTTGTTTCCCTCCCAAACGTTCTTTTCTTGCTTCCTCTGCCACGGGGCGACTTCTGAAGCTTTGACCCCCAATAAACAGAGTTGATACCCCAAGCTCTCGCCAAATACCCCTTCCTCCATTGTTTGTCTTTCAGTTTTCATCAGAAGTGTCTCGCTCTTCTTTTTGAACATGTCTCGGCACAAGTGTCCCCCCGTTTTCTTTTCAAGCCTCTTGTTGGATCACTTCGTTGTTTTTCCTTTTTTCCCCTCCTGTGGGTTAGTATGGTCCTCCGGTTGCTCGAGGGTGCCTCTCGGACCTTTTTTCCTCCGTGGCAACGCTGGCGGGGCACTCACTTGTACGCCGCTTCCAACACCTCTGTTATCCCTTATTTACTTCCCTTTCTGTTGGTTCAGGATATTTCGTTCTTGCCTTTCGGCTTTATCTGTTTTGTTTGCTTTTCCACGGTAACAATTTCCGCCCAGTTTTTGAACTATCCGTGGGTCTGTTCTGACAGGGTTGGGACACCTTCCATCATTTTGGTTCCGTTATCCCTCTTTCTTAGGGCATGGGTTCCCTGGTTGGGCGACTTTTTTTTTGTCCAGTTGCTGTCAAAATGAAGATGTGGGCGGCTGTTGGTAGCGTCCTTAGTTTTTAGGGCTTTATTAATGGATTAGATGGTTTGAGTCTCTGAGTTAGGAAGGGATATGTCCCCTTGTTCCAGCACCCTTTAAGTCTTGTTTTTTGGTACAAACTGTCACTTTTTTCCCCCTTGTCGGAGGATTTTTGTTTTGTCCGGGTTTGGTTGTGGAAATGTTCTCTTGCAGGCTTTTTTCTTCGGCTGTCGTTTTTGCGATGGTCCGGTGTGTTAAACCCCTCCCACCTTTCCTCGGTTTCCTTTTTTTCTTTCCCATGACCCGTGCGATTCCCCTGGTTTAAGTGGTCTTTATATGGCCTCCAGCCAGCTTTACCAGCAGGTGTGTGTGTAAGTGACAATTTTTATTCCCCCCCCTGTTTCCTGATTTATTTTTTTGCGTTCCCCATAAGTGCAGGAACTGGTTGAACCCCGGTTTGTTTTGCCCGAGGTTTTCCTTTTTTAGTTGGCGGTGGATGCGCTTTCAATCAGGTTTTTCACTTTTCAACCCTCTACCACACCAGTTTCCCGCGTCTTGACCTGAGTTGTTCAGAACTAGCCCCCCTCGCTGGCCGGCTTCCCAACCCGCATCTTCCTCTGGATGAAAAAGTTTCTTTTTTGTTTTTCCGGACTTGTATGCACGTCTTTGCACGTCTTATGGCTTGACCTTTTTTCTTAAGTTGACAACGGCTTTTTTTTTGTTGAAAGTCTCCCCCCCCCTTTGTTTGGCCCCAAGGTTTTTTCCCAAATTTCTCCCCAAGACCAGTTCGGGAATGGTCGCCTTTGGTATTGTGTCATTTTTGGCGGAACCTGCGTCGATTTTTCGACGAACGTGAATGACTTCAGTATCGAGCCAAACCCTGCCCAAAGGACCTTTTGACGATTACCCCCGGGTTTTTGTTTGGGGTGACCCCTTTCCCCGCCGCTAAAATCCATTTCTCCTCGCGGATATGGTTTCCATGTCGGTAGTTCTCTCCTCGACAGCCTCGTTTTTAAGAATATTTGTTTTTTTCGAGCCGCAATCCTAATAGACCGACTGTTTTTTTTCCAACTTCCCTCCGGGATTCAAGTGGTGGTGTTACCAGCGTTCCCCTGGGTGTTTGACGGGCATGGAAACTCACTCGTGTGAACTTTCCTTCGAAACTTACTCACCCACGCTTCTCCCGTCAGGTTAACGGTTCCTACCCTTTTCACCAAGTTTGTTCAGCCCTTTTTTTGACGGCGGGTATTTGTTTGCCTTTTTTTCCAATTCCTTTACCTGACAGGCGCTTTGCTTTGGTTAAAGCAGTGCTCCTCCGCCTCAACCACGTTTTCCCACTTTTTTGTCTGCTACGGCGTTTTAAAGACCCCCCCTCCCTAGATTGAACATCTTGTCTTTGGGGTTCTTTTTTTTCCAATGCAACTTTTAGGGTCCCCTCAATTTTTTCGCCCCCACCGCCTACCAGAGTTGTCCGTTCCTTGCACGACGGGGTTATGAGAAGCTTCCCGGGTTTTTCCGTTTTTCCTTGTGATCGCCAGCACGTTTGCCCGTCGTTTTCATCGTTCCCTCTCCCTTATTTTTTTAACCTGCCCCATCCTGCAGTTTTCTGGAGGTAGAGGTGTTGTTGTTTGTTTCGATGTTTCCTCGTGCCGGGTTTCTTCCCTCCCCCGGTTTTTTTACCCTTTTTATTTGTAGTACTTCTGTTCTGGTCATAGGCCAGCCGTTCCCTTTTTTCCACCCGTAACGCGTTCTTGACGCGTTTTTGCCCTTCCGCCTTTTATCCCCTGTTTTTTTTGTTGCCTCGCGTCTTTTTCCCCTTTGGCCTCTGTACGATACCCGGTTTTTTTTTTTTTTGAGTCATGCAAGTCAACGCTTTACCATTGCTTCCAGGTTCCTTCTGAGTGTTTTTTGTACTCCCCGACCTTTTTTTTTGCGTCCCCGCGCTAACAATTTGACCCTTTTGGGTGCGGCAGAGTTTGATTGCCGCCCCTTGTCTCCCTCCGTTCAGGTTTGGCCGTTTATTCGTCCCACTCCCTGCCCCGGCTCCGTTTTCTGTATGGTCTCCCCCGACACCCAGCCCCTCTATGACCCCCCCAAATGACCCCTTTTTTTTTCAGCCGTGCGGAATTTTTCTTGCCTCCCTGCATCAACT
>Ga0179593_1456217_pt1 | contig 20719 bp, 16 predicted proteins | sample CZODoug2_1_08_16_FD_185931 | JGI IMG/M metagenome (GOLD analysis project Ga0179593, IMG submission 185931) | Vadose zone soil fungal communities from Angelo Coast Range Reserve, California, USA - CZODoug2_1_08_16fungal (PacBio error correction) | ecosystem: Environmental > Terrestrial > Soil >... | reverse complement strand
CGCCGGACCTGATCAGCCTTTAATCGCCGTCCCCCTTACTCCATTTCCCCTAGACTGGCCCTGTCCGGCTTGAGGACGAATCGGTCGCGCCCCTCCCCACCCCTTTTTTCACTTGAGTCCTCCCCCTCTCCCCCCTCCTTCAGTTCTTTTTTTGAGGAAATACTGCCTTTTGTTTTGGCCTTTAACCTTCCGTTGGTAGATGGACTCTTCCCTTTATTCGTCCCGGGACCCCTAGGGGGCCCGCAGGAACGATCTCCTCCTGATTTTAGTGACCTCCCTCCCCCCACCTTCTATCCGCTCTTGGGAAATCGGGGCTCCACTTAACCCGGTTGACGGGATTTCTCTTCCTCGCGGTACTTATGTGGATTACCTATCACGGCGTTGCGTTTACCAGTGCCTTTCCCCCTGACGAGGCTCCGTTTGGTTCGTTCACTGCCGCATCCGACTCGTAGTGGCTCTCTCTGACGTAGTGGCGACCCCGAAGGTAGACAAATCCTGGTTTCTCTCATTCTTCTGGCAGTCTTCTAGGAGACCACCTTCTTTTGTTTGTCCCTGCCTTGGTTTAACCTTTTTCCCCCCAAGGGTGGAGCGTGATCTCCCCTAGGAGTCTTCCGAGAGAAATACCGTGGTCACCCCTTGAGTCAACAAACCCCATACTTCCCCTAGACGTTGCAACCTCTATTTGCTCTCCAAAGCACCCGATTCTTGGTGACATCATCCTGGTTTAGTATTAGCTACGGCCTGTATTCATGGTAGCTCCCGATTTCTCCCCCCCCCTCTCGCTGTGCACCCGGGCAGACAACTTCCTTCCCCCCTCCGTTTTTTTCTGGCTGCCGCCTCTCTTCAGATGTAGTTTCCTCCTCACATCATGCCTTTGGCCCCCTCCCCTCCAGTTTTAGGCTCCTTACTTTATCCCGTGCTCTGGTTCCGGTGCACAGTCATGTCTCTTGTTCTCGTTCCGCTCGATCTTTACGGCCCACACCTTTTTTTATGTACCTGCACTGTTCCTTTTGTTTTCTTTGGATTACCTCGCTCGGTTTGTTGGAGTGTTCTTTTTCAGAGTCTGGGTCGCAAATCTTGGCGAGGTGCTTGCTTTTTCTCTTTCTATCCAGAACTCCGTCTGGATATGTCCACGTTCGTTTCCCCGAAGCCCCCCTTTTCCAATCGGGCATTAGCGCAATTTCTTTGGCTTTTCTTGAGCTTGCTCTTTCCCCATCTGGTTTTTGTTCGCATCTCTAGAGTGGTGCTGACGAACAGGGGCCAAGTTTCGTCCCCCTTGATGTTGTTTGGAGATTGCCTGGTTCCCCCTCACTTTTCCTCTCTACGTTTTTGGGCTCTCCTCTCGAGGTAAGTGAACATTTTTCCAGTCTTTGCCCACCCACCACTCCTCTGAGGACGGCTTATTGGCTATTCCTTTTATTGTCCTGACGAACAACCCGGGATGGCGGGTTAGTCCCCGCAACTGTCTTTTGTTCCTTAATCGCGAGTCGACTTTACCCCCCAAGACCAGTTCGAGATGGAAGACTTTCCTCAGCAATTGTGTGTTTTCTTCATGCTGTAATCCTCCAATACCCCCCTTCTGTTTCGGACTGTTGCGTAGGTAACTTCCCGTTTTCTGATCGTTAGAGGTATGGACGCCTGCGTTCCTTCCTGGACAAAGCCCCCCCTTCCACCTTTTTTTCGCCGGTCTATCCTCGATACTTACCGCCAAGCCCCCTTGCGAAACCCCTGGTCTCTAAACATTCCACCTTCTTTGCGGAGCCCTTTACCGGTGGATTCCCCAGGAATTTACCACCCCCCCTTTTCACGGCCGTGGCCAGTGCCGGACAGCTTCGGGTAGCCCCCCTCTACTCTTGTGGCGTTCTTTTCTCACGCCAAGTCTATTGCACCGCGGAGTTTTTTCCTTCCCGACCGCGCCGCCTTCCCACGGCCGCCCTGCTCCCCCCCAGGACGGGCTGGACGTTTTCTGATGTCTGCCTTTCCCTCCCCAGGCTTCCCACGCGCTTTGCGGACGAACCAACACAGAGTTCTCTAGGTTCCCCCCTTGTGCCCCGTGCTCCGGAGATACCTCATCCTCTCACGTTGCTTTCTTATGTTCTCTGCTTTTTGGCAAAAGTCCTTTTTACCCCCCCCTCTTTATTTGACCTCCTTCCCCTCAAAAACTTCAGTCCTACCCACGAGGAGATGATTTCCCCTTGGGGGCATCAGTCGTCCCCCCCCTTCGTTGGGTTTTTTGAGAGAGCCGGGATACCCTGGCGTTTCTCACGCGCCGCGGTCTCATTCACGATTCCGGGCGATCCCCGATGATCCCATCCTGGTTTTCTCCCCCGCGTACCCAATTCGGTCAAGTTCGTTCTCTTAGGAGTTTTTCTCTTGGCTACTCGTGGTGATTCGGGTTTTTGACGAAAACTCTTTTTCTCACTACTGGCTTCTGGCCTCTTTCTTCTTCTACATGTTAGGCGCTTTACTGGTTTCAAGCAGAATCTCTCCCCACGGAGTCAGTTCGATTTCATGTCAGTGATGGATCGTTAAGTTCTTCTACTCTTTTTCTTTTTTATTTCCAGCCTCACGCCCCTCTTCCCGAATAGGCAGACTCTCTGATGGTTACCTTGTGAGCTGTGACTGCCGGTTTGCTTGTGCCCTGATTACCAAAACGTGCCATTGTTTTGGTCCCGTAGCCCCCGGTCTAGAGCTTTTTCCACCAGTAAATACTCCTAGATCACGCGTTGATGCCTGCCGCCCCTCTTCTCCGATGATGATGGACTTTTTCTAATGCTCGTACGTTGACCCAGAAGCCGCGCTAAGCCCTTTTCCTAGCCCAGATTGAGCCCCCCGACTCATTTTTTTCGCCTACGTTCCTCACCGCACACGGTTGCACGAACTCTGCCCTCTTTTTCGTTTCGAACCTGTACCTTCCGGGATCTCGATTTATCACTTCCCCCCTCTCCATGACGCTAGACGGCGACGGGTCACCGCCACTAGTCTTTCTCCTATCCTTACTCGGCCCCCTGACGTATCTCTCTCCCTCCCCTCGATTCGCGCTCTTTCTTTTCTTGACGAGCATCCGTCTGCACGCCTCTCCGGGCTTTTTCTTCTATCGCGTCGCGCTTTGCGGTTTTGGGTGTTTGGCTCGTCTCGATTCTCTAGCTTCTTTTAACTTTGGAGTGTGTCCGGCGTCGCCAACTGATTTGTTTTTTTGGCAAAACGTTGACTTGTCGGTCCTTTCCCTTGATCTACCCCTCTTCTCGACCAGTCCCTTGCTGGGTCGTTTCTGCGTAAGTTGAATGCAGAAGTAATCCCGAGGGGCAGACCTAGAATAGCGCCTCATGTGATCTGGTCAAATATCCGCCGTCCCCCGAGTTCAGCAGACCCTTTTTCCTCCCACGTGACGCAGTTACCGTAAGGCAGCATCTCGAAAGCGAACCTTACCAGTCAGTCCATTAAGATGATCGCTTCGTCAACTGAGATTGCACCGAGAAGCCCCCCCCCTCTTCGGGATCCCCCTTTACGAGGCTTCCCCTCACTGACCCGCATCATCCCGTTGCGCCTTTTTCTAAGATGCTCTTCTTTCATCCAACGGAAAGCCTGATCCACAGTACCTTTTCATCCCTTCTGCCCTTTCGTCACGCCACCCAGCTGAAGTTAACTTTACACCATCTGCCGTCCCCCTTCATCGTTCCTCCGCCCGCCCTACCAGTTCTCCTTCTCCGAGAGATACGACAGGTCTGGTCTTCGCTCCCGTAGTTGGATCTGCTCACATACTTATCTTGGCAAGAAGAGCGCCCCCTTAGCAGCCGTAGAGCTTACACCCCCGTCTCATTTTTGGGCGGCTGCCACCATGCAGGGCAGCACCCCCCCATCCCTTTTCCCCTTTTTCTCAGAATTTCCGTCTTCACGGACACTTGATCAATTCTCCTTTTTTCTTCCCGGCCCGCAGCGATGCACATGTTATCTTTATACTTTCCCGTTAGCGTTTCCCCCGGGACCCCCCCGCCTCCTATTTCTCCATCTAAGATCCTTTTTTGCCTCCAGGACCGTCTCACGCTCCGACCCCCCCCCCTCCCGCATTATCCCCGCTGAGGCGGTTTCATGTTTTGGCCTTTATGGGAGGGGCACCCTACGTGGTGGTTTTCCTGCTCCTTAGAACCCTGTCTTCCCTTTGAGGTTACCCTCCTCCTTTCACTGAAAGGAATCGTCGTGCTCCATCTGCCTTCCCCTTCCCGTTCTTTCTCCGGACCCCCGTTTGCTCTGCCGAGGGGGCCCCCTTTCCACCCACGCCCTTTTTCCTTTGCTGTGTCCGAACCTGACAGAGCGTGGCCCTTCCTTCTCTGGTCCGGGCTCGACGGTTCCCTCTCCCCCTTTCGGGCCAGCGAACAGTCCCTCTACCCCGATCCCCCGCCCCCCGGTTCTCTCGTTTTGTTCTCCTGTGATTTCCTACATTGTCCAGCATTCCACCGGTTTTTCAGTTTTCACCTCTGCAATGCCCCTTTTCTTCTCGGGCGTTCTCTCGCCCGCTTAAAGAACCTTCCTCCAACATTGCCGTTGAACCACTTTCCCCCCCCCCAGGTTGAGCCATGATGAATTCTCCAGATTCCGTTCACCCATGGGCCTGCACTGAAGGTCCCCTTTTCTCCTACTCGGGCCGTCCATAGTCCACTTCAGCGAGGACGCCTTCTTTGTTTTTCTTCAAGTCTCTCCTTCCCTCCCGGAGTGCCTTTCTTTTCTCCACCTACTCAGATTCAGACACACCCCTTTTTGCAGAAGCATCCATATTCTTTGATTAATGACCGGGCCTGGGCGTCCCTTCTTATGCCCCTTGGTGAATTTCGGCCACGGCCCGACGAGGACCCCTCCGCCTATCTCTTCGGATTTGAGCGCCGCGAGCTTACCCTCTCATCATTTCTTCGGAACTGACCCCTACCTCGGGAGAGCCCTTCCTGTACATACAACCCGGAGTCCTTTCCCTCCACCACCACCTTTCGGTTCTGTCCCAGCATCTTGTTAGAATAGCTCCCCCTTACTAACTAATGTAAGTTCCACTCCTCCCAGCTCTCAAGCGGAGAGACGGATAGCCCCTCTATATATCGGAACCTTTTTTTCTTGGCCCAGGCATGTCTTTTTCCAATCTTCACTTCCCTCTATGACCCCTCCTTTCGTTTGGCCCGAATTTTTTTTCGGTCTCTTTCTGTCCCGGCAGCCTCTATCCTTTTCTTGCGACAATGTTCTCCACTTCCCCCCCCAAAGCAATTCACCCCTTTTGCTCTGGCATTTGGTCCTCCGGCTTATTATTTGCGTGGACAGATCGGGGCAAGACCCGTCTTATTAGGAATCAGGTTTACCTTGACACCAAGCTTTTAGTGACCTGATCAATTTTTCGACACTGGTTGATTGTGGGTGGGGTGGTTTTTTTTTGTTTTGGGGGTGGGGTCGTTCCGAGACCTTCTTGAGCGTCAGGATAAGAGGCGATTGGATCGCACCCACGAGGGGGCATCAGCTTTATAGACACGGTAATGAGGTCCCTTTCGAGACAAGCTTGTCTTCGGGCCATTGCCGGGAGTCCGCCTTCCTTTTTCCCAGTCACGGTGAGGCTCGTCCATTTTCGCCAGTGGGGTCCGTACCAGCCATTCTTCCATCACCGCCTTACCTTTCACCGGGAGGACGCCGGGACTTGCCGCCCCGGCGAACCATTCCGCCTTTTGTAAATGTCTTTACCCCCGTACCGAAAATACGCGCTCGGCCGGTTCTGGCTGGTGTGTTTAACATTGTCGTCCTTAAAATAACGGCAAGGAGTCCCCCACCGGACTTCTCTCTTCTCTTTACATTTTTTTTTTGCGCGAGAGTATATGCGGTTTTTTTTTTACACCAGGGTGTCAGTGGACGAGCCTTCTTCGTAACTACCCTCCTCGAGTCATTCACTGTCCCTCTATTGCTTCTTACCCTGGCTCTTAATGATTCCATTTTCTCCCCCTGAGGAATTTCCTGGTGCTGTCCCCCCCCCCCCTTTTCAACGGGGCCTTTGCCATCGGCTTCCGATCGTTTTAGCGACCTCCGACTTTTGTCTATTCGAGCGAACCCTTCCTTTCCGACGGCCTTGGTCGCAGGTCTTGCCCTTTGACAAGAGCCGCTGCGTTCATTAAGATTCTCTCCCCTCTAATCTCCCAAGACCGGGGCTCTCATCAGCCTTTGAGATGGCGGTAACGCTACTGGATTCTTTGACTCTCACCAGGGTGGAGTTATCTCCCCCCCCTTCTGCCTTACCCCGCACTGGGCCCGAGCGGACCGATCCCACTCCCTCTTGAGAACCCCTCTGTCTTCCCCCTGTCGCCCTTCTCATAGCATGCGACCCATTTTCTATCAACGGTCTATGTTCGTCTACGCTTTCCCTCTCTTCAGTTTCCGCAGATAATCCCCCGTACGGATGATCTAGCCTTCGACCCTACCCTCGGTCCGAACGTTCCCATGAGCGCTCTTCGTTGAACCGAAGAAATCAAAACTCTCCCCTGGGTTGTTAAACTTTCCCCCTGTTTCTCCCCCCTCTCTCGATTTTCCTCATTCGTTGCCCACGTTTTCTTCCGCTGCGTCCTCTTAAAACCACACTCTTGAAGTCTGATGATGTCCTGCCCTTTCCCGTGAGTTCTTTTGTTTCTGTGCCTCTTCGATCGGTTTCCTTTCTCTACGGTTTTCGGGTCTTCCTACCCCTTTGATTGTAGTTTTTCTCTCTAATAGAGTTTAACCCCAGTCCTTTCTCCGGCCCAGTTACCACAGATTTTCTGTATATCCAAAGAAAGGTGCTGTTTTTTTTTGTGTGGTGTAGTTTCTTTTCTTTTGTGTTGTTATGCCCAGATTTGTGTGTGTTGTTCTTCATCTCTTTATTTTGGCGGAAGGCCGTTTCGACCTATCTTTTCTCCTACATATCTCTACCTCGCTTAAGATTTTTTTCCTTTCTCCTCTTCAACGGGAACAATGGTGCCTGTCTTTTCATGTTCCCCCCCTCGTTGTTATAGGAACTTATCTCTATCCCGCTTTTACGGGTTTAAAACCTGTCTTGAACGTGCTTTTTTAATCTCCGCACATTCGTAGTTATTTAACTTTTCTCATTTTGGATGCTCGTAACTAAAGCTGACGTCTACCACAGGTGATGGCTTTGTTTTTGACTTTGCTTACCGCCCCTCCTTTTTTTATCAATTCTTGATCTTGCGAAATCCGTACCTTTCAACACAAAGGCTCCCTACCTGACTCCCTCCGTCTGTAGGGATCAGCTTCTTTCCCCCTCTCTCTGTTATTTCCTAGTTTCCTGTAGTAATTCCTGCATCGTACTCACCCGGTCGAGCCGGTTTTGTGTCGCATGTGATATCTTTTCTACACAGTCTCTCCTTTTGGGGCCTCCACTTTATAATGGGGCGGGCAATAGGGCCTGATGCCACTCTTTTCCCTGGATCTCGCGTGTAGCAGACTTCTTTATTTGCGTCCAGGTGTACCTGGCACGATTTTCACAGCAATTTCTCAAGTAAACTTCAGTTTTCCCTTCCTCCCCTCTAACAGCTTAACCATTGCAGCCACCAGCTAAAAGCGTCCGTTACCCTCCCGTGAGACACAGGATGCGCCTTTTCCTGAAAGGAGGACTCAGACATTTTCCCTCGATACCCCCCAGGAGCTTTTTCTCCCTCCCCCTGGGCTTCGGTCCTATAAAAGATCACTTCCCTGTTCGCTTCTGCTTGCTTAATTTAGAGGCTTGCCTTCCCCCTCTATAAATTTTAAGAGGACGTGACACCGGTCCCAGGAGATCCCCCCGGCTTCTCGCCCAGCTTGGAAGACCCGCGCCCCCCCCTATCTGTCTGCAGTTTAGGACTAATACGGAGAGCTCTGGTCCCTCAAGATTATCTCTTGGGAAGATCCTGCGACTCATGTGATAGAACCGTTCCTCCCCCCATTTCGGTATCGTTACCTTTCTCGATTATTCCTTGTCGGGTGTATCCATCTGTTTTATTTTTATTTAGAACGAACGCTGTGTCAATTCCTCTTTTTTTCCTCTTTACGTCGATGTTAGAATAGAAACGTACCTTGTGGATCATTCTCGTAATGTTAAAGAAGTCATAGTACCCCCTTTGCTTAATTGTTAGGGCTGCTTTTACGTGTTTCTTTTTCCCAGCTTTCCTCCTTTTTTTGAGTGGGTTTCGGCCGCGACCCCGAGTCGCTGTCCTCTCTCATGAAAGTACATCATTGAGTTGCTTTTGCGGCCTGGCTGACCACGTCGATCAGGCTTACACCCCTTTTCGGCCGTTGGTTTGTCTATGCGCTGATCAAAAGTACCTATTCCCCCCCTCCCTTTTTTCGCTGCTAAAGATTTCCTTTTCTTCCCCCGTCCCCGACCCCTTATGACTGCGATGTTGCCTCCTTCTGTCAGCGCCGCCTCCCCAGACGATTTTCACATGTAGAGGACCAACTTCTTGCTCTTGCGGATTGAGAACCGTCCCTTCCCGGCCTTGTTCCGCACTGAAAAAATAGGTTGTCTTCTCTGCCAGACGGGGTTTTCCAACCTGTAGCTAGGTCCTCTTCCCCCGAAGCCCCCGAATGGTCCCGACGCTATCCGGTCTTGCTTCCCCCCCGACTCTCTTTCGAAGATCAGGTACTTTTTCTTTCACTACTCCACCCTCTCTTCTTTTTCCCCCCTTTTTTTTGTTGAAGTTGGCTGCGTCTTCGGCACTGTCCTTTTCTGCGGTGAGCTCGAGTAGGGGGACAATTCTGCTGCTTTTTGACTTGTTATAAGCTCGCTCTTATTTTCCCGACCCGTTCGGTTTGCCGCTCTTTTGTGGCAACTGCGTCGGCTAGGGATCGGCGATCCTCCATCGTTTCTAGCTGGGTCTTCTGTGTTTCCCTCCCTTTACTGTAGAGGCCACTCGACCCCTCGTTCTTCTTTTTCTTCAAAGTTCTTGAGCTCGAACGACTGTCCTGTGAAGACCTAGTGAACGTGACCGCGCTTCTTTATTATTGTTTATCTTTTACTCCCGCAACCACCTCTCCTGAAAGTCCCCTTCCCCCCCCTAAGGTGCACCGGCGGACCCCTCTGTTTCTCCGCGAGCCTTGTCCCCCCGCATTTCATAGACCACGCTCTCTTTTCCCTTCCCCTAAGAACTCCCGAACTCTCCAGTACTCTGCTTCTTCTTTTCTTTTTACCAGGTCAACCCCCCCACCTTTCTGCGCGCGCTCCTTCAGGCAGCCCCCTCAGCCCCCCCGTGATAGCTCTGGCGACAATAACGCGCGCCGTACCCCCATTGAGATAAGACCCCCCCTCCCTAGATATTTTTTTTCCTCTCTCGCGGGCGGACCTGCCCGGGGTGACTGATTGAATGTTCCTCTTCCCTCAACAACTTTCGTGACTTCTGGATCCGCAGCAGTTTTAAGCCCTTTTTATTCTCCTTTTTCTTCCCGACGCCGGGTGCGGCGGCTCAGCCTGTCCTCCATTTGCCATACGATGTGGATCAGGCATGCGGTTGGTCGGTCATCTCGTATTCATCGCGACGTCTTTCCGTCGAGCAGATCCTGCTTTAACTTGCCTTTCTTTTCGATCGAGACTCTCTTAGCGATCGGGCGCCCCCCTCGATCTCTCGCGACTTATCTCTTGCGTTGGCAGGTGCACCTTCCAACCTCCGCACTTTCTCCAAGAAAGAAAACCCCCCCCCCCCCCCCCCCCCCCACCCCCCCCCCCCCCCCCCACACCTCCGGAGGGCTTGCGTTGCGGCCGTTCTGGTTTCATGCCATCTCCTTCCCTCTCTTTCATGACTTCCTTTTTTTCAGCGGTGCCCCTCATCCCCCTTTGAACTCCTCAGCCTTTCGATGCTCCGACCCTCTCCGATCCCAGTGAAATAAGCGACCTTTATTCCAGCCCAAATATCGTCCTCCTTCCTTAGAAAATTTATACCCCGGATTTCACTTTAATGGCTCTCCCTCCTTTTCCTTTTTCCCTTGTTGCCCGGCTGGTTCAGTTACATTGCCCTAACACCGTGTTGCACAAAGATCCCTCCCCTTCTGTGAACGGACCCCCCGTTAGCGTCTCGGGCCCCTGACCCTTAAATTTTAATTATCCACCAGTTAATGCACTGTTACCTCTTAACGCCCCTCTCCGAAACTGGTGCTTGAATCGCACCCCCCCAACCTGCCTCCCTTTCCCCCCCCAGAAATTGACCGTACGACACTTTGCCTCTTCCCCCAGCGCTCCCCTGTGTTTGAGTGATGTTTTTTCGTCTACACCTTTCCTTTTTTGGAACCCAGTGAATGAAATTGACCCTTTTCCCCATACTTTCCTCTGTAGGAAGCCCCATTCCCTGCTCGCGTCTTCTTTTGGCACCCTACTCACCCCCACCCGCAGTACCTTCTTCGACTGGCCTTTTTTTTGTTATCTCCCATAGAGTCTCCCTCCACAGATTTTCCTCTGGTTCCATCCAGAGCACCCGGCTGGACCTGCTTCCCCCGTTTAGTTGAGGACAGCTGATATGTCCGTCCCCTAACTAGTCTGCTTCCCCCTTTCTCTCTTTTGCCTCGCGCCCAGATGGATATTTCTCGCGAGAGTCGTTTCCGTTTACACAACCGAGCGTCCCTCAGGCCAGCCACAGGTATTTGTAGTGCCTTTCCATTCAGCTGCCTAGGGGGGGTGCTCCCTCCTCTCGGCCCCAGGCCGGCCGACTGTCTCACCCTTGCCACTTTTCTTCAATTTTCCAGTTTTTTTTGACCACCTTGGTACGGTTTGTAGTTGCATTATGCTGTCCCCAATTCTTCACCTCGTCTTCCCTGCCCTCTCACAGAACGCTGGCAGCTTCTTCCTGGGCCTATCTGGCCAGATGATATTCTCCCCAGCTGATTGCGATTCCATACTTCTCGATCCCACCCCCATTACTAACCCCCTCCAGCAGCCGTGTCGCTGAGTAATCTTCCCCTTTCCCATTCGGGGCGGTCTAGAGAATTATTTGTTAAGATTTCTACGGTGTTTAGCCAACCCGCCGATCACCAGGCGAAATTTTTTGGCACGACCCTACTTAATAATTTCCTTCCCCAAAACTTCTTGATATCTCCCAGGAATTATGATCGCAACCAGGTTAGGTGTTCTTCCGTTTTCTCCCCTAAATCGGCAAGCATCCCTTCTCACTCGTCGCGATCACAAGATTGCTCCCTCTTACCCGTTGCGGCTCTTTCCGACCTGTCGCGTAGTACACTCTTGTCGCCAGCTGGCAAGACCCGCGACCTTCACTGGCCCCTTCCTCTTTCCCCCCTCAGGAGAAATGATTCAGCAGACCTGCCCGCCAGTTAGTTTTCGTCGTTTCTTTTTTTCAGGCGGATGGTGTTACTCGGTCGATTTTCTCACTTCCCAATTTTGACCCCCCCTGGTAATATATCTATCTCTCCTCTTTTTTTTTTAGAGATTCGGAAGGGGTCTTTCATGGACGTTTTTTTCCTTCCTTCCTACTCTTGGTAAAGACCCCCTAAAGCCGTCCTCCCTTCCCTCTTTCTTCTCCTTGGCTGTTCTTTTCCCAATGGAGATTTCCACTTTTACCTGCCCCGGTCCTTAAGGGGCGAACCCTTTTTTTGCGCTGTTTCAGCTGTTTACCAATTTCGTCTTTCCCCTCTCCGACACTTAGGGCCCTTATTTCTTCGTTGTCCCCCTGACGAAACTCCCGGGAATGACCTATGATCTCCCCTCCCCTCCTGTTTTTAGAACCTTTCCTTGGTTATCCCCTCTCCTCTTTCAGACGCGCCGAGTCGTCTTTTGGGCCCACCCCATTTTTTCGGTATCCCGTCCCCCCCCCCCCTTTTTCCGGTCATGGCTAACCCAACTGCGGCAACTAACACAACTACCCTGGACCTAGGGTCGATCCATTTGCACTCTTCGTCCGCCCGCCGTCTTATTCCAAAGATGTTTTTACTGTTCGACGTTTTTCATTTCCTGATCTCCGTGTAGCCCGACGCGTCCCCCTTCCTCGGAGGTGCTAGATTCTCCCCAAAATTCACTACAAGGATGTGCTGATGGAATCATGTCGCTTCCCTCCCTTAATTCCGGATTCTTCCCTTCATTGTCTCCCCGTTCTCTCAAGATTTTGGCATTGGAATGCTCTGACCTCCCAAGCTAGGACAACCCTTTTCTTTCTTTCCGCTGACTCCTTTTCTTCGATTTGGTGATGATATTATAGTCTCTGTGTCAGTCTCTCCGGTCGTCTTACAAACCTGTTGTTTCTTTGATGGTGTCCGCGACTTCTTTTTTAATTCCCGCTATTCGCGATGTCCTGTCCTCGCCGGGTTATTCCTTACTCCAGTGCACAAATGCCACGGGAATCGTGGACGCCGTTCTTGGCTTGTCAGATGATTCTTCCCCCTCAGTTGCTTGCTGCACTCTTTTTCTAGATGACCCTTCGCCGCACCAGAGGAGCTTCCGTTTCCCACAAAGAATCTCCTGATGAATTTCTCTTTTTCCTTTACTCTACTGAGCTTGCCCCATTTTAGTTAATTACCTTGTTCCCCAGTCGGAGGATCTGCCCAACCTAAAATTTCTTGCTACCAACAGGGGTCTCTCTGTGGTTCTATTCAATATGTTTCGTAGTAGTTCTTCCTCCCTTGCGATTACGCTCAAGTATGTAGACTCAAAGTTAACTCGTATGTGATTTTCCGACGCTCCCCCCTGTCCCTTCCGCTTGTGGATCTGATGATCCTTCTGTGACGAACACTTTGTTTCCCGGTTGTTTCTTTCCACAGCCTGCCGGGCGTTTGTGTGCCTTTCTTTCCGGCGCCCTGCCTCCTGCACGTCATCCCTGATTCCGAGTGCAGGCGCCTTTCCCGCCTGCTATCAAGTTCCGCATCCCCCCGGCGTGTCCTTACCTTTTTGTCAACCTTTCCTCTGTTTTCAACCGCCGGTTCATTCCCTTTTCCGTGCTCTTGAGCCAGCGGATTCCTTCTGCTTCGGCTTCTTTTTTTATGTCCGACTTGCGTTCAGGAACCCGATCGTTCTGCAGACCGGCCGTCCTTACCCCGGGCCGCCCAGCTAACAGTGTCTTGCGTATAATGAACGTGAGTTCCCTGGTCTTCCGTCTGCTTTAGTCCTCTCCCTCTCTCTACCGTTCTCCTTGCGACCCACCCTAGGAGGAGGTTGCCTTACGTCGATCATACACCCATCCCCTTTGCGCTGCATATTTGCTTCTTTCTCCGGTTTTTTTGCTTTGCCCAACAAGGTCTGCGCTTCTTCCCATTACCGTGCGAACTCCCCCGGCAGGCGACCCCCCGGAGCATGCTGATCCTTCCGGCATCGCCTCCTCCATGCCCCCCCCCCCGATTCCTGTTTTTTAGTGAAAGCAGGACTCCTACTTTCGGTCCGCGTCTGTCAACTAACAAATCCCTTTCCCCCGGAGAAGTAGCGGTACGGTTTCTAGGCGCCCGCCCCCCAGGTCTGTTTCCATTATATCTCTGGTTTGGCCCGATTTTTAACTGGTCGGCGCTCGGGGATGGCATTTCTCCCTGTAAAAGGGTACTCTCTTTCCTGCTACCTTAGATTGAGACTCCCGAACGAGAAGGGTATTTCCCCCTGGTTCTTCGCAGTCCTCTTCTACCGTCGAAGTTTCCATGATGATTTTTTTCTCGTCGTCTTCCCTCTGTAGAGGTCCCTAACCGATAAGCTCGGTTGTTTTAGCTGGCCAACTATCGCTTCTTCCATGGTTTGTTTGTCTGTTGTGGGTGGCCTTTTCTTTGCCTTTGACTTTCCGATCAGACAACGTCGGGATGACGTACTTTCTTTTTTCAGGCTGATCTCCCCCCCAATTTCAAGTCGCGCCTTCCCCACTCTTATCCGCCTTTTACTCCACATCCCATAGGATCTGCTTCCCTCCGTCAGTGAGTCCACTCAGTCCAGAGCGGAGTTTTTCGTGGCATTTTCTTTTTCGTGTTCTACGACCTTACTCTCCAGAAGTCTCCCCCCTTCTTTTTCCTCCATCCCCAATAGGGCTCCGCCTCAATTTCTGCGATAGGTTGACCGCTGTCTCTAGGAGATCTAGTATTTTCCCCCCCCCCGCTGGATTTTACGCTGCTTTTCACCCCTCTATGACTTTGAGCCGTCTCCCCTCTTGAATTTTGCCCCCCTAGTAGTATCTATTTTTAATCCCCCTCCTTTTTGTTTTTCTCATCCTTTGGCTTAGTAATGCTCTTCTTCCTTCTCTCTGTTTCCCCTTGTAAGGGCGGCCGCTGCGTCCGCGCGCGCTTATTAGACGTGTTGTTTCAGGGTATCGTTCGGAGGATCAGAATCGTCGGGTTCCCTCCCCTCACCTCCGGTTCCGCATGCGAACAAAAGTAGTTGGCGCTTCAGGGATAGATACGTTTCGTTTTGTCTCTCAGCCCGTACCTGTTTTATGGCCCCTTCCTTGATCAAGTCCAGCTAAAGTAGGTTCTTCTTATCCCCCTGTCGAGGGATCAGCATTTAAGCTGTTCATGGTTGACGTCTCCACTCGAATTTCCTCCTCGAGGTCAAGTCTGAGCTGTCCCGCTCCCCTGCAAGCTACGGAAATAATCCCTTCCCTCTCCCCGTCTTTGTTTCGTAGAGGAGGCATTCCTCTGGCCCCCTCAAATACTGATCCCATAGCTGCCCGAGCCTCTCCGAACCTACCATTGCCATCACACGGCGCTTGGAGATCGATCTTCTTTTCCTTTCGGAAAGGCGTCCATTGCGATTCTTCCTCCCCAGAAGACTGTACGACCCCCTCGGTTGGCTAACCCCATCCCCATCGACCCATTTCTCAGTGCCGTTTTTCCGAACTATCTCTCCCCCCCCCGATCCATGCCGACAGGGATCGTCCCAGAACCATGTATTCTCTGACTATAACCAGGTTCGTTGATTTTTCGCGTGCGCGGCGAAATACTTTAGTATTTTCAACAGAGGGTTCGTCCGTATTTCCATGACGAGGGTACCCATTGGTGCTCAGCATGAAGGTTCCTTCTTGAAAGCTGAACTTTCCTTGTCGCCCCTGAGACCGTGTGTCCGTCTATACGGTCTCCCGAAGCCAGAGGTTTATAGATCCTAGTGCAATTCCTCCCCGCCAGGAGCACCTATGCTCTCCAGGGATTTAGGACCCCCTCTCTCTCGAGTCCTGCGCCAAGGCCCGCTCTTAGACCCATATACCATCATAAGAGATGAGGTGGCTTCTTTACCTGTGGTCCGCTCTTTGCTGCCCCGGTTCTTTCCCCCCCCCTTCTTTCAACATTCGTGACTTGGTGTCAGTCAAACCTCATTGATCACCCTATTATAAGGAAGGCGCCCTTTTCTTTTCCGTTTTTAGTGTTGCCGCGTACCCATCGCCTTCGTCCTACCCTCCCCCCCTTACTGGTTGAGGAGGTGTAGACCGTGGATCCCAGGGTTAGGCGCATACTGCTAAGGACTTCCGGTGTTCTCTTCTTTTACTTCCAAATCCCGTCAGAGCGGCGACCAAATCTCCCCCCTCGTCCGCTTCTACCTGACCACGTTCGGTCGTTGTCTCCCCGGTACCCGCTATCCAACATCTAGTGTTCTCCCATGCCTTTCCTCCCAAGTTCTTTGAACCCGGGGTTCCCGAGTGCCTGCATGCCAGGAACCCCTTTTCTCCCGACCCCCTCTTCAGATTACCCCATCCATCGTTTTTTCCACACTCCCACCTTGGAGCGCAGGATGGATGATCGGCCACCTTTTCCATCCCCCAATTGGTGGCCTTCCTGATTCCCCCTTTCCCCCAGTTTCGTTCACTCGTGAGCTTTTTTGACTGACCTCGCATTCCCCACCCTTCGTGTGATAGTGTGGACCCCGACCTTCCCTTCGGCTCCCGCCCTCTGTCGAACTGGGACCTGTCTTTCTCCGCCAAACAAGGCTACACCCACCGGTCTATCGCAACGTTCCATCCACGTATTTTCCTAGCCCTACGCAAAGTACATGTTTCTGATAGTCACCCCCGCAAGAGACTCCCCCTCCTCTCTCTAGCTTGAGGGAAAGAGAAGCAGCTGATCCCCCCTCTACCAGCAGGGGTCTTTCTCTCTCGACCCGTATAGACCCGCACCAACGAGCCTCTGAAAGCCCCCCATTTTGGCTTTTCAAGGTCCTCAGCTGGGTCCTCATTCTGTTTGCCCTCTCCTCGACCCCTCCCCGGGCGAACGGCACGTTTCAGGGGGGCTTGTCCCGCTTTCTAGGGTCCCAGCCGTAGACTTACCTGTAGGCGGCCTAGGTTCTTTTCCCCTCATCTCAGCGCTTAGGAGAGCCAGTTTGCGAGCCCCAGTCGAAGGCAGTGTCTGATGCCCAGGCGCTTCTTTCCGGCAGACTTAATATCCGGCCCTGGTGTGTATTGTCGAGCGAATACGTACAAGTATAGGACCAGCCCAGATCGGGTTAAGTAGGCTTATCTGCTCATAGGGGACGCGAGGATTTTTTTTTAAAGTTCCCCTGGGTGCCGCTTGCTCCTGCTAAGAGCCCGGGTTTCGAGGAGACCAGCAAGAAAACTGTTTAGTCCATGTTGTTTCCCCCCCCGTACATCAGTAGTAACGCCAGATTCTGAGCATGGTGCAACCGGGTGGGACCCATCTTTATCTCACTCCCCCCTTGTCCCCATAGAGAAAGCCTCTCCGCGATTCCAAAACCTTGCTTTAAGCTTCCCCCCCTGGAGGAAATAGCCGCGGATTCTTTCCACCTTTCCGACAGACTAGCACCCGCGAGGTTTTTTCCCCGGCACGGCCTGCCCGATCTTCCAGCAGGCAAATGCCTTCCTTGTGGGCCCGCCTCCCGAGGGCCCAGGACCTTTTTGGGGTTTTTTTTTTTTTTTTTCTTTTTTTTTTTTTTTTTCTTTTTGCCGGGCTTCCGGAGTTGGAGAGGTTGATTCCCCTCCCCCGAATGTTTTCAGCAACCGAAGTCCCCCCCCTCTCCACCCCGTGTTGTTGAGATGACTTTTTGGGCGAACCCCTCCTCACGGGAGATACTCTTCCCCCTCGGCCGAAAAAGAAGCGGCCTCTTCCCCAAAGCCCTCTTAAAGTCTAGTCCCGACTGTCTAGGGCGCTTCTAATTGGCCCGTCCTTCCAGCCCGGAACCCCGGTTACCGCTTACTTGGATTTTGCCTAAATCCTTTCTTACGATGGTACCCGCTGACCCGTGCGGCTCTGCCCCCAGGCGGACTTGTCTTTCCCACTTGGTTTGGTCAATCCCTCCGGACCGCGCGTGCTCGCTGGACATGTATTGTGGACCTTTTCCTCTCATTCTCCACCAGAACGTTTTTCTTTTTTTTTGTCTGTGCATTTCTGCGATTGTCTGGGCTTTCGGACGCGCCTGTTCGTTTTTGCATATTCGTTTCCCCCCTCCCGTGCTGTTCCACCCTTGCGGTCTGCCGGCCCTTCCTTAACCCCCGGTCAGGAATAACCCACCCCCTCCGGGGACCCTGAGCGGCCGAGTTCGCTAAGGCCCCTTCCGACCCCCTCGGCTTCCGACTGCAAGACGTGATCTGTTGTCTGATTCCTGAAGATCTTGGTCGCCGCTCTGAGAAACCCTTTTTTCGGTACCTCTGCCGCGAATAGACAATTCACCTCAAACCGCTGCGGACCCACGCGTGCTTGTTTAGGCGATTGTGAAGCCAGATTTTTTCTTGGTGGCCATACTACATTACATGAAGGAGCTCAACCCTGTAAGTATACTTCCTTGCCTCCCCGTGCACGCCGTGAATGAACTTTTTTTTCTTGCGGGAGTTATTGATCTTCCGTCCACCCAGTATTTGTGCCTCTTTGACAAATTCAGGTCCTTATGTTCTTGTGCGTCCCATAGGCCTGCTCGGGTGTCCGGCTCCTTGGTCTTTGTGCTCGCCCCCCCCCCCTGATGTTGCCGGGTGCGTGTTCCGTGTCATCTCCTACGAGGACTCGCGAATTTTCACTTTACCCTACTTTCTTCGTTTTGCCCCTCACACTTTTTTTCATCAGTGGGATTTCGTAGGCCGGTGGCTGGTTGGTACTTCGCTGCTGCCATCTTCGGTTGTCTACTCCTATGGTTTGCACTCCGAACCTGAATCAATACTAGGAAGCTTCTTATCTTTTTGATTTTCTTCCCACCCCCCTGAATACGAGTCCGTCCGCCGACTCTCGGCCTGAGTACTTGACCCTTCCCCCTGTTGAATGTCACCCCCTTCCCGAGGCTCTTTCATGATTGTTATTAAAGGATTTTTCCCATGTCCTTGGACCCATGGTTATGCATGTTCGAGAGCGAACTCTTTTAGTTAGTGTTTCCCCGTCTGGAGGCCCCGCTTCTTCATGCTTTTGGAATTAATGAGTCTTTGGCGTCTATATATCCTTTCACAGTTTTGCGTTTCCCTTAGTTGATAGAATTCTTAGTCCCCCCCCCCCGGTCGTAGTGCGGTCACCCGTTGGACGTCCCGTGGGTCGACGCGGGCCCTGATTCCTGTCCTATCCCGCTCCTAAAGACCGCCGTCCCCGTCGACTTCCCGCGTCCGTATTTGCTCAAGGTTACACCCTCCCTGCCACTTCTGAGGGCCTATTCCGAGCCCTTTTTTTGGTTGCCCCCAATAGGGACTGCCGGGTTCCACCCGGACCGTGACTTGCTCAGCGAGTGTGATTTCGACATCCCAAGACTTTTGCGTTTCCCCACGGGCCTTGGGCAGCGTCGTCCAGTTTGTCCCCTTCCGCGTGCAGTCGTATTCCCCGTTGATTCCCGCCCCCCCCGGTTTATACCACGCACTCCACCGTCAATACTTGTTGGCGCAGTGTTTGATCTTTCGTTTGGTTCCCTGGTGCGATACGTCTATTGAGCCAAACTTGCTTTCCCCCAGGGTGTTCTCTTTCGCTCCAGATCATAACTTTCTTCAGTTTCTCCCGTTCTGCTGGTTCTGCGTAGAGGGTCCCACCTCTTCGACGTACCCCTTTTTCTGCAACCTTCCTTTACTGAATCCTAACCACTTCGTCCCTTTTACATTGGCCGGCTCTTTTTCTCAGTCTCCGCGAGACACGTGCTTGTCGAGATTTCTTCTCCTTCACGTGCGGCCCTCACGCCGGAGTTATCCACCCTAATTCAACGTATTCAGGTTGCGTCTTTCCTTCTTCCCTATCCCAGAAATGTCTCATCGGCCGCCATAGCATTGAGATTCCCGTTTCTCTCGTGGCTGGTCTTTTCGCCTTGTTTTCGGATCATGGAGTCTATCTGGATGGGGTTTTGCCACGCACCCGCTGTTAGCATCTGCTGCTGTGCTTATGTTTTTTTCTGCTCCCTTTGTACATGGTTGAGGGTTCCCTGGGCTCATTCTCTCAAGTCTACACTTTTTTCTGATGATGTACTTTTCTTTTTTGATGCTTATCTAGGGAAATATACTCGTCTCGGGTCCCAGTCTCTTCGCTTCTTCCTTCCGGGCGCCCCGGTGAAGTCCCCGGTTCGCTGGCCGGGGCAGTTGTGGTGTTTTCCATTTCCGCTCAGAGGACAATTTGGTTTTTTTCCCCCCGCGGGCCAGTGTGTCATGGAGATCTCCCCCCCTCTACCCCGTCCTGAGACCGGATGCTTTCCCCCTGTCCCCTCAGTTGGATGATTTGCCTTCTCGCGTAACGAGCCCTTACCACTCCTCTGACCTTGTCCCGAGGAACCGTCACCCGATTGCCGAAAGTCCCGCCCCTAATTGCCCTTCTGTTCAGCCCCTCCATATTGTTGTCCCCCACGCGGTCCCATGCCCGACGGTCCCCCCCGGTTGAACAAGAGTCGCCTTGAGACCCTCTAGACGTGATCCCCTCCCCCAGAAACTTTCCCCCTCTCGACGTCTCACCCTCTTTTTTTTTTTCCGAGCGTGTCCTGCCACCCCCCCCACCGAGAAGGTGCATGACGCTAGTCCACTCCTAGTGTTTTTTGAGATCTCCTCCTTCTTTTTATGCCTCCTTCCTATTGGCCCGCTCCTGGCGGCGGTGGGGCGCGCCGCTTTCTTTGGCGTTGCCTTCCCTTCCTGGGGTTCTTTCGTTCGAGACCTTGTCCCCCTCATCAAACAAGTGTGGCCCATTCCCCCTTTCTCCAACCGAGGCCGGGCGAACCGGGAAGGGCGAGCATTTTTCTGCTGCGCCCCCTAGAGCCCTCCGTCTCGGTGGGTTCCCTTTTTCCTTATGCGAGATTCAGCCCATAGCACACTAGGGCCCGTGCTCCGCCAGCCGACTGGTATCTCGGCCACGGCAGAGTTAATGCGGTGAACTTCGTCCGAGAGCCTCTTTGCGCGGGTTGTTTGTCCCCTTTTCCCTTTCCTCTAAAGCCTCTCCCTGCCAGCGACTTACAAATAAGTTTCCTCCCGCGCCGAGCTTCGTCGGTCAAGGATGTCCAGCATTTTCACTTCAGCCCCTTCGACGTATCACCCATCCGCTTCCCATGTCATGCACATCAGCCTTCTCCCTGTTGGTAGACGTCTATCTTCGTTGCAAGGTCCCTTTGCCCTCAGGGCGACGCATTGCCTATTCCCCGGTCCCGTACAGAGGCTTTTACCCTGCCGGTTGTAAAACCATCACAGATCCCGCCCAGTTAGATTTCCCCGAGCCCCCCCCCCCATCAAGAGTCCTCTGCCTCGCCAGCTTTAGACCTTTCCCCTACGGGGTTGCACCTCTCATCAACCTTGAGTTGATTCTTCCCCCTACAGTGTACCTCAGGCGCGCCCTCTCTCAGTCCACTAGTAGCTCATGCTGCGTCATCACCCGACGCCTCTTCGGCGCTTATCTTGTACCC
>Ga0179593_1448576_pt1 | contig 20719 bp, 28 predicted proteins | sample CZODoug2_1_08_16_FD_185931 | JGI IMG/M metagenome (GOLD analysis project Ga0179593, IMG submission 185931) | Vadose zone soil fungal communities from Angelo Coast Range Reserve, California, USA - CZODoug2_1_08_16fungal (PacBio error correction) | ecosystem: Environmental > Terrestrial > Soil >... | reverse complement strand
GGACGTTTCAGCCTGGAAGCGGAATGACTTTGCCCCCCCCCTTCATCACAGCATCGGGCTCCTGCGCCCACTCTTGTCGTCACTGTTTTTAACAGATTCTCTTACATGCCTTCAGGGGACTGCGTGACCGTGAGTTTCTTGACCGTTTCCTCCCTTGGAGTTCCTCAACAACTTGGTTGGCACACCATCTGCAAGACGACAGCAAGACCACTTTTTGTCTTTCTACTCCTGTGGGTCCCCCTCGGGTTCAGGTGAAGGGCCGCGATTTTAATGATATAGAGCTCTTCGTACGGACCCCGGACCCCTGTTTTGATAGACCGGGATGAGCATTCCCCGCTGAAGTCTTTTCTCCTTTCCCTTTTCAGGCCGGGGGATTTCTAGCCGGGAAAGCGATGCATTATTCATCTTTCTAGTTTCAAAGACTTTTGCCCCCCTTTTCTCCCTGTAGTGAGAAAACCACGCCCATGCTTTCTGTCCCCCTCCGTTTTCACCCTTTGTGATTAGCTGATCGTTCTTTAAATGTGGCTGTGTTTTATCCCCGTTCCCCCCCCCATCATCGCCACCAGAACGACGCCCCCCCCTTTTCATTCGAGATCTTTCTCTCTGGACGTTCGATAGCAGGTTTTGGTCCGATATCGCCCCTCTTTTGCGTAAGAAAGTCTTTTTTTTCGGAGGAGAGGGAGCAATTCTATTTTTTTATTCATAAAGGCCCCCTACACCTTGACTGTCTTGATGCACAGGAATGTTTTCCTCTCTTTACAATAAACTGCCAGGAGTTTTTTTGTCCGAGAATGAGTTTCACCCAGCCCGTTTGCAGCCTGTCGTTCAGGTCCCTATTTCTCAGTTTTCCCTCCCCCCAGTTATTCAGCGCCAGGTTTGTTTTTGGATGAAAACGGTCCATTCTTTCCCCTCCCGTTTTAGTGAGTCGTTACGTCTCGTGGAAGAGTTGAGTTTCCAGCTTGCGCGGGTTTGCATCCCTTTCCTTCCCCCTCCAAACAGGTTTCTCCTTGTTGCAGCTACCGGGCTTTTTCTTCTGAACCTTCTCCTCTTCCTCTCTCTGCATTTCATTGCGGTACCAGGACTGGAGCTCTCTGGCAGCCCCTCCTCCCTTCTGAAGGTTGGCAAAACAATCCAAGCGCTGGACGGAATGTCCGATAGGCCGGGAACTTCCTTTTTGGCTATTCTTCCCGACCGTCAATATTCTCTCTTTGAGGGTGCCTTCTTTTTCTCCCCTCTCTTCTTCCCTTACACCTTCGCGCCGGTCAATCGGCGGTCCGCTCGTCTTGAATTTGGCCCGGTCAATCTTCCGGCAGAAAGGAGCTCCGCAATCACGTTCCCCCGTACCTTGAAGGAACGATGCTTCCAAGAGAAACGGCATTCTGGTTAAGATTACCTGCCCGGACTTTCGATTTACTCTAAGTTAATGGAAGACCTCTCCAAACTGCTGTTTATGCCGCCGGCGCCCCTCCGGTCGGCGATTATAATCGATCGTGTGGACAACGGCATCGGTCGGACCCATAACACGACGTCCGGTTTCCTCCCCTTACATACGGTTGACGGGCTTCCTGGATTATCAGCTAGTGCGGCTTTTTTTAAAACTACCCCCTTCCAAGTCCGGATCGCTACCCCCTCTGGCCTCCGATTTCCCTTCTCTGGTATCTATCATAATTTCCAAGATTTTTTTTAGTAGGATCTTCGGCCTGCCTACCCGAAGGATGCCCTCTTCCCTCCCCCCCCCTTTGTAGGGCGGCCACCCTCTCTTTCGAGTTTTCTCATTTCTGCCCGGCAATGGAATATCTTCTATTTTTTCAACACCAGGCATTCGTGAAGGGCCTTGGCTTTCTCCCTCTAGCACCGTCGTCGGGCTGGAACACCTGACCTCTTCCCCCTATCTAGGATGCCGCCCGAAGACGCTGATTTGACAAGGAAACTTCCTCCTCCTTCACCACTTCCACAGCCGCCCCCCCTTCAGCGCCCCAATTTCCCCATTGCTATCTTCACCCATTTGACCCCCCCCATTTTTTCATTTGACTCACCCCCCCTCCCCACCAACGGTTGTGCAGGTTTAGGATGCGGCATGAGCTATCCCATCTTTCTTCCCCCTTATTCGTCGCCAAGCGCCCCGTGCAAGAAATCGGCTTTCGCGGAAAAAGCTTGCCCGCGGCATTTATATTTTTTTCTCGCAGAGTATTTTTCTTGTAGTGCCGTTTTGGTAATTGGTTAGAGTAGTCCTCCCCCCCTCGGACCAGTTCCCCTTATGGCACAAGATGGACCGTAATCTCTCCCCCCCATTTTTTCTAAGATAGGTGTTGCAAGTTCTTTCCCCCCCCTTATATTCCCTCTGTTCGGACAGCCGTCGTCCTTACTCTCCAATTTTTGCTGGCCGAAAAAAACCTCCATTTCCGACCGCCCCGTCTTTCAGGTCGCCATCTGATCTCTTCCCCCTTATTGCAGGTTTAGTCTTCAAATTATCTTGTTTTCCCCCATGCAACCCCTTCTGAATATTGGGCTTTCGTTATGTGGACGTTCTCACCTCTTTTCCCCTTTCCCCGTGCAGTAAGTTCCCTACGCCCCTAGCGCGCAGCGATTTGTTTTGAAGCTCTTAAGGTTTACCGCAATAGTGTTTGCTACAGAGGACGGGCTCATCGCCCCCTCCTCTATTTCAGTTCCTTTGGACTCTTTGAGACATGCCCACGGGCACGAAAAGTATGATAATTCGGTATTAACCCTTCAGCGATAAACGTGCCCCTACCCCTAGAGATCGGCCGCCGACCCGTCACACCAATCGATTCCCCACCCCCCCCCTTTGTCGTCCCCCTGACCCTCTTCCGACCTTTTGCGCGGGCGAAGTGCGCGCCGCGCCTTCGTCCCCTTTTTTGGACCGTTTCCCTGTTCTTACGATGGGGTTCTTTCTAAAGTAAAGAAACACTGTCACAGATGCGGGAAAATGATTATTGACACAATGGCGCCCTCGAAAATCGATGACTGCCCGCCTGGCCCAACGATCATCTGTTTCCTCCCTACCTTCGCGAACAGTTCGGAGAGAGACGTGCACAGAAGTTCTCTGCTTCGCACGGCCGAGCCAACTTTTCCTCCCTAATTTCCCCCCGAGTCCTATCCGCGGGTTGTACGAAATACTATGCCGTTTTGGGGACCGTACTCTTTTTCCCAGTAGCTTATCTCACTGGCTGCGAGGCAACCGCTGTTCTCCCCCCCTTTTCTCAGAAGGGTTAACTTTTTCCTGATCTTTGCACGTGCGCAGGTGCGGCTCAGGGATGTCCCCCCACCGCCATATTTCCCTCACTGAACGCGTTTGTTGAAGTTTGATGTCTTTTTTCTTCCATGTCTTCTTTTTTGCCGCAGCTTCCCAGGGGCGTTGCCCCATGAAGTTGTCCGAGGTTCCTGCACCCGGTTACGGCGGCCATCCTTAGGTCTGTGACCCTCTTTCTTCCTAATGTAGACCCCTCTCGGCCCCTCGGCTCTGATGCCCGGTAGCAATTTGTTTTGTCGTCCCTCTGCTCTCTGGCGCCGAGAGTTTCCCTTTTACAATGGGCGATTTCAAGAAACAGCATCACCCCTTTTTCCCCCTTTTCTCGAGTCTCGCCACCGCCAAAGTCCCTACAATCCCCCCCCTCCCGTGATCGAGTACGAATCCTTTTGTGCTGGTAGCTTGTCCCTTCGTCACCCGTCACCTCTTCAAATCGCTCTTTTTCCTCCTCTTCGTTGTGGTCTTCTTCCCTTTTTTTTTTTTTCTTTTTTCCTTTCTCCCTGCCAGTTTCCCATCGCCCGCAACCAGTACGTCGTTTGACAATCTCTCCCGTCTCTGATGTGTATTTTCTGAGAGAGGCTCGGGGACTCCTCGCGTCAACCTACAAATTTTCTCCTTTGTCGAAATCGGTACTCTTCCAGCTTGGGTGACCGTTCGCCGTCAAAATATTCATCTCCAAGGAGCCGACAAAACCCTGCTTACCTTTGCCTCCTTTTGGCAGGCTTTTTAGCCCCCACGCTACAGTCAGATAAATATGTGCCATGGTCACGCGTTTAGTGGCCTTACCTTTGGTGACTAAACTTCCCGTGGGTGGCCGCCCCTCGATACCCTCCTCCCTTTCCCACCTTCCCTGAGGGGTCGCCGACCCGATAAATACGGTGCCCCCCCTCTCCGGAGGCAAATTCTTTCGATTGTCCGATACAATTCCGGCACCCCTCCTCTTGACTTTATTCCACACTTGTCGCTTCGGTTTCCGAGGCAAAGGCTTTTCCCCTCGACCCCCCCCTGCCGCCTTTTGTCCATATAATACAGACTCTTTCTTAACCCACGTTCTCTTGCGTTTCACCCCGATGGTTAGTCTACTTACCATGCTTGACCACCCAGTTGCATGGCCGACCGTCATCGCGCTCTTTTTTCCCTCCCCTTTTAGGCTCCCCTCGCCTATTAAATGTTAGCACCCCGATCTTGCCCTTAACCAAATGGGACGGGCGTAGGGGCGCGGGCCTTTCTTCTTTTCTTCTTGCTTTGTCCATTGTGTTCCAGGATGAAGGTCAATACCTTTTGTCCTTTGGCTCTTCCCCTAGGCTAGTTCAGATTGAAACCAATGAAGCTACCCTTTTTTTCAATCCCCCCCCCTGTACCCCTCTCCTCCTATTTTTAGCCGCGCACATTTAATGTCAACCCTTTGACCTCTCTGACACTGAGTTTCTTTCCCTCTTTCTTTTTCTTTTCTGTCGGTCTTTGTCCCCTCTCGCGTTTTGCGAGTGCTCTCTCCCCGTAACCCGATAGAAGCCTATTTTTTCTTTTGCCAGTTGGATTCTCAAAGGACACCGAACTCACACCTTTTTCTTTTCTTAAATTCTTTGCAGCCCACGCGAGGGCGGGTTGTCCCCCCGTTCTCCAGATCCCCCCACACAAAATCTGTTGACTTTTAGTTTCTTCCCCTTTTTTTTCAGAACCTTTCTTGCTCTACTTAGAAAGGTACACATACGCGCACCCGATTTCGTGCCTTGCTATTGATTTTCCAAGCCTTTCCCCCCCCCCTCCCCCCCCTTTTTTTTCCTCCGCTTTTCTGATCCTCTTGACGAGATGTGAACCCAGTTCGGCTGGACAAATTTCCTTTTTTTTTTTTTTTGGCCGTTTTCCCACCAAACTCTTTTTCGCGTCCCCAGGCCCCTTTTTTAGCACGGTAAGCCTCTTCACGTGCGCCCCGTGACCGATTTGAAAAACCTCAACCTTGCAAATCCCATTTAGTAGGAAACCTTTCCCATAATGCTTCCCCTATACAGTTGTGAATGCTTCGGTTACAAAATTATTTAAAATCCCTTGCATCCACTCACCTGCAGCGGCTCCCTCTCCAATAGCCCTCCCTGCACCGCCGTGCAAAATTGCCGGCCCTTTTTTCGTTTTCTTTTCCTCCCCTCAAGCGTTTCTCTCCTCTTCATGCCGGCCCAACATAACCCTGCCCCCCCCCTCTTGATCTCCCACCTTTTTGGTTAGGGACTTGAACTTGATGGCAAATGGAAATTTCCCCCTTTTCACTGCCGGGCTGGATTCTGCGCAACCCTCTTCTAAGTTATTATCTTAGTCTTTTTCTTTTTTTCCACCTTTCCTTATGCGCGGCATTAAGATATCGATACCGTCCCCCCCCTCTGTTCCCGCACGGACGGCCGTTTGTCTTCTTTTTTCCCACCATTATCTGGCAGCATGCCTTGTCCCCAAGCTTTTCTTCGGAACCCCACACTTACCAGTTTTGGGCCGATGCCGTCGACCCAGCTTAGGAAGAATCCTTTTCCTTGAATGTTTTCTCCCTCATCGGTGACATTGATGTTAGGCATAGCTCGCACCTCGAACGACACATCTTTGACAGTACCGCTCCCCCCGTTCCCCTTTAAATAAGCTCCTCCCCCTTTCTTATTGCGTATATGGACCCTTGTCCTGTAGTGAATCCCTCTCCGCATGTGAAATTCCCCCTGCCCTCTTCATTAAGTCCCTTTTCTCCCCCAGCCGAGGGACTTCTTCCCAGATCCCCGATACTTTGAACGTTTTCTTGCTGGATTATTCCTCTCCTGACCTTGATGTCTCCGTGGGTCCACCCCCCCCCCTCCAAGCGAGTTTCCCCCCTTAAGCGATACAAATCGAAAGAGAAGGGGAATTATTAAATTCCACTTCCGTGTTTTTCCCCATTCCCCCCCCCAGGTAAGTTTCCCTCGTTCCTTATCGTTCCGGCATAGGCGTCCCCTTTGAAGTAGCTTCTCCCACAAACGACCTGAAGACCGGCCCGGGTTAGCTCTCTTTCCAGTAGGTTTTCCCTCCAGGTAGATCGGCACGAACTTTTCAACTGATCGCTTTCCTCTTCCCTTAAGGTCTGGAATGTACGACCTTCCAAATTCGCGGGCCGCCTGAGGAACATATTCGCGTTCCCCTTTTATGTTAGAGGTGTCACAATCTCCCCACGCCGGGCGGGTATTCTTCTCTTTTTTCGGCTTTCAGTCTGTAAGCCAGAAATTTTTTCCGTTCCGCTTCGTCAGGTTCGTGTCCTCTGTAATTTCACACGAAAGCCCGCGGTAGGGCTGCCAAGCCAATCCCCCTCCTTTTCCTTTTGTTAATAATAGGTACCCTTGCCCCAAAACCAAGCTCCTTTTTCGCGCCAAGGGCGTCCACCCGTTCCCTAGAGAAAGGCCCTTAGAACTCCTCCCAGGAAACCTCTTCCCGTCATCCCGGACAGTTTACTTTCCCCTGTGACCTATGAAATTTCTCTTTCACAACTGACCAACTGGAAACAGGCGATTTTCCCAGGTTTCACCTTTGCGTACAGAAGGCGCTCCACAAATTTCTTCGGCCTCGTAGTGCAGTTTCTCCTCCCAAGGGCTTTTTTCGGCCCACACCATCCCCCTTTGATTGTCTTGAGTAGCCCAATATATTGCTCCGCCTCCCCCCCTCGGGCTGATCATTTCCTTTTTTTCCCTATAGCGACCCCCTTTCTCTATCGAACGTCGCTCTTACTTGCGATGCCCCCCCGCGATCGGTGGTTTTCCGCTATTTTTTTTGTGAGTTGACCCCCCGTTCTAACACACGCCTCCCCTTACGCCTCTCCTTTCCTTTCCCCTCCTTGAAATCTTTTTTTTTTTTCTCACTCCGCGATCATGTGGCCAACGAATCTTTGTCCAACCGGAGTCTGCCAGGAACTCCCCTTCCCCCTCGGCTATAAATCCCCGCTCGAATGCTACGTAATCATCCTTTTTAGTCAACCGGTTGTCCGGATCTTTTTTTTCCTTTGAAGAGCGAGAAGTCACTGATCATGAATTACTCTTTCTTCCCTCGAACTTGATCGAAGCTGTCGTTTTTCGATATCGGCCTTCAAAATGGTCGTCATGATTTCTCCCCCTTTCTGAAGATTTTTTTTTCCCCCACATCGTTGATGCCCCCCTGCGTGGCACTCAGCGTCGAATATGAGTTTTTAGATCCCTCTGTTCGAACATGCGACAAGCGTGTTCTCCTTTCTTCCCGACTCTTTGCTTCGGTTCCGTCCTTCCGTTCCGGCATAGGTTGGACACGTTTCACTTCTTCTTTTCCCCCTTTCTCGTTTTTTTTTTTTTGAGAGAGAGGAACTGTTTTTTCCCCCCCCCTTGGGGCCCAACTGTGGGGAAGCGACTTACGCAAGATAAACATATAATCCGGCGAGACCCTGGAACACTCCCCTCCCCGGCCCCCTTTCGTTATTATAAAAGATTTTATCCTAACAGCTTATTCTCTTCCCAGTGCCTTCTTTCCCCCGTTCGGTCTTTCGGGCATCAACCCTCTGTGGCACCACCATGCATCAGCCGAGAATCTCAAGACAGTTGTATTCCGACGCGTCCCTACCCTGTTAGGCTCCTGGCCATTTCCCCCTCCAGAAGATCTAGGAAATCTTCCTCAGCTTTCTCGACGTACTTGACTCAGGTTTCCCCTCCTACCGGGGTGCAGTCCCCCTCCCCCTCAGCACGGACTTCCCCCCTTTCCCGAGCCTGGATTTCTGAGCCTGGTGCGAGCATATGAGACCTCTGTTAAGTATTTAAACAGACGTTTCCCCTTTTTCCCCTTCGATCTCGGACCTGTCCTTCCTTTGACTAAAAACCAAAACCGCAGATTGTCGAATTTCGTTCCCCGCTGCTTAGATCTTCCGTATGTAGCTAACTTTTTCTTTTATGATTTGGTTATAAGGTCCCCCCCCAATACGGTTCAAAGGACCCGATCTATTCACTTCGGAAGAATACGACGTCCGTTCGCTTCCAGGTTTTGACGTATTAGAGTAAGCTTTTTAGTTCCCTCACTATTTTTCCTTGTATTCTGTGAAGTATCCCGTTCCCCTTCCACTCGCAACACTTTCCCCCCTATTGTTTTTTTGAACTGTTTGAATGGTCCTACCATGCGAGCTACTTTTTACCCCCCCCTCCCCGGCCCTCGGTAGTTGTGGAACCCGGGGACCCCTCATTCCTTCTCAGTTTAGTGACCCGTGGCCATATTTTCAAGTGGGAATTCCACGGATTTCACCCAATCGACCTTCCATGTTCACCGCTATCTTACCGGGCTGTCCGTGAGGCGATCGTTTCTCGCTTTCCCCCCTTTTTTTTTCAAGATTTTTCTCGCTCCGGCCCCGGCGTGGTTTGAATGGCCCGAATTTGTGTTTCCCCCCCCCCATCCCCATTCTGGGGATTTATTTTTTTCCTTTCCCTGGTCTTGTCCGTTGTTCATCTGCCCTCTCCGCGCTGACCTCTTTCGGCATTTCCTCCTTTCCCTTCCCAGAATTTCCCCTCCTCGCCGCAGCTAACCCAAGGTCTTTTCTTTTCTTTGCCAGATAATACACATACCAGCTGACGCTGGGTCGTCCAGTCCTTTTTTCGATCCTTTTTTTCCTGCGTTGACTCTTCTAACGAATTAAATATCAATCTACTATTCGTCGGGATTGTATCTATCTTTCGTAGCTTACACCCTTTCTCTCAGACATAATCGTTGGCAAGTAGTCGATGCTTTGTACGGAATATAAGTTTCTCTCCCCTTTCCGAACAGAATAGACTACGCCCCTACGGTTCATGCTTCGATTCTGAGCTTTCCCCCCCTTTTTCCCAAGGAGTTCTTTACGCTGCCCCGAAAGATATTTTTCTGATTATCCGACCTATTCAAATCCCTTCACCCATCCTTGTCCAATTCCTGTTTATGCCTCACTGCTACCTCCTTTCGTGCTATTAATAGCGTTTTTTTCCCCCCTCTTTTCATACGGTCCGTAAATAGACATACTGGTCCTGGAATAACCTTACCATCTTTTCCTTTTCCTCCAGCCTTTTCGCTGGACTTCGCCGATTAAAACTAACAACGATAAGGCTACGCCCCCCCCAGAGCAGCATGTTACATTTTCCTTTGTACGATTTTCCTGCCCTCCTTGGTCGTCGGCTTCGTCGGCTATGCCTGCATTGCCACCCCCCTATTCATTCTGTCAAAACTGGCGTTGCCCGCCTTCTTTCCGATCGCGATAGGCATCGCGCACCTTTTCTCTCCCCAAGCTGGTTCCCCGCATTTATCGGCCTAATATTGGAGTCCCCCGAAGCCTTCCACCCTGCGAGGATCTTTACACACCTTTTTTGAGTTGCTTTTCTTCCTCGCGATCCCTTGACCCCGACAAGGAACGTAATAACGAAGTGTTCCATCCCCTTTGATTGTTTGCGCGTCCTCCCCTTTCGCTTTCGGAAATTTCATTTTCCTCCCCCCCCCAGGTCCCCACTTATTTGTGCTCAAACTCAAACGGTTTGTGCCTTTTTTTTCGATTGCGGCATTCCGATTCTAATCCCCCCCTCTGTGTTCGGCGGCTGGCGTCGTAACCTCCTCCCACTGCCACGTTCTTTGAAAAGTTTTTTTTCAAACCGGCGGTGCCGATTTGAGATTTAGGCCGTTTCCGTTGATTTTTTTCGTGCCTTTAATTTTTTCCTACTTTTCTTTGATTTAATGCCTTTCCCCCTTTATTGCGTTATGGAAAAAGTCTGAAGTAGGTTTTATCTAACTGTTTCTTTTTCCCTCTTCGTTGCCGCAAAGGGGTCACGTTCTCCCCCACTTTGCGCTCCCGCCTTTTTTCGCAGTTCTCCTCCCTCGTTTGAGACACTTTTCGTCCGTCCCCAACTTCCCTTTTGTCCATCCTAAAGTAAAGCTTATCGTACAATCTGCCTTTCGATACTAGCCAGGGTGTTTTCTCCTTCCATTATGGCGAATGCAGCCCAGCCATTCTCTTTCTGTGACCGTTTCCCTCGACCCCTTTCCATGTTAGAAGAACCCTTCTCACACCTCCACTCAACACAAGAATAGCGCGCATGATTTTTTTTACAGATAAACTACCGAACCCTTTTTTTTACCAATCACTTATTCTCCCTCGCATCAGATTCGTGATTATCTTTGATTTTCCCTTCCCCTTTGCCACAGAAAACTGCTGTCTCATCTGGATGACCCCCTATCGCAGAACTCTGGCAAGAACAGAGATGACCCGAGCCGACCCCTTGCCATTGGCACACTCTACCCCCACAATCAAGGGTCGTCCCCAGGTTTCCCTTCCCTGTTCTCCTTCTTACCTTTCTCGCGATGACTGTTTTCGCCTTGGCTTCACTTTCTTTGAATGAGGGGTCCTTTTTTTTTATTCGAGCCGCCACGTTACTGAAGGAGGAAATTCATGTCCTTTGACACATGGCTTTCCCTCCCACCACCACGAAAGGCATTACCTCACTCCCTTTCTCTGTTGTGCTTGATCCTCTTGCACAGTTATATCCCTTTCTTCGGAGAAGTGCTACATCCTCTAGCTTATCGACCTTCGTTCAGCCACTGTCTTCCTTGGACTCGACTCATAAGAGGTTTCCCCCCCTGCGGTCTTGTTCCCCTTCGTCGGGAAAGAGAGTATATAAATTTTCGATTTCCTCTCCCAATTTTTATCCCTGGATCTACAGTAGTTTAACCTCTCTAGTATTCTGATAGGGCTTTCGCCCCCCCTTTTTACCTTTAGTAAAACTCCCTCGCGCCGCAAGAGGTTTGCAGATTAATTGTTCTTCGTGTCCCCTGTAGTCGATTTTTTTGCCTTTCCTTCTTCCTGGCGGAGGCCCACAACTCGTTCCCTTCCTTTTGGAAACCTCTCCTCTCTTTTCAATTCACGCATCATATGCGGATCGTTCCCTTTTCCACTAATTTTCGACCAGACAGGCCACGCTTGATTTCAAGTTGATTTCTTCCCGGTAGAGAATCTTTCCTTAGGCGGCTCGCATGGCACAAGGATTCCCTTTTTTCCCTTGCGACCGAGGGTGATCTCACCCATGCACATTTCTTTTGTCCGCCCTCCGACCCCCCCTCTAGAAAGATAGCACTCTCAACCGTGATCGAGATTTCTTCCCCCCCGAAGTTGCTGGTTTCTGGTTGTTCCTTCGTCTCCTCCTCAATCTCCCCCTCCCTTCTTCCTAGTTTCTAATAAGGTGTATTTTGAGAGATCTTCTTAAGAGGTTTGTTGAGTTCGACAGTCCCATGGACACACCCATTCCCATAATTCGTTGCTAATCTCGATCACGGCCTTCTTTTTTCCTAGTGATCTTTCTGGTTCTTTGTCCTTTCCTCTTTCTCCCCCAAAAGTCCCCTTTTTCCCCATGTGAGCTCATAGGTAGAATTTGACAGCGCCCCCTGGTGCCATGTCCTTTTTTCCGCCCCTCTGAACAGACTCTTCAAAGGCGCCTACCCACACCCCCATTTGAAAATGCTTCCGTCTCCTCTTGGTGGAGTTTTTTCTCCCCCGTACGGATAAAGTAGTACCATCCGCCCTATGGGCGTTCCTTGTCCCTCGCGAGCTGCATTACCTCGTACATCCTTCCCATTGGTGGACCCTCTTCCCCCTAACGCCTCCCCCCCCGGTCCACACGAAGGGGTCGACGCCACTAGATTTCCCCCAATGCGGGCACCACCGAGTTAAGGCTCCAGCGGTGCTTCCTGTTTAAGACAACATGGTTCCCCCACCGCGCCCGTGACTCGACGAGCGCCGTTTTTTCCCCCCATGTCACGGTTTTGGAGAAAAAAATCGTTTGTCCTCGTCCCCTTCCCCTCAAGTGGATCTCCGATTCTTGCCCCCGAAGAGTAAGCCCCCCACCATCCTCATCTATGTCTTTTTTGTTTTCCAACCCGCGGATTTTCTCCTCACATCCTACCAACGTTATTCCCTCCCGGGATCTCTCCCCCTCTCTGGATGTAAGCAAGGCCGACGACCCAGGCCCCCTCTTTTAGCTCACCGACCTCAACCCCTAGGACCCTTTTTCCTGTGCCCCCACAGGGAAGAGTGGATAGATTTTAGTCTTTTTCCTTTTGACATTAATCACATTTCCTCCATATCTTCCTTCCCTGGATTAGTTCTATTCATATTTCCCCCCTCGTTGCAGTAAAAGTTCACCCTCCCTCCCCCCCTCTAGATCATCTCCGCTGAACTTTCATTACCCAGACAATGTCTCCCCTAACCTTGTGGGACCCCTTCCCATGAGTGTCTGGCTATCGATTCCGTGTCAGGATAGGATCCGGGTCTCTTCGTCTGGAATAGGGTCCTTTCTCCCCCCCCTTTCCCCGTTGAGCCGCCGTTTCTTTTCGTGTGCTTCCCACCGCCCGGATCTTCGTCTCCCCTCTTTCTTTTCCACCGACTGATGCGGTAATAGTTCCTCTTTTTTTTCGTAAACCACCCCACAACTGCGATTTTCATTTTTCTTCAGGGGTCTATGCGAAAATGCTTTCGTCTGAACGGTCCCCATTCCGCGACCAAGGATTCTGAAGGGACTTTACTATCAGTTGACTTACGCACCCTCAATTAGGTCAGCGGAGATAATAGGCCTCGCAGCTGCACCAGTTTCGTATGTTTACAAAATTTTTCTTTTTTTTTTGCGTAATGCAACATGGTTTCTCTCCTGATAGCTGCCCTTGTCAAGTCCTCAGAAGAAGTGGTAGGTTCCTTCAATTGACCCCCCCAACACCAACTCTTTCAATTTTTCAACTTTGTTGTCGAGAACCCTCCCCAATACCTCCAAATTTTTCCTTCCTTCTCGGCCACTAAACATTCGAAACTTCAAAGCCTCTTTTCTCCCCAAATTTCACCTTCCTACTTATCCCAATCTCCATAGCGCAGCTTTTGCCTTTGCCCCCCTTTCTTTTAGATTTTCTTTTTCAGTCTCCGGCCGCCGAAAGAGTTCTCCTATTCATGCCGGAATCATCCAACCTCCACAATTTTATTTTTTATCACCATTACATTGTCGTTTCCCCCCCTTTTGGATAGCCCCCCTTCCCCCCCCAAGGGAGTCGGTAGCCTGCGAAAAGCTGGGTGGAGTTTACTCGTCCCCCCTGTTCAGGTGCTTTCGCCTCTTCTTCTCTTCCTCCGAGATCTTTTTCGAAAGTTTAACCCCCCATTTCAGACTCCTTCCGTTTTGGCGGTAGAAATAACAATAGACATTCCTTACCTTTTTTTCCCAATGCCCCTTTTGTCCCCCAATAGGTTCATATATACAACGTTTTCTTCCTTCCGTGAGTCTTTTTGACCCCCGCGAGAGAAAGACTCCCCCCGAGCACATCGGTTTTCCCCTACTCACAGTACCTCTTTTATTCATAGCGTTCCTTCCGACCCCCCCCATGGGTCGTCCCTTGATACGCCAGTCGAAATGAATCGATGAAGCCGATTTTATTCTCTCTCTGAGATTTTGAAGTTGTAGTTCACCGCTAACCTCTAATCCCTTAAACGGCGAGTAATTGTTCCACCGCCGATTTCCTGAGGCCTCACCTGGGTCCCCCTCTCCTATCTGTCACCTGATTCGGCTCAATACCTCCCTTGATTGGAGAAGGAAATACCCCCATGCAACTTTTTCGAATGGCATTTTAAGTTGATCGGACTACAAATAGAAATAATCGTATTCATCTTAAAGACATCCTTTTGCGTCTTTTTTTCTTCCTGTCGGTCAGCTGGCCTTTATCGTTTCTTGTGGTTTTTTGCTTTTTTTTTTTTTTTTTTTTTTTTCCTTGCGGGCTTCCTTTCTCTCTCTTCCCTAGTCGACTTTCCTCTCCCCCCGGCGCTTTCTCTGAAGTTGTAAGTCGGGGCAGATATCATGTTCTCCTTGTGTTCCCGCTCAAACTCCGATTTCCAGCATTTCTTCCGTTTTCGGGGGGACATCTTTCCATGAAAGGTAGATGGCAGAGGAGGGCCTGCAAAAAGGTAGTTTCCCCCCCTCGTATCGTAGTTGAGATTGTTCCAATCCTAACGGTAGTCTTTCCCTGAGAAGGATGACCCTTAATTAGGGTAGACATACTAAAGGCCCGCCTCTATTCCTAGGGAGAGCAGATGAAACAGCCCCTCTACGCAGTTATCTTCCCCCACCCCTCCCATCAAAGCACTTTTCAATTCTTTCAATGCCCCCCAGATCATCCCATTAGATCACCTTTTCTTTCAAAGACCTGCCCGCGGATAACTTATAGACCTTTTTCAATAATTTCCCCCCTATTTTCCTTCTCTTCTTTAAAACTCTGTCCCCCTTGACGGGAAATTCGAATTGCGTAAACCCTTCTGCACCTTTATTAAAAGGCTCCAACATGCTGCAAACGTCTGGTCCCCCCCCTCCTTCAGCCCAACATACACTTCCTGGACCTTCGTTTTTTTCCCCGCTAACAAGGATGTCGTCCCATCCCCCAGTCCGTCGTGAGTTAGCCGTGAGTATATTTCACGGCCTCTTCTTCCCCCTCTCACAAATTTTTACTAAAACCTTTCCTTTACCCTCACTCCCCCCCCCTGGTGACTTTCCTCCCTTTCGCTCTAAAAGATAGGATTCTGCGATCGTTTATTCCCCATCCTTTTGGACGTCGTACAACCCCGTGCAGAAACTTTTTAACGATACCCTCTTTTACCAGTCTTTTTTTCCCCAACTACTCTCAGATAGGATTGAGTTTTTTTCGAGCAACTCCGCTCTCCCCCTTCAGTCCCAATGAATATTTGTACACTCTCTTCTTTTCTCACTAGGATAGTTATACCACACCCCACTTCTATGCGACCTCCCTTTTTTTTCCCCCCTGTTCAGTTGCTAATTACACTTCTAGGACCCTGAGGTCCCTTCTCTTTCTCTTGTAAAAGCGCCCTTTCATAGGATCCCTCTTCTGACGTCGTGCTTCGGCCCCCCCCTTTCTCTAGGTGCGACATCTACGTCCCACCTGAGTCGTATTTTTGTCTGCTGCTGCAGATTTTGTCACACCGCTGTTGATGCCCCTCCAGGTCTTCCCTTTCACCCGCCGTCGCCTTTTTGGGTCTGTCCTGGTTTTTAGAAAAAAATGCGACCTTCACTTGGGCGCAGTGAGTCACCTCTCTTATTTGTCTGTTGTGGCGTTTCATTACTCTAGTCCTTTGTACCGTTCCATCTCTTTCCCCCCCGTTGTTGGGGTTGATCTCTTGAAAGTTTCCACCTTGAACGGTTTTTTATGTTTTTTGACTCATACGCCTCTTGGGCTCAAAACTCACGTCCTTGTAGGTCCAACGTTTTCTCTTTTCTCGAAACGTGAGCTCCACTGAATTATTCCTCCCTATCCCTTCCGCCCCTATGGAGGGCCCCCAAAATGTTCAACCCCCTGCCCTTAAGAGAAAGCACGACAAGGTTGATGAAGATATACTCGCTCCTGTCATCTCCAGAGGGGTTTTTTTCCGGTAACCTCCTCCCTCCCCTGATCTTCTTCCCTTTCCTCTTCGTAAAGGAAGATAAGCATCTTTTGTGTACGAGAACGGGCTCTCCCCCCACCTCCCATATGTCCTAATTCCCCCTCCCTCATGACCATCCCTTTTGGCTTCTCCTCTTCGGACGAGAATATTCTGACCAGTTTCCAAAGATTTCGTTTTTTCCCACATCTCTCGCCGGGAGTGTCTCGCCACCAAACCCCCCGATATTAGCAGTGTGAACACATCCCTGTTCTCTTCCGTTCGCTTCTTCAAAATTGGATGAGTGGTACTGAAAGAGGTCACCCCATCCCTTCCCAACGTTGAACCTATTCTCTTACCCTTGAAGTCTTGTAATCTAGACTAGCTAGCCGGCCAGGTTTTGTTATCTTTGACATTACCGTATCCTCTTTCCCTCCATAGTCTTTTTCGTTCCGTAGGAATATAAGGGATATCTCCCATTCTTTAATAACCACCTACTGAGTTTTGAAAGGTCCCTACCCTCCATGTGAGCTGTAATTTTCTTACCCACTCAACGGTAAAGAGAGCATTTCCTCTCTCCCTCCTTTCCAAGGACCGTTTCTACTTTTCCCTTTTCTCCTTTTCAAGTTCTTTTTTTTTTTCCAATTTTTTAAAATTAGTCCCGGGCAGGTCCCCCCCAATCTCCACTTTTCTAATTTTTTTTTTTTTTGAAAAGGCTCGATTACGTTCAATCGTTATTTTTCTTTTCTCTTAATGATCCCTTCCCCCTTCTTTTTGGTCTTTTCTGCAAGAAATTGTAAGCGCATTTTCTTTGGGCGTTTTCAATTTCCCGTCATTCTCCCCAACAAAATCCTTCCTTGGTTTAGCTTTCGTTCGTGGAAGTACGAGTTATATTCTCTTTTTTCTCTGAACCTCACAGACTCCTACGACCCCAGCGGCATTCCTCTGGAGGAAAAGGGCGTTTTCTCTCGCCTGCATGCCACAAGCCTTGGATTTCCTTTTTCACCATATAACAATAAAAGATTTCCCTCTACTTAGGCCTCCGCGCCCCCGCCCCGCTTTACTGTAGCTGAAGATTCTCCACGACATTCCCATATTTTCCCCATATACGGATTTGAGCGGTCAGAATTAATTTCCTTTTCGAAACTGTCCCACCTTTTCTCGCTAAGCGTCATACTCTTCGTCGCTGCTTGGCAGGAAAAGGTTAAGTCCTTAAAGCCTAGTTTCCCATTCCCCGGTGCGGACGATCGTGACCACGTGCATCCCTTGAAGACCCTTCCCCTTCTCTGGAGCTGTGTCTCACAAGTTTGTCCATTTCCAGCGTGGAGTAAAAAAGTGGATTCTGCCGCCGGCGACAACTCTGTCGGCGATTATCCCCGACATTCCCTCTTCAACATCTTGAATTCGGCCCCTCCACATCGGACTCGGCCTCGGTGGTAAATAATTACAATCCGGTGCCGGTCCTGTGAATCTCAGGCGTCTCCGGCTCATTCCAACTACGAATCCTGTCCCACAGACGTGCCTGTTCGATTCAATTGTAGAGAGAGTGCTCTCATAAGTTTTCCCTCATTCCCGCAGGCTCTGCCCAAAGCATCCCCTCTTACTCCCCGGCCCCCACCTTCGAGTGATCCTCCTCTCGCTTTCTCCCCTTCATCGGAAAGACCATTGCATATATTTTTAATCTTTTTGACAACCAGTTCTTTCCCCATTTCTCGGCCTGAAGGCTCTTCCCGACACCCTTTTTTCGTATTTTCTTTCACGGTTTACTTTGATCTAGGGTCGACGCCTGAAGACGTCTCACACCCCTCCCAGTGTTACCCGTTCACGAAGTCAATCAACGATTGTGAGCGACTTCCCCCCCTTCGTCCTTCCCTTCCCTTCATTTTGCTATCAGAGAAATGGAAAAAAGTTTCTAATTTTTCCAAAATCCCACCCTTTGTTGTTTCGCGTTTTCGGCTTCCCCGTCAATTCCTTTCCCTCCCACTTCCCAGGTTTTTTTAGGCCCGGCGTAAGAAGACCTGCCCCAAATCGCGGGGGTTCTGCCACCGTCCCCCCCCCCGCCGGTGGCCACCGCAGCCCACCCCCCCTACCCTCCGACCCCCTCCCATGAGAGCACCCCACCGCGTTCTTCTTCTTTTGAGTGGTCCTTTCTCGGGTTTTATTAGCAGGCTGCACAACTTAGCTTTCGGCACAAGTATTTTTCATTTTTCTTTTTTCTTCCCATTTCTGCTTTTCAATCTCTCTGTCAACACAGCTGTAACGTTAGCCACCCCATTAGGCCTCCCTCTCCCTCCGTGATCCAGCCTTGGGTCTCATTCTCCCTCCCAAAATATTTTCTTCCGTCCTCCCCCCCCCCACCTCAAATTTTTTTCCATCCTCAAATGTTTAACTCTCAAGATTCCCCCGCCCTCTTGCAGGGTGTCCGCATCCATCTCCCCCAAGCAATCCCGGGCATCTTGTCGAGTTATTCTTGGAACGTCTCTCTCACTTTCACATCCCTTGTTAGACCCTCTCCCCCCTGCCCTTCAAAGTCACGCCTAGCGCGAAGACCTTTGTTTTTCTTTTGAGCATTGTTTTCCTACTTCCCCCGAAATGCGGTGGGTATAACTCCCCCCTCATAGTTTTGCCAGTCGATTTAGTGCGTTGGTCTTTGATCAGCCCCCCCGGTCCCCCTCAAACTTCTCATCGTTTAGACGGAGCGTCCCTCTCAACGGACCCCCCAGACCGACCTCTTCCATAGAAGAACCCCCCCCTGACCCCACCGATCACCCCAACTTCCGTCAAGCCCCAGGTTGCCGATTCTTTCCCCTTTTTCGTCTTGACCTCCTGATTACGTAGATTGCTGCTACGCTTGGCTTTTCAACTTGGAAAGTCCTCCTCTGTTATCTTTTCCATTCCAAGTAACAACATCTACCTTGACCTTTCCCATGATTGCGACCAATTTCTCCAATCCTGTTTCCCCCCTCCCAGTTTTGACTGCCACGCATTTCCCATACCTCCTCCCCCCCTTTGGTCCGGTCCCCTTTATCTTGAACTAGGCGTCTCCGTGCTTTCCCATCCGAGAGCAGATATATACCTGGTACGAAAAATGTGCTTGTATTTCGACTATCCGCTTTTTTTCCCCTGTTCAATAAGCGCTTCTTTTTTTTAAAACTCCCCTCCTGTCGCTTATCTCACTTTCCCTGATTGAGGAAACCCTTTTTTTCTCGCAAACATGATCTACAGTGCCCCGGTCAACCTGATAGGTTAACTTTCTCCCTTTTAGGTAAATGGATCCCACCTCATGCCCCGTCTTTCCGAATAGATCTCCCTGTGTCCAGCTTAATGGATCCTAAATTCCCCCCCCTGTCACCCACGTTTCCTGATTTGCCGCTTCGGTATCGCTTGGCCCCGGCCACCCATCGTTGGCCCTTCTAATGAGTTCTGCCCCCGCCTCCTCTCCAACTTCAAAGGCACTTAGGAGATTAGTTTTTAATGGGCGTAATTAACCTTCCTCCAAAGCTTCGGCCATACGGCTCTGATTCCCGCTCCCCCTTTTTGTCTTATGCACTGTATGGGGCTCTTCTGTCAGGACCATGGCCCCATTTTTCCCCCCCCTTGTAACACTTCCTCTTGATCTCACCCTTTTAGAAATTTCGTTTTGATCGCAGCAGACATCACCGCTCTAGGCACCCTCTCATGCACAATGAATCGCGTATTCTCCTCCCCCTGCCGTTCTGGGTTCCTAACGCTTCTAACTGTCAACCAATTCCCTTATAATATTATATCTTTTTCTGTACTCCCCCCCCCTTTTTTTTTGTTGAGCGCTAGCTTCTTAGAGGTTTACGTTTTTTCCCCTTAAAAATCTCCCCCCCTCCCCCAATCCCACTTTCTTTTTGCGATCCCCGAAATTCTATTATTGGCGTTCGAGAGGTGGTGTCTGTGGATATGAATCTCTCCCCTCCCCCCCTCCCAAAGGTTGCGACCATGAGTTCCTCCATACCTAGTCCTTTTGCACAGCCCCCCCCTTTGTGCAGTAATCGCGCGACGCCAACTATCACATACATGAACATTCTCGGAACCCCCCCAACCCCAATGCTTCCCTGTGAATCAGAAGCAGTAGGTTCCTTTTTCGGACCCCGTAGCCTCCCCGTAATATATTTACTTTGAAGACTATAGTATCGGCCATGACTCTTCAATACCTCTCAGCTTGTGGAACCCCCAACCTTTACGCCTTCCTTTCTAGACTTGTAGAATCCCCCTATACCCTTTTTCCTCCGTCAAAGGTTAAGATTGGCACTTCGGGGTGTATGTGGCCTCTCCCCCTTGATGCCGCACCTTCGCAAGTTGCACATATAAGACGCCATTCTCCCCCCCCTGTGACTGTTTCGTTCCCAAAATTTTCTTCCCCCCTCACTCGTCCCCCAAAGCTCGTGGTTCTTTTACAGATGACGTTGTAACCACATTCCCGTCTTCGTTTCACCGCGTTCCTCTTTTCTCCCTATCCCCTTTTTCTTGACACAGTGCTGCGTCCCGTTTGATAGAGATCGTTCCTTTTCATCCCCTGGCTCTCAGAATCCTCTTCCCTTTTGCCCCCCCGATCGGACCTCACCCACTCTTTTGATCTTTTCCCTTCGGTCAGAGGATCGCCCATTTGAGGAAGGTGCTCAACTTGTAACAGAAGCTGAATTTAACCCCCCCCCCCCTCTTGACCGCCATTTTTTTCCTCAGGCTCCTCCCAACCCTCGGAACTCAAAAGTTCCATGCCACCCAAGAGTCGAACTTCCTATTTCTTTAGTCCGCACTGCGAAATCGTTCAACCTTGCCTGACCCCCTTCTTCCTGATCTGATTGGTCTGCCGTTTGATTAGGATAAGGTCTCTAGTGTTAGGCAGAGTGATAGCTTACTTCCCTATTTTGAACCGACCGTGCCCGTTTCCCCTCCCCCAAAGTCGTCCCCCCTAAGAACTCCCCCCGGATAGGAACGATCGCGGCGTCTAAGAAATGGAGTTCTTTTTTCACCTTTCTCAACAAGAAGCTATAACCCCCCAAACCCCCTTT
>Ga0179593_1344939_pt1 | contig 20719 bp, 20 predicted proteins | sample CZODoug2_1_08_16_FD_185931 | JGI IMG/M metagenome (GOLD analysis project Ga0179593, IMG submission 185931) | Vadose zone soil fungal communities from Angelo Coast Range Reserve, California, USA - CZODoug2_1_08_16fungal (PacBio error correction) | ecosystem: Environmental > Terrestrial > Soil >... | reverse complement strand
GGTCCCTGATTTTGCTTCACTAGATGCACTGGCCTGACATTGAGTTTAGGCATTTTCCTTTTTTCCGCCTTGGGGTGACAGCTGCTTTTTCCCTTTCTCTCCCGTCTTTTTTTCTTTTCTAATGCCATCCTTCTGTTCCCTCGCGTCTTTTTTTTTCGTCCTCTTTATCCCAGGAGCCAAATTTGGGTTTTGGTATCTTTTCACACTGGTCCCCTGCTTTGTTCATTGGTGCACGTGGGCCTGTCCCCCCATTTCTGTGGGCCATGACCTTTTTTACTAGTCCTTCCGTCAGGACCACCCTGGTATCGATTCTTTTTTTTCTTTCCTCTTTTGCTCGATCGTTTTTTTCTTGGTTTTCCTTCGACACTTGACAAACAAAACCCTTTGACCCCAGGCCTTCCTTTCCAAACCCCTGGTGGTTTAGAAGCGCAGTAAGCCAACTCACCTGCGTTGCAGGCCCCAGGCCCCCCAGTTTTGCCTTTTTTGAAAGTCGGATTTTTCTTCTCGTAGGGTTTATTTTTCTCTTCGATTTCCCTGGATGTGCGCTTTCACGCGTCATATTAACATTCTTTCACCCTTTCTTTCACTTAAAACCCTTGCCATAAGGTTCCCCCCCCTCTCAGTTCTTTTCTCGATGTTCCGATTTTTGACACTTCTTTGCCCCCACGTTCCTTTTCATTCTTTCATTTTTTGTTTTTTCTTTCTCTGACGCCTTCGCCTTGGTGTTCTAGGCTTTTTCTTGGATCTTCCCTTCCCTTCAGTAGAATTACGTAGGGAGTTAATCTCTTTACGAGGCCAGGACCTCCCCTCGACCCGGATGGCGTAACAGAAATGAAGCTGCCTGACCTGGCCCCTCAGAGGGATCAGCTTTTTTAACGGAAACCGCCCACAGAGGGATGACTCACCTAATTTTTTTTTCCAATTTGGAGTTGCAGTCCCCCCTTTCCCTCCTAAATGACTGTTTCAAGGGGGATTTTCTACCGTTCAAAACACGAACATCGAGGGCCCCTGGCACAATTTCGTACCCAAGGGCCATATATATGTTACGTTCCCCTTGCATCCCTATTTCTTCGAGGGGTCAATGTTCCCCCCCCTACCTTACGTCCTCGGGGCCCCTTCATATACAGTGTTTCACATTCTAACCTCCTCCCCCTTGAATTTCCCCTTCCGCTCCCAAGGCCCCCCTTGGCTCCCGAACTTTTCATTACTCTCCTCCTCCTTTTCTCTCCCGCCGGTGCAAAGTAAAAACAGACACAACAATCGGCATCCGCCCTAACGGTTTCCTTTGGCGGACGGACACTTCTCCCCTTCACCTCAAGTTGCAATTATAGTCCTTTCCCATTCTTGCCGCACCCCCCCCTACGGCCCTTTCTTCTCGATTACCAAAAAACTTAAGTTTATAGACCGGCATGCTCCCCCCGCAGATTTCAGGCGCGGGAGTCAGTTCTTGCGAAGCGTTCCTCTCCCACGGGGTAAGTGTTCTCCACCCCCTTTGCAACAAAACCCTCTCCGAGATTGGATTAGCCTCTTTCTAATGATTTTCCTTCACCGTTCTCGTTCACTTGTTTCGTGGTCCCCTTCCTTCTTTCCCCCTGCCATTTAAAGAATCACTTCCACTTATACTACCCCTCAAGCCCCCCCTGTCCTTCATCGCTCCGCAATGGTTTTTCTCTTCCTGTTGTGTTTTATTTAGATACGCATGATCGGCCCTTCTCTTATTATCGGGTAGTTAAATACAGATTTCGAACCCTCGGGACCCTGTGTTCTGCCCCCGTGCAATGTAGTTTTTCCCCTCAACGTATCGTTCTTGGTCTTTTTCGGGGTTTTTTGCCTGTCTTCAGCGGCTAAATCTTCCCCAACTTTTCCCGACGTGCTCACGGCCCCCACTTCACCCCCTTGGGCGCAGTTTAGCGTTACCGCTTTGCTTCCGTGAAAGGGTTGCTTTTTTCATAGCTTCCTCAATTCTTCCCCCTGGTTTTCATTTCAAACGAAGTTGTTCCCCCCCTCAGTGAGCTCGTTCCAGAAAGGTCTCCTCCCTTTTTCCTCCTAGCCTTTTGATTTATCCTGAGCTGAACAGGCGCAGGCTTGTAAAGAATCCTTTCCCTCGGTTTTTTCAGGACGGACCTGCTTTTCACAAGTTGCCCCAAGAATTCTATCCGGCGCTTTTCCTTACTGGTGAGTTTAAACCTTCCCTTTTAATTCGGGCGTTGGGGTTTTTTCTGACGTCCGATTTCTCAACCCCCCTTATTCACTGGCTCTTTTTCCAGAATGTACATTGTTCGGACTTTTAATATTTCAAATTCGTTGTTTAAAGGCCTTCTAGGTATAACGCTTTCTACCCGCCCCCTCTCGAAACCTCTGCGAGGTCCCCGCAGTCGGACCATTTCTGATACGTTTGAGGTCATGGCTCGTCTAGCTTTTTTTGTTTAGTTTCGCCCCAGCGTCCTTCTCCCTCTTTTAAGAAAAGAGCCTTCTTTTTGCCCCCTACGAACATTGGTATACAGACGGATTGTATACATCCCGTAAAACTTGCCGTTGGGCTCCTTCAAGAAATCTTCTCCCCCTCCTTCCCTTCTCCCCGGTATTCCTGTCACGTCCCCCCGAGCGTCTTTTTCGGGTAAGATGGGGCGTCTTTTTCTGCTCGTTCTCAGCACGTTTACATTGTCTTCTTGGATTTCCGGACTCGCCCCCTCGCATCCACTATTCCGTCTAACGATCCCCGTCCCGTCGCCCCCGAGGTACCCTTCCGTGTACCGCAGTCCCCGCCAGTTTGCCGTATGAGCTTCATACGAACAGTCGAATTTTGGATCGTTTCAAAACCAGAAAGTGCTCTTTCCCCAGCGTTTGAAGGAACAGTGTTCCCCCTTCCTTCAGTCTTCGCAAAACCCCCTTTGCTTGTCTTTTTTTTTTAAATTTTTCATCGTAGCGAGTCCCCCTCCCGCCGTTTAGAGGAGCTGCATAACCACACTTTCCTTTGGGCGGGACTCGGGGGAAATTTTCCCTGTGCAGAGACGGGTAATGAAGGGCTTCTGTTTTTTCTTCGAATTAAAATCCCCTCCCCTCCTTTCTGCCTTCCTCGGTCCCCCCTTTGACCATTCACTTGCCGCCCTTGCCCCTTTTCCCCCTTTCTCTTCAGTCACGCTGAACGCGGTCTTTCCGTACTGCCATGGTGGGATTTGGGCGCGAAGACCCAGCCTCTCCTTTCTACGTGCTGATCACCCAGCGGTTATCCACTGTAGAGCAATCCCTGTAGTTTCCCCCAATTTCCGGCCTAAAGTTCTCAGGGAATATTTGCATCTCCGGGGAAAAATTTCAGGAGCCGGGCCCCGGCCACACCCCCTTTAGGCATTTTTCCCCCGCCCCTGCGCATGAGTTACAGGACTCTTTGGTCTCTTCCTGTTCCGCGAAAAGAACTTCCTCTTTCCTCCAAACTCCGGCTCAGGCAATACCAACCCCGCCGAGCATTCAAACTGACCTCGCCGAAACGGCTTTCCCTCCCGCCGCAAGCTTTTTGTTGACTGTCCCACTTTCCAGATTCATTAGGTTGTTTCTCTTAGATTTTAACCCGACTTTTTTTCCCAAAGGAGGTCCGTCTCATTGGCAAAAGAGTTCCCTCCTCCATTCAAAAACTGTGGCGCTGCCCCTTTCGCATCGTCGTTTAAAAACCCATCCTTATTCAAACCGTTCACTGTGCATAGTAACGACCCGGGATTCCCGTTGTCCTGTTTCTCTTTTCTCCCTTTGCATCTAGTCCGTTGCCCCCCCCCGGTAACCTGGTCCGAGTAATTTGAAAGTTTTTTGTTGGCTGCGCATCCCCCCCTTCTTTTTTTCCTTTCTTATTGCTATCCCTCGTGCTTCCCTTTCTTTCATCCGGACGATTTTTTTGTTTCCATCCTTGACCCCCCCCAATCTTAACCCTTAGGCTTTGCTTGCCCCACGGATGCGTTAGCGTGGACTTTTCATGCGGGTCATAGCTCCCCCCCTTTTTTCCAATTTTCCGGTCTCATCCAGGTCCCCCGTTTTGAACGTAATTTTCTGGTCTCTTTTACTTGTGAGCACGTCCCCTTCACTTGTTTTTCGCCGTATCGCATTCGTCTTTTTATTTTTTTTTCTTTTTTTCCTTTTTTTTTTTTTTTTTTGTGGACCCCTACTTGAACGCATTCTACGTTACCAGCTAGGGGTCCTTTGTCAAACGGAACCGAGGGGGGTTCATGGGTTCGACCCTATAAAAACCCGGGACTATTGAGATTAGACGTGCTTTTAGTCTTACTGCGTCACAGCGGGGACGCCCTCGTGGCGTGTTTTTCCGTACATTTTCATGGTCCGTTTTTCTTCCAATGTTCTTCCTAAGGTGTACGGAGAGGGCGGTCCGTGCGGTTTTCTCAAAACTTGTTTCTCCCAACCCCGCTCAGGTCAAAGATTATACTCATCATTTCCCCCCCCCCTGTTTTTTCAAGTTCGCACACTGAAAGTTGCCCCGTTTCTTCCCCCCCATTTCCCGAGTTCTCTGGTCTTTTTGAATTTGCTTTAGCTTCCCCTTTTTTTACCGCCTCAGGGCGTTTGTTTCGGGAGACCAGTCCTCTCTTGCCACCCTGACTTTTACACAATGTTTCGATTAGGTTTTACAGCCAATGAGGAACGCTTTCTTTTTTCTTCTCAGATGGGTGATTTTTGATTTTCCCCCCCTCCTTTTCTAGGGCCCTAGGGCGTCGGTCCCTTCAATGGGATCGTACTCTTTCCCGTACGGTAACCCTCTGTTCCCCGGGCGTGATGTCACTTGTTCCCCCCGTCTATGTGGACGTTCTCTTACTTTACCCTTTTCCCAATTCTGGTTGGTAGCCTACCGGCTCTTAAGCTCTTTTTCCTTTACTTGGCTCGTTAGTCCGTTGCTTTTTTTCAAGGCTTTGGCGAGCCGCTTGTTTGTCGTTCTGTCAAACCAGGCTCAAACTTTTTTGAGACTGGAGATGAGGTTAAGAGCAGAAACCTTGCCCCCCCCCCCCATTTTTCCACCAGAAGGAGATCTCAACTTCCCCCGTTTTCACCATGGAGATTTAGTCTTCTTTTTCTTTTTCTTATTCTTAGTTCCCTTCTGGGGCTACAGCTCATTCATTTTCCTCTCTGTCATCGTTCCGCAATGTACCGAAACTTCCCTTCGAGGGCTCTTCTTATTTTTGACCCCACCCCCCTCCTTGGACCCGAGGAAGAATCCTTTTCCCTTACTCCCCGTTGTGTTGTTTTTCGAATGCCTCGCTACAATTGATTCCCAGCCTTTTCTGGGTACCTCCTCTTTTCCTCTCATTAATCTTTCCGGATTTTTTATCGGAGTGGCCCCCTACTTGATGACGCTGAGCGCACCCTCACCAATTTCAAGATGCCGTCTCCTCCTCTGACGGCCACAGCTTTGCCCGTGACCCAACGGTCAATCCGAGGCCACGCCTTATTTTCACACCCGATTTTTCTACCCACCCTTTCCGCTAACGGCCCTTTTTCAGTGTTTTCCTTTGTTAACAGAGTGAACCTAAGTCGCCATTATTACACTTAGTTATTTAACGAGGGTCCTCTCGAAAGGGTACTTCCCTCATGCTCTGGGGCAACCCAATTCCCTTATTCGAAACTTTCCCCATGTTTTTTCCGAGGGTTATCTAAACAGGTCCCTCCTCCCCCCCCTTCGCCCGGGGCATACCCTCCTCTTTTCAAGGTTAGAAGTCGATCCCTTTTCTCCTAAATCTAGTGTCTGATAACGCTTTCCACTGAAACTCACCCCCTGATGCCCGGGAATTTTTTCACCGGGGGAGTTAACCACCCGTCTGCTCCTACGACGTTGCAATCTTCCGGTCTTCCCTTCCCTTTTTGCACCGAACAAACCACCCCCTCGTTTCTCCTGCCATTATTTGGCGCTCTCCGTGCGACAAACTTGACGCCGATTCAACAAGCTTTGTCCGAGTTATCTCCCCTTTTGTATCTGAAATCCCAGAACAAGTGCAAACCCCACCAATTATCTAGAGCTTTTTCGCCTATATCCCCTGAGATACCCTTGTTTAGCCAAACCCAGGTTATTGTGGCCACGGGATAAACCGCCAGAGACCCGGGTTCCTGTTACAACGGATTCGTCCGACGACAATGAAACATGTACCGAGTTTTTTAAAAATACTTCATGAGATCCTTAAGCGTAATGTCCTTTTTCCCTTAGAATATAACCCCCATCTTTATTACTTTGTGTCCCCACTTGTCGCACATAGTACAAGGTACGGAACACTCTTAGTGCCGAATTTTTACCTGTTACCTGGGTTTCCTTTTAGTTGGAGCGAACCCCCCGTATGCGGGTGATGTATCCTCTTTCCCCTTTCAAACTCTTCACGACCACGGATGGGGGACGGCCAAGTCCCCCAAGTTTCCACCGCGTCTGGTCCTTGGAATGCTTTAGGCATGTTGACTTCTCGACTTTCCCTGCACTCCCTCCCCAACCTCCAGCCCTTGGGTGCTCCCTAAAACACGAGGTGGGAAGAATGATTCGTCCCCAGCCTTCCTGGCATAAGTTTTTCTGCTACTCCGTTCTGCAGAAGGACCTACCCGCTGCTTTCCCAATGATCCATCTTGGCCCTGAGCACGCTCCCTTTTTTGTTGGCCCCGGGCCCTCCTTCCTTGCAAAGTGACGGTTTTTTTTTGGTGAACATCTTTTCATTTCATCTTGACGGTCACAGTTTCTTCCGGTCTGTTTCTTGGCACGAACCAAAGGCACGTTTGTTGAAATACCCCGGGCCGTTGGAGCGTTTTGCAAATGGACCTTCTTCAGGAACAGGCCTCCAATGCCCAGTGTTTTGACGGGGGATTTCCCCGTGTCCCTGGAGGTCACTTCTATTTTAACTCGTCGTATTTTATTTTCAATGGCCCAACTCCCCCCTCTTTTTCTGACTTTAGGACCTGTCCATGGACTTGCCCCGTGTATCCAAACCTTTTACTTTCGGGCGGGTACCTGTTGAACATTCCCTTCCCCCGTTGTTCGTTTCGCACTGGCTTCCTTGACGTTTTCGATTCCCCTTTTCGTTTTCTGTGCCACAAGAGGCATGACCCACTCAACCCCTATGCTTTGGGCACGGCACGCTGGTGGGTTTTCTGTCAGGGATTCCGAGCTTTGGGGTGGCTTTGGTCCAAGTTGGAAGTTTCGGCGTGCCCTTTCCGGCGACTTCCCACAGGGAGTAAAATCCACGTCCCTTGGGTGGATTTGGAGTTTCCCGGGACCGGGGTCTTCCGCGTTTGGCATCCGCTAGGCGATATCAAAGAACTGTCGTGAATCGGTTTCCTGTGTGCAGCTCGTCCCCTCGTGACCACCCGAATTAAGGACGGAAACCGGGATTAGAAGGACCTCTTGCATTCAAAAAAATTTCGTGGAACACCCTTCCAGTGAATGAATGCCCGGACATTTATTGGAAAACCTTTGGGCCTTTCAGGGACTCCCTCCTTGTTTAGGTTTGTTTTTGGGCCATCCCGAGACCCGACAAGGGAATCTTAGGAGGGGATGTCCGGAAGGGAAAATTTCTGACGCTTCCTCACCCCCGAAACCGGGTTCTGGGGGTAATCATCATTTGAACAAGGGACTTCCTTTGGGGGGGTGTTCTGAGATATGATTCCCCAAAAGAACCCCTGGTTTGGGGCCTTTATTGGATCCGGTCCCCCCCCCTGACGCGTTAACCCCGGTCCCCTCTTTCCCCCTCGTGGTTTCGGGTGGACTGAAACCCAACATACCCCCAGCAGGATCATCCCTGCATTGCTCGGCTGATGCCGATGTTTTACCCATCCCAGACCAGTACCACAAGGCGTTCTGCCCACTCAACAATCGGATAAGACATAGGGCTATCAGCGACAAGTCATCCGTTACTCACGCTGGGTATTACCGCAGGGGACTCCCGAAGGAGGTTAGCCTCCGCTTGCCACTGCACGGCAAGCGCTTGGACAGCGCCCGACTTACCCCCCCCTCCCCCTTGGATCCCTCCTCCCCCGCTACTTCCTACTCTCCCCTCCCACCCTTACTCCCTAACCCCCCATATGCCTCGACCCCCTCTTTCCCCCTTTCCCCCCCCTCATCCCCTCCTCCCTCTCCTGCCTTTTTCCCTCTCGCACCTCTTCCCCCCATAACTACCTCCCTCTCCTTCCTGATCCCACACTCCCCCCCCCTCACTTCCTCTCCCCCCCCCCCGTTTAAACATGTTTGGTGAAGAGTCGAGAAGCGAAAAAACCTTAAGAGGGTCCAGTTCAGTTATGATTAAAAGAATCTGTTCCAAAAACCGGGGCACGCATCCGGCTCGACAATACCCGAAGCATCCCCCCCCATGACGGGTAAAAGGGTGGAATGAACCTTCCAGGTTGGAGTAGAAGGATAATGCGGCGCGAGGAAGTCCCGACATTAAATCCCTCCCTCTCCCCACCCCCTTCTAAACACGCGCCCAAACAAACGTGTACTGGAAATGCCTGCCCTTCACCCTTCCCCCCAGACCTCCCCCACCCTCCCCCACCCCCCAATTCCGTCCCCCCGCCCTCCCCCTTTGCACCTCCCCGAATGAAGTGAGAAGGTACCGGTCCTAGGGGGTAGGGGGAGTTTGGCCGGAGGCGGGGGTTATGCGCAACAAAGGAAAGGGGCGCGAGCGATAGCCTAAAGGTAGAAGGAATTTTACTGCTACAGCGAAAGAAACACAAGACGCACGAGCCCGTGGAACAAACCCAAGGTTTCTTTTTCTAAAGAGTAACCTGACCATGTGGGATCACTGACGGCCCCCTTTCCCCCCTTATTTTGAATCCAATTTGGATTTAAGAGCGTTGCTCTACGGAGAGGCGCAGGGGATGGGACCAACCCCCAAAATTGACCAGTTTCAACAAGACTTACCTGCTTGGGAAAAAGCGTGCACACCAGGGGGCCACCATTTTGTACCAAATTTTAACTTCAAACCCGCGAAAGTATTTCACAATTTGGCGTGTTTATTGACCAAGACCGGTACACACGTGTTTTACCGTCTCTTAAATACCTTTCATACAAGAGCCGGGCCCAAAGGCTTGTCGATCTGTTCCAATCTGTCAATGTGTCCTGCTGCTCCCCCCCTCGGGTTTTTTTGTCATTCTGAGCTCCCCCCCTTCCAAGGGAGTACCCTCTTCCTGGCGTCTACTTTAAATTTCGTTGCCCCTCGTGAAAAAAGGAGGATGAAAAAGAATTTTCGTGGGTGTCTGCATTTCTCTTTTCATGTCCACGTTCATTTTAACCGACACCGATGTGGGCCCTTGTTCCAAAACCTCCTCCGCTGTGGGTTAGGATTGCCTTCAACGTCCTCATTGGGGATGGTCTCATATAAAGCTTAGGGACGGCCTCAACACTATATTTAACGCCGTCACAGGTACAGTGGGTCCCCCCCCTTCCCCGACTGCTTTTCACTGTTTTCAAATGTTTTAGGATTCCCTCGGGCTTTCCCGGGCCCAATCTTCTCAGCGCCTCTTGCCCGTTTATCTATTTCCCGCCCCTTTACGTCTTCTCGGGAAAGAGAGTTCTCTGGTGTTATGGTCGGGGTATGTTGACCGTGAGGAATAAGTCTTTACTGGATTGTCTTGAAAGTCCTCTTTTCTTTTGGCCGGGCTTTGAACTGGTTTCGTGGTCCAGTTGAAAGGTGGACCAATCTGCCTAGTTACTCGCCCCGGATATTGTTTAAACTTTGTCCCGTTTTACCTTTTCGTTCTGCTTCCCCCAGTTTTTTCGCGAAATTGTTTTCCTTCTCTTTCGTTTTTTCCGCGGTGTCCGCCCCAAGAAGTTGTTCTCGTCGCATTTCTGAAAGGCTTCCTGGTGGGTTTCTTTCAGTCCCGTTAAGTCATATCCACAACGGCTTCCCAATGTTCTAGGTTGCTGGCGACCGATATCCCTTTTTCTCCCCGTTGTTTGATTTGTGTGAATTTTTGCTAAAGGAAATAGGCGGTCGGCTCGTCAAGGTCTGAGGAAAAGGCTTCACCCCGTGAATCCCCCGGTCGGACACCTTGTGTCCTGAGGTTAAAGTTATTTGACACCGTCGATTAAGGACCTTTCTGACTCTTTCATAATTGATTCTATTTGCAAGGAGACTTTTGAGGCAACATTAGTGTTTTTTTTGCTCCTTCTTTGCCCTTTACCGCGGTAGTGATTTTTGTTGATGTTTCCCACAAAGTTTGACCAAAGTTTTGAAAAACGTCTTGAAACTTGTATTGTTTCTTCCCAAGGAAGTGCAAAATACCGGCGTGCACGTCATTAAAAGTTTGGGCTTAATGGTCCGTTCCTGGCTGCCGGAAGCCTGGTTCTTTTAGTTTTTTCAGAGTGGAGGCTCCCTTTCGGGAGTGTGCATAAGCCGGTCATTCTCCATTCACTCTTTGTCCTATATGAACTCCTCTAAAACAGTTCCCTAGACTCCTTTAATCTAGGGTCCAGAAATGTCCCCCCAGAGTCCAACCCTATGCCAGTTGGGCACCCCTTTTTCCCTACGACTATTTTTGTGTTGAGAGATCTCCCTCTCCTTATTTTACACTGGTGTATCAGTCCTTTCTTCCCTCCCCCTCTCTTCCCGGGTACAAGGAAGCCTGCCTTCCCGTCGGTTCTTCGTTCCTATCGTGGAAAACAACACGCTCCTTGGGTTGTTTTTTTCTGTTTTCCCCCCTACCAACAGCCGCCCCCTTTCTTGCGATATCTACGTCACTCAAGGGCCCAACCCTTCCCCCTTACTTCCGCACCAAGTATTTTGTTGAACTGCAGTGCTGCTTTCCCCCCATTTTTAAGTCTCCATCTTGTGTTCGGGTTTTTCTGTTCCAGACCAGGGCACACCTACCTGCCGAGGATTCAAAAGCATTCTTGCACCACGCCCCTCCCCTTATCTTCACCTTCCCCCATTCCCCCAGTTGGTTACCCTTCCTTTTATTCCCTCGCGTCAATGGCTTACGACTTCCCTTTTGGGCCCTCTTTTCCCTCCTCCAGGTTCACATCCCCCCACTCTAGAAAAGCCTGCAGATTTCCTGGTACATCCTGTCTTCCAAATCCCCCTCCCCCTTGGGACCGTATTTCCCCCTCCGGGAACAAACAGCCCCCCAGTTACTCCCAGCCTCTTTCTTGAACACTGAGGTCTTGGGCACCCTCTCCCGGTATCACGCATTTTCTTTTCACTGGTCCGGGCCCTTTTTTGTCAACCCCAACACCACATGAAAGCCTTTCCCCCGATTTCTCGGGGCTTGCCAACCACCCTTCTTTTCTCTTTTTGCACGTCCATTTCTCCCTTCCTGCAAGATTCATGCGGTGTCTTTCCTCTCCCCTGCAATTGGTTCCTTGGCCCGGCTTTGACAGTGTCGTTGCAACCCGTCCAAGAGTTGTATTATCTGGCCTTATTGGACCTTGATTGGATCCTCTTTTCCGGTTTCGGTTACACAAGTCCCGCTGAGCCTCCTCATTTGTAACAATCCTTCTCCCACCAGTTCACTGATTAAATTGTTTTCTCTTTGTTGCCCGCTACCAATCCGGACAAGACATCCCGAGCTGCAAGGGCTTTTGCCGCACTTATAATGACGTCGTTCTCCTTTTCCGATGCTATCTAACTTGGGCTAACCACGTGTATCCACCTAGGGACACTTCCCGTCACAAGACTTGGACTTCCTCCAAATGGAAAATGCCCCTTCTTTTTATAGAGTGGGTCGGTGCAGAGCTGCGCCCTACTAAAATTGAGGGTTTCCCAAGAACAGTTTCCAATTTGTGGACCCGATGTGAGTCAAGCGTTTACCCCCCCCGGGTCTTTCCTGAGGGTCGGAAATGGTTTCTGAACGTGAGTTTAAAGCCCTGCAGTAACCGTCACAGAATTACCAAGGGGTTAAGTCCCCGTTGAAACGATTTGGGAAATTGATGACCGGTCAGTCAGGCCTCTTTCCTTTCTAGGGTTCTTCTCATCAAGAAATGGGAACCCGCCTCATTTCACAACCCCTTCCCAGATGGCCTTCCACAGATCCCCTTTTTTTGGATGCAGACCTTTTTCCCTGCAATCGAAGAATAACCCTTCTAGGGGCTCTCGATTTTTGACTTTCCTACTGGTACCCTGGTTTGCACGGGCGGCCCCGGTTTTGTTTTGAACCGACGTATGGCCCCTGCATCGCAGTGGGATGACATCCCCTGGAAATTAGCCTTTTCGGCCCTTTTTTTGCCCAGTATGAGAAGCCTCTTCTTACCCCAATCCTTTTTGCTCCTGCAATTGCAGTAACCAATTTTTCCCCCGATGGCCAGTTGCTTCCCTTTCCGTTCTTTAATTTTTTTACCAACCGGCTCCGGGCTGGTTTTGCCTTTTTTTCGCCACGGTGCCATCCGGCATTTTTTCTTATTGGATTACCTTTCTTCCGCGAACCATTATTCCACGTCCCCAACCAAAGGAGTCTCTCTCCTTTGGATGGGGTCCACTACTTTTTAAAGTGTGCCTTCTTTTCAACCCCGTGTCAGAAGGGAATTTGACCCCCCTTCGTCATGGTTCCCTCTTTGAGCGGAGTTTTTGACTTTAATGGGGGAAAGTTCAATTACCTGCCCATGGTCTTTGGGTGGAAATTCCCCCGAGTACCGGACGTGTCTCACACAGGGACTAATAAGCGACGAGCCAATGTCGGAAGGCGTCCGCCTTTCACGCTAGCCAGCATGAAGCCGAACTCCGTCTTCTCTCCCTCACTCTTACATTCCAAGGGCCGATTAATGGGTCGACAGACATCCCCCGGTCGTCGGAAGTGATAGTACGACCGGCGGGCACTTCCATATTCCAGGCCACTTAAAAACAGCACGCGCAAGTGAGAACGCTCTCCTCCACCCGCCCCCACAACCCCCCCCTCACCCGCCCGATTCCCCCCCCCCACCTTCTCTTCTCCTTCTCTTCCCCCCTCCACTCCTCTGTCCCTTCTCCTCCCCCACCTTTTCCCCCTCCTCCCCCCCCCTTCCTCCTCCCTCCGTTCCCGTCCCCCTCTCTACCCCCCTCCCTCTCCTCCCTTTCTTTCCTCCTCCAACAAACCCTCATATCCACGCTCCCCCCCCCCCATCTTCCCCCTTCTCCACCTCACGCCCTACCCTCCCGTCACCCTTTTATCCCGCCCTTCACCACCCCCCCCCCTCCCTCCTCCTTTTTCCTCCTCTATCCTCACAAACTATCATCCAACCCCCCTTCTCTACTCATCTTTTTACCTTCTCTCCGAGCTTCTCTCCAACTCCTCCCTCCAAACCCCCCCCACCACGTCTTCCCCCCCCTCCTCCCGCCTCCCCCAACCCTCACCCAATCAAACCCCTGTTCCCCCACCCCCCCCCCCCCCAACCCCGCCTATTACTCTCACCCTCGCATCCCCCCCCACCTTCCGCCCCCCGCCCATACCCCTGTCCCCTATCCCCCCCTCCCCGCCATTCTCTGTCTCTCCCCCCACACTCCACTTCCCCCTCCCTACTTTTTTCACCCCCCCTCCCCCCCCAGTCACACCGCCCCTTTCCACTCCCTCTCTCCTAGTCCTTCCCTCCCCTCCTTCGCCACGAAACCCACCGTGCTTGGCGCCCTATCACGACCCCCCTTCTTCTCCTTCCCGCTGCAACCCTCTTGTTCCCCCCCCCCCCTACCCCCCCCTCGCCTGTACCACCTTTGCTCGCACCTTCACTCCCCGTCCGCCGTACCCTCCTCCCCCCCTCCTACCCCCTACCACTCTCCTCCATATACCTACTCCTCACCCCCCGTTACTGCTTCCCTCCCGCTCCCCGCTCGTCTCCTCCCCCACCCTATCGCCGTTGCTCACCCCCTCTCGGGCCTAGCTCCTCCTCACCCTCTACACTTGCTCCCCCCCCCCCTTCCTTGCCATTCTCTCCGGCCACCTCACTACCCCCCCACCAACCTTACTCTCACCGCTCCCCCCCCTCCCCCGCCCTTCAATTATGCCTTCTCACTCCCCCACCCCCCGCACTCTTCCTCATCTAACCTCCGCCATCGCATTATAACCATCTTCCCCACCCCCCCCCCCACCCTCTCCCTCCTCCTCACCTTTCTCCCCCGCTCCTCCCAACCCCTGGGTCACACCCCCAGCCGTACTCCAATTCCCCCACCCCCCCCCACCACCTTTTTATCCATTCCTAACCTCCTCCCTCCTCCCCCCCCACCTACCCCCCCTCCACCTTACACTCCCTACTTCCACCCTACCCATCCCCCCCTAACCGTCCACTCCCCCCTACCCTTGCCTGCCTTCTATTCCCTGTTTCCTCTTCCTCCCCCGCTCACACACCACAGCTTCTCCTCTCCCCCCCCCCTCATTATCCACGCTAACCTACCCCTTAAGCCCTCCCGTCGTCCCTTTCTCCCACCCATCTCCTATAAATCCCCCTCTTCCCCTTCTCCCTATCCCTCCCCCTACCACCCATACCTTTTTCCTCCCTCTCCCCTCTCCCCCCCTTCTCATGTCACCCCCCACTACCCCCCCTGTGGCCCCCCCTCTCTTCTCCCCTCTCCCCACCCCCCCTCCTCTCTCACGGTCCCCACTCTTCCGCTATTTCCTCCACTCTACCCCCTCCCCCCCCCCCACCACCCCCCCCTCGCCCCCCTTCTCCACCACAACTTTTTCTCCCCCTTACTTCTTCCCCCTTCCCACCTCTCCACTCCCTTACCTACCTCCGCCCCCCCTACTACCTTCCCTTCCCTCTCTCTTATTAACTTCCCTCTCCCCGTCCCAATTTCCTCCTCCCTCCCCCTCTCCCCTTATCCTCCAACTGCCCAACCCTTCTTCTTCTCTCTCCCCCCTACTCTCTGATCACTCACACTTCCCCCTTAACCCATTAACACCATCTACCCCCCTTTAAAGGGTGAAAATGCTTGCATGGCCCTCGATAAGCCTCCTCAATACTGGAGATTGGGGTGGCATTCCCCCTCCCCACCCACCAAAAAACTCTTTCTTTTCGCGGGCGTTCTTCGGCGTGACACGCGTTTTCAATCAAAACCCGTAACGTGGAGGTTTCAAATAATCTCTCCCTTTTTTATGATAATAAGGGTTTAGAACGGAGGAAGGTTTTAACCCCCAAATAAAGTTTATGTGTGTGATGAGTCCGCTTTGGGTTTATCCCGGACGAGGCACGAAGCGCGACGAATGCCTACCCTCACCATCCTGCCGGTTTCCCAATCCATCTCGTTGATGTCCCCTGTTCCCGACAACCACCACCACTAAAAGCCGAATTGACACCGTGCGGCTAGTCAGCGTAACCCCTGTCCTGAGAGTTGAAACTTTGTTCAGGGTGAAAAAGCCGGTACGCCATCCCTCTACAACTGCCTCCAAGGTCTTAAACCAGCCTCGGACTAGAGCCCGGGCTCGGACATTCCAACCACCGACCACCCGGCGTCACCCAGAGCCGGATTGAGTCTCGCCTCCAGGGCTCTCCGACCTCACTCCCTATACGTCCGTCCCAAACACATGACCATCCCCACCCCCCATCCATCTCCCCTCCCTCTCCCCCTCCCCTTGCCTTCTCTTCAACCTTCTCCCTCCCCCCCCCTGCCTTGTCACCCCTCCCTTCCAACCCCCCTGACCTTTCCCCCCCGTCCTTTGCTCTCCTATCATTTATCTCCCCCCCCTCTCAACACTTTATTTTCATTCCCTTCTCTTCCCTCTTCCGACCCCCCCCTCTACCCCCCCTATACATCTCCAGGAACGGAACAGGGCCTGGGATTGGACTTCTACCCCGATTACTTCCCCCCGGCGATAGCCGCAAAGAAACCATTTGGCAGCGACCCCGTTTTTTCTTGCTACCGATTGATAGTGGATGTCCCAACCCCGCGTTCTCACCCTCCCCTCCTCACGGTTGCGTTTCCCCTTTGAACCTTGGTCTCTGAGGGTTAAGCTGCCTGGCACACGGGCCAAACAAGGGGAAGGGGAAACACTTTATCGGATTGGGTCGATAAACTGGGAGGCACACGGCAGAACGGGAATTTGGTATTTTGGCGTTGGCGGAGATATCTGTGGGCTATTTGCCCGCGTGAACGAAGCTGGCGGCTCGAAAACGCAACCTGCAGGGATATGACTTCCCTGAACGCCTCAAAAACAGAGGGGCACCGGCCACACTTGACACACAGAGGTACAATTTAATTTTCACTTCAAGATTAAATTATTTGGGAGGCATCAGATTTGGTTTTGGGCATCTTGTTCTATTGCCCCGTGACAAAATTTTGGCACCCCTGGGCGGCACTGCGGTCACCTTCCCGACCTTTGGACAACAGCCACTGGCAAAATTAGCACACCAAGGACAACAGGGAGAGGCTCCCCCCCGTTCCTAGCAAGGGCATGGACTACGAAACCTCACATCACGATAAGTATAACAACAAAGGTGACCTTTGGGACGGTCGATGCTAACTTTCCCAAACCGGGAAGGACCACTCCCAGAGCCACTCGTCCTTCCCCCCTCTTACTTCTTCACGGATTACCGCCGAATGGGAGGGAGCATGGGCCCCTGAATTGAACCGCGTCCGGGAACAGACTAGGGGATTTTCCTCTTTACCTCCCTTGGGCTGGCGTCCCTATGTTGCTTTTCCTCGGTTTTCGCTCCCCACCAGCGTCCCTCTGCCGTGCCAGGTCACTTCTCCAACGTGTCTTATGGCGACCCCCCCCAATGGGTGAAGGCTGGTTTGTTCTGACAGGTGGGTTTAGGTTGGCTTCGCTCAGTTTCCCTTCCTTGCTCCAAGGACTCTTTTTTTTTGCCCGTTCCCGCCCATTGCGTTCACTTTTCCTGTGCCTTTTTCTCACTTTTCCTACCCGTGGGGCTTTCTCTCACTTCGGTAAGGGACGCCTTCCCACTTCTTTAAGCCTTACCGGACCCTTTTGGTCCTTCGGGCCCTCACTGGGGGACCACTTTGTGCTTTTGGAGACTGGACGGGACGTACCTTTCCACACGATGAGATAGTCCCCTCGTTCTAAATGGCTTCGTTTTCAATGAACAGAAGTTGATCGGGGTCCTTTTCTTCGGGAAAGGCCCATGGGGCTTGAGGTTACTCAGCCCCATTGTGACACCATTTCCAGTGCTTTTTCGTGCTTCATACCCCAGTCGGGTAATGTACATAACCCGGTGGCAGCGGCCGCTCAAGGTTCCGAGACTTACCTTCCCTCTGCTATGTTTCACCGGGACCATGAAGCCGTTCAGCTTCCCCCCAACTGATAACTCTCCTCTTCGCTTTCTGTCCAGGAATGAGGTTGCCTTTCGCGCCAACGGTCTTTGTAGAGAAAGCATGATCTTCCCCAGGGCCCTTCTTTTTTGTGCCCCCAATCTTTTCAGGGGCCCCAGTAATGACGATTCACTTGCGGAATGGGCGTGCTAACCGGTCTGTCCTTCCGACCGCCGGTTTTCTGTGGCGGACTTTCGAGAGGGGGTGCCCTCAGGCAACCCTGATTTGGTGGTGCTGTGAATTTGCCCAAAGGTGAGCAGCAGGATTTTCCTGAGTTCCGTAAATTCAAGTGATCGACTCCCAGGATTGTAAAGGGCCAGAGTTGCACCGGTTCGAGGTTTGACCAGGACACCATTGTTGGACGTGCGGAGCCCCGGACCTGGGGACACTGGTCCTGTCAGGTCCCTTCCGACAATGAAAGGGAGCACCCCCCTCCTCCCGCTTTGTCTGAAAGAGCCTGTTGCGCATCCCGGGATAAGGTTTCCCCCTCCTTCTCTTCTCCCCACCCCCATTTCCCATCCACCGACCCCCCCCCTCCTCCCCCCCTCCTATCCCCCCTTATCCTCCACCTCCACCCACACGCTCTCATCTCCATTCTCCTCTCCCGCTCACCCCTCTCCCCTCTCTCTCCGCATACCTTACTCTACCCCTCCTACCCCCTCCCCTCCATCCCCTTACTCCACTCCCACCACTACTGCTCCCCCCCACCTCCCTCCGATCTCCGACTCCCCTCTACCCCTTCTTTTCTTCCCCTCTCTCCCTCCCCACGCACTCTCCCGCTCACTTGCTCGCACCTCCTCCCCCTGCCCTCCTCCCATGCTATCATCCTCTTCCCCCCCCCCCTCGCCTCTCCCCCCCCTCCTCCTCCCCCGGCACACACTAGCACTGGCTCCCTCTTTCCCCTCTTTTCCCCACCTCTTCCCGGGACAGTTACTCACGATTCTTTTCTTTTTTATCGCTTCCCCGCTTCTTTTCTGTTTTTTTCTTGAACACCCAATCACCAAGGCGTTCGAGGGGTAAGAGACACTGCAGTTTCACCCCAAATACTTGCGTACTTGGACCAAAGTTTTCCCGTAGAAGAAGGGTCTTTCCTTCTCTTAGGGAGTTTGGCCGGTCGGAATTTAAGGGGGTGGCGCATCAGTCTGTTCGCCAATCTTCCCCTGCCACACTACTACGGCCCCCCTCCATTTTTTCCAGGCATCTCTTTTTTCCAGTCGATGATCCACCCATCTTTTCACAAAGAGAATTCAGGAGCTTCTCTTTTCTACCCAGGTTGTTGTGTTGATCGTTCTCGGTTCGGGTTTTCTGGGTCCATCACTTATGGGACCTCGATCTAGTAGCATGGAGTTTATTCGTGCATCGGAGGGACAACATCCGATTCTCTTCTCTCCCACCCCCATACAAAACCTTACCGTGGGCAGGGGTCCTAACGAGAAAGGCCTCCAGTGAAAGGGAACGCCACCCTTACGATTTGCATTTTGCCGTATCACCCACCCTTTGGGCGCGCTTACCCCCATTCCCTCTCCCCACCGATTTGGTTTTTTCCTTTTAAATCGAAAGAACAACCAGGAACCCGCGGCTTCTCATGGCTACCAGGTGACCACGTGGTCCTCTGAAAGGTTTGGCACCTTCCCCCTTCTCCCCACTACGTCACAGTTCTTTCCAGACAGGTATTGCCCCCCCTAGTCCCAACAACAGTTCCCACATCCTGAAACTCGCGATCACCGCCGCGGGTCCACTTTCCTCTTTATCTTCCGTGGTCTCCCTCCTCTTTTCTCAACAAAAGCGGGTGGCAACTCCAACCCCAACCCCGTCCATCGAAAAGGCTTAAAGAAGCTCTCCATTTGCGGGGAACCGGACCTGCACCGTTCGCCAGTGCATCATTTCATTTTTGGGACCTTTTTTCTTTTCCTCCCCACAATACGCACTTGCTGGCCTCGCGGTCAACAACCTTATTTTTTCCCCCTCCCACGCATGTTAAAGGGACGCAGCCCGCTGTTGCCCCGCAAATGGGAAAAGCCTAACGTCCCAGTGTTTTTCACGTGGACAAACAACGGATCACGCGAGTCTCTGTACTTGAGTACCTGTACGCTCAACCGGTTCGTTCAGGTCCCCTCGTCTTCCCCCTTTTCCCAGAGTGAAAACTTATCAATTTACATGTGTACCCCTAGGACGACTCCCATTCACTCCGAGAAAAATCCTTACCAGGGCTTCGTCTCCCGGGAGCATTATCCTCGGGCCCAACATTGCCGGTGAGATATCATCGTGTTTTTTACCTCCGTGTTCTAAACTCGGGAACACGTGGTAGTTCCTCCTCTTGCCGGACCCCCTGAATAAAATCGTTATCCTCTTTTGTCTTAGGGTCAGAGGGGGCTTTTCCTCCAATCGACGTGCTCAAAGCCAAGGAAAGTATACCATTTGCCGTTTTTTTCGCGTTACCCCCCTTTGTCTGTATCAATTGGTCCCAGGTTGGACAAGTACCCGGAGGTTCGCTCGCCGCAGTTCAAGACAAACGGGCCTTAGGTTTCCCCGCCTACCGTTCAACCCCCTCTTTTTTGCACTAAGTGTTTTCTTCGGTACTGAGCTTAATCGGTCTCGCCGAAGGCAACCCTCCCCTGGGAATTTCTTTTGTCGGACTCTTCAAGACTCTCTCCCCCCTTTTTTTTCCCTTTGCCCTACATGGAATGTGACTTTCTAAGAGTCATCTGACGGAACTCTGCCTGGTCGGATGTAGTTTCCCTGGAACGGCCACGGGCTTTTTTTTAGCCCTGTTGTGGCGATTGTTGGCTCCACTACGCGCAAATGGTTTTCCCTTGGGATTCCTTAGCGGTTTCAATGAGGGGTTTACTCTCCCCCTTGTCAATCGTTGTGCTGTCATGAGGAAGTCATATTCTGCCAATCACCCCCTTCCTCTGGAACCGCCCTTTACCATGACTCTTGACATAACCTTTTGTTTCCTTTTAGTGGAGTCCCGTGTGGGGGACCCCTTGCCTTCTTTCATTTGTCTTTCTTGTTCCTCGGTAGGCTTATTCTGGTTGCCCCGCGCGCCTTCTTCGCCAAACCCATCCGTCCATTTTCAACTCACACCCGAGTTCTGTAATATTCGGCTCTTTTTTGTTTCTTCACCACCTGAAACGGGGTGGTGCGTTTTCCGGCCTTCAGGCTCTTTTTCACACTGTCTTCTGGGCCAACTCCCTTTGGGAGGCGTTTTTTTTGCTGACCCTTGCTTTGATGTTTTTTCCCGATTAGATTCTCCCCGTCCTTGGTGGCGTAAAGACCAGTTCTTTTTTTTGCCAAGTTCCTTCCCAAAACCATCTTCGGAAACCGCGTAGGGTTCATTTCCCCTCCGCGGTACCTTTTCTGTCCCACTTTCTCAGTTCCCAAAAGGGGGATTGAACCTGAATAGAGCCGCATTTTACCAGTTCGATTTTGTTGGCATCCGCCCCGTTCAAAATCAAGTTTTAGCGGGTCTTCCTCTCCCCCTTACCCCTGGTCCCCGAGTCCTCCGAAACACCGAACGTGGAGTTTTTTCCCTA
>Ga0179593_1481114_pt1 | contig 20721 bp, 16 predicted proteins | sample CZODoug2_1_08_16_FD_185931 | JGI IMG/M metagenome (GOLD analysis project Ga0179593, IMG submission 185931) | Vadose zone soil fungal communities from Angelo Coast Range Reserve, California, USA - CZODoug2_1_08_16fungal (PacBio error correction) | ecosystem: Environmental > Terrestrial > Soil >... | reverse complement strand
CGTTGCCCCGTCCCTAAAGTGGCTGCGCCTGGATCGTGCCTTTTTCCTCGTTCACATAAAGGGCCCTCCCCCTCTTTCCACCACCAGGTCCCCCTCTCCCCCTTCTCCCCAAGGCCAGGCTCAACACGTCGGTCCACAAGCACTTTGACTCTCTGTGACTGCTTCGCGAGTTGTTAGGTTCTAGGGCCGCTTCGCTTTCTCCCCGGTTCCGCTGCCGAGCACTCCCCCGCTACAAGAGCAAAGTCCCTGTACTTCGCGAGCCGTCACTTTACGTTAGAGGAAGCCACGATTACCTTTCGGCTTCTCACAGACGTAGGCCTTTTTAATTGACGAGCCTTTCTTGCTCAGGACGAATGGTTTTTTGGCAGAGTTTCCGGTTAGGTGCCTTTAGTTTTTCCCCTAAGACGACGTCCGAGACTCTTGCGGCAAAGTGCGCCGTTTTTGAGGATGATGCCAGGGCCCTTTCCCCAGGTTTCTCAAATGAGAGCCGTCACCCACTTGCGTTTTCCCCCTAACCCCAGCACAGTGCAGCCGCCTGTTCCTTTTCTTCTTCGGACAAGCCGTTTTCCGCCTCGTTTGTTCTGGCACCCCCCGTGCTTTTCGGCAAGGACGGTCTGCCCCCCCCCCTTGCCGCTCCCAGTTGCCAGGTCCAGCACGTGCTTCCTCTTTTTTTTCCGGGAGGTCCTGGCCAGGTACCGATTTTGGCAACAGTTTTTCCCCCCAATTCCCCCCTGTACTCTTCCTCGACGGATTTTTTTCATCCCCCCTTAATTCAGCCAAGGCCCCTGTCATTGGAACAGCTTCATCCCCCTGACTTCAGGTCAGGGGCCCCTCCGTACAGACGCCCTCCCCCTTTAAATTTTCGACAGAGGATGGATAGCCTGTACCTAGTGTGCAGCTTTCACCAGTGAATTTCTCGATGTTTTCGTTGGTGGCGGAAATTTATCAGGATTTTCCTACCTTAGGCTTCTTTTCAAGTGCCCAGGATGATGGTCCTTCTTCAGTAAAAGGATGACGGCTATAGGTTGTTAGCCCCTCCCCTCTTAAATAGCGGAGTTATGGTTACTTTTCTTCTCCTTAGAACGGAGAAGGGGTGCTTGCGTAAAAACGCTTCTTCCCGTTGGAAATGAAGCCTACGATTTTTCTATTCTCTCCGTAGTCCGCTCCCGATTCGAGGCGGAACACTGGAGCCTCTTATGTGATTCGCCTTGTGGTCCCACTTTCCTGGCTAAGTCTTTGAGGAGGAGTTTTTCAGGACGTTCTTTTTGTCGCAGCGGTTACTCGGTTGCAGCCGTTTAGTTTCTCCGCTCCCCTGAGCCGTTTTTCTTTTTTTCGCGCGGACGGTCTTATTTAGCTTTTTCTCCCACCGTCGGTGGACAATAACAGCGATGGCCTCTTTTCTTTTATCTTTGTTCTTCACCGGCTTCTGGGTTTGCGCTTTTGAGGCTGAACCGATGGCTTGCTTTCTTCCCTTTTTTCGTGGGGTTGGGTTCCCTTTTTTATCAACTGGGATAAAACGCTGGTTTTTTTTGTTCTGCGGTCCGCCCCCCCATACTTCGTGCTGGCAATACTTTTTTTTCTTCTTCCCGACTCGGGCGTCTGCTCCCGAAAACAGACACCCGGCCCCCAAAGGCAACTTTTCACCGAAGGCCATGTTCCCCGTTTTTAGTGCATGGTCCCGGTGGCTCCCGCCGCGTGGTATCAGGTTACCTAGTTCCTTTTTTTTTTTTCAGACAGGAAGACCGGCCCAGGGTGGCTTTTCTTACTTAAGGTTGATAGCTGAAGCGTTTAAAGATTTTTTGGCAAGCACGGCGCGCGAGCTTTTTTTGGATGCTGGAACTTCCCCCGTCAATTCGGTGTTCTTCGTCCTTTCTTTTCTTTTCTTTGAGTGTCCCTGGCAGCAGGAGCCCGCAGACGGTGACGTCCTGTTTTTTTGCCGGGCCTCCAAATTGGACCTTCGATTTTCCTTTTCCTGGACCCTTAAGCTCGGCAGCAAGGCCCCTTGTTCCTCTTTTTGATCCTGCGGGCGATCGAGTGTTATCTCCATGTTTTCTATCTCTCTCCCTCCTCTCCGTTTTGTTTTCTTTCCTCCTCCTAAATCGCCCGGTCTTTCGGCGCGTCCGCGACCGGCCTTTTTTGCTGGTTCCTGCCCCGACTTCCATTCACTGTCGGCCCCAGGGCTGGCCGTCGTCCAGGGAACAAAAGGACCCCCGTTCTGCTGTTTCGCTGCCTGACCTCAACGATGGATTTCCCCTTTTTCACTTGACCACCTCAAGCACGCACCACTTCGCTTTCCGCACGTATCCACCACCCAGCGCACACCCACCGCTCGAATTTTAAAGACATGTCACGCCATCCCGCGACGGCAGAAGTATAACATCTTTTTTTTATTGCAGCACCTTTCTCCCGTCTCCTTCCCCCGTCCAGGACAGGCGACACTTTTTAGCCCCCTTTTACAAGCCCTCCCGCGGCTATAACGCTTTCCGTGGCCAGGCGACCTTCACACTAGACAAGCTGTTTGTTTTTCTTTCGCTTTTTTTTTTCGGGGGGATGTGGTCATGGTTCACCTTTCCTCCCGCCCAAGTGACTTTCATGTGTACAGAAGGTGCCCCTGGAGCACCAGAGGTGGAGACCGGAGATCGCATGACGGGGCCCTATTAACTTTGTACTGATTTCAGTCCCTTGCCGAACAAGCTAACTCCTTTTACCAGTAAAAGGTACTCCCCCGAAAAATCTCTTATTAGGTGAGCTTTTTCGGCTTCCCGACACAGTACGGAAATCTCCTTTTTTTAGCATCCCGAACAAATGTTTTTTGCCTTTAATAATTGCTGCTCCCAAGAGATTTTCACTTACATTGAGTCCTTCCCATGCCTCGTCCGGCCCCTTTAAGAGTTTAGCACGCTGCCCTGCGAAACCGGCTCTTTTTCATTTGGCTTTCCCCCCTCCCCTCAAATCGGCCGCCACACTCTTAATCTAACGGCCCCGCCTTCTACTCAATGGCTGGTCAGTCGTAGCCCCCCCCCTAGGCCGTCGTAGGCCGTCTCTTTCTCCATCTGCCCCCTCGGTTGGCACGCAGCTTCCCCCCTTTTTAGTGATCCTACAGTCGCTCCTTCCCTCACGCGAGCCGGAGTTTTTAGGCGGTTTCGTTAGACGTTTCCCCTTAGTTTCTCTGTCGTTCCCGGTCCCCTTTACCCCAGGGCCGTTTTTCCCCCCCCCGCCGTCATTGTTTTTACCATCCCGCGGAATCCTCCTCCCTCCCCAAGTTTTTTTTTTCTTTCAAGTCCAGACATTTTCCCCATCCAGAGGTGCTTCAATCTTTTTCTCCACTCGGCCGGCCGACTACCTTTCAGTCCGCCCGGCCGGGGTTCTTCCCCCCTCGGTGAACCCCTGCCACCGGCTTGTCGGCTTTACGTAGAATAATTTTTTTTCAGGTTGGAACATTGCCATGTCTTTGTTCCCCCTTTGAACCCCCCCCCTCCTGGTAGAAAGAAATTTTTTAAGAAGGTTAAATATTCCGGGTGATCGCGGATTCCTTTTTTTGGTTTTTTTTCTGGACTTTTGAAAGAACTGGCCGAGAGAGGCGGACACCGGCTCGCGATTGACCTTTAATTCCTTCAAGGGGGTTTGGATGCACATGGGTAGGTGCAACTCGGTCCCTTCAAAGGCCCTTTTAAGCCACTCTGGCAGGATACCTGCGCCTCTCATATTTGAGGAGTTTTTTCCAGTGACCTCCATCCCTCTTTTTCTGTCTTCCTTGGCGGGCCTTGCCGGTTGCGCGCTCTCTTGCTTTTCATACGCTACTGTTTTTTCCGCCGGTTCTTAATCGTGGCTTTTAACCAACGGTCCTCCCCTTGTGCCCGCTCCTTGATGAAGGCTGACCTTTCCTTTTGGTTCCTCCACTTTCTTCGAAGCTCGTGCCGGCTCTTCGGAGACTTTTTTTTTTATATCGACGCCGACTATCCTTTCTCCTGACGAGGACTTTTTCCCCTGGACCTCTTCGCCGGTCAGCTGCTCCTTTTTGGTCATACGTCCCCTTTGTCAGGGATTTCCAAGGCCTTTCGTTGATAACGGATCCATTTTCTCTTTTGACCAGGATTTGGACGTAGTAGACGATATCATATATTTAATCGTTTTTTTTTTGGTAGATATATTCTATCCCCCCGCTTTCCCGGCAAAGGGCGCGAAATTTTTCTGCCATAGGAGCTCCCAAGGGAAAGCACCCGCCCAAGAGTCTCCCCTCCCAAAATTCCAGGAGGAACAACTTATACCTTTTCCCTCCCCCAAGTGTCCAAAAGTCCGTGGCCTTCAGTGCCCTGGATGGTAGGATTTTATTCTGGGATAGGATATCTTATCCTGGTGTTAAGTTATTTTGCCCTAATTTTTCCCCCAACACGAAGATCAAAGTTACAGTCGCGCCCCTATCTACCCCTCCGGATTGAAATTGCCCTTTTTCACAAAGAAAATTGGGTCCCTACTGGAAGCCAGCGTTTCTTGTTCCGTCTCTAAGCTTCCAGCGCGACTTCTATTTTTGAAGTTGAGATGCCTTCTTTCACCCATTTTAGAAGACATAGTCAGGACCGGAACTGAGACCAATAGAAGGGAAAAGTCTTTTGGTCTTTCTGCCAGTAGGGCCTTTCTTACTCGGTCTCAACAAAGCGTTGATTGTGAACAAGAAAACATCTGCAGGGCCTCATGGGTAAAGAGAGGTTAACCTTTCCAGGGAAGCACCCCTTTTATTAAAAAAGGTGAGGGAACTTATTTTCTTGAGAGGAACCGCTAAGATAGAGAAGGTGAACCCCCACTTTGAAGACATTTTTACCTCCGTCCCCCTGGACATTCTCCTTTGCGCGAGGTTTTTGACCCATCTTGGCCCAGCACACCGCCCCGTCTCTTTCCGTTTTTGACAGCTTTTCTGTCTCTGAAACAGGGCCATTTTTGTCCCCCCCAAGACAGTGTCATGTTGTGAACCTTTTGCATCAAACGAGCGGCTCGTTAGGACAGCGAAGATTTTTGCCTAGCTCTGTCGAAGACTTGGTCTTTTCTCGCAAACTATGGGTTGTGCCGCTCTTTCCACCTTTAATGGTGATGGGGAGGAGTCATCCCCGTTATGTGAGGATACTGTTTTTCCGGACTTGGGTCTACCTGGTGCACTGTGACGAAAGTGACTCCCTATCTTGTCGCTGTCCCCTCCCCTTTCCGTTCATCCTTGAAACTAGTTCCGTTTTCTTCTTAGGTTCTGCGCTGCCGGTAGCCGGAGCTGGTCCCCTCCTTGTGCACCCTAGATTTCTAATGGACTTGGCATACTAGCGTCTTTCTTTCCACCCCCCCGTTAGCCGAATTTCCTTTGTGCCCCGTCGAGAAATGTACGATCGGAAGAGCTCTTTTCTCTCCCCTCTGTGAGTATGGGCTAGGTGCCCCCTTGACTTGGGGGGAAGGCCCCAGCTTTTTCCGACGTGAAGAACCGTCGGCGTGTAATGCTTTTTTCTTTTTTTTTTTTTCCCCCCCTTCGGCATAGGCGAAGGCACCCCCCCTCTGTTTTTCTTTGATAGAAAATAACAGACGCTTTGGACCGTAATTTTAGTCTTGCGTGCTCACAGGACTTCTGGTTTCGAAAGATTAGCGAATTTTTTCCGTCAACTGGCCGCGTGGCCCCTGGGTTGAGGACTTTTCCACCCTTGGATCACCGAGTGGGAGGTTAGATATTTTCCCCGCTTTTTTCATTCCCCGCGTTACGGGCTGGCTCCCCGAGTTTTCCTTCCCTGGAGTTTTGAAGGCGGGACCTTTTTCACCGTGGGCCTCCCCACAGACTCCGGTTCACCTCTCGCCGGGCACCCCTTTAACTTTGATTATGTCAGTGGGATCCTTTCCCCTGTGGTCGCGGCGTGAGTCCCTCTTCTTTTGCTGGTCCTTTCTTTTTCTTCTTTTTTTTCTGGTCGGGGTGCAGCCGGTACAGGGTTAGATCTTTGAGTATCTTGCCGGGACGGGTGTTTTGCTTTTGCTGGTGGACGGAAGTTCGTCTTTTTGGCGCTGGATCCTGCCCCTCCCCCTTTTCAGAGTCTTTTTCCTTCCCGATAAAATTCCGCCAGGATTTTTTAGAGTCAAGCAAGGGTTTTTAGCCTGGACTTAAGGCCAGCGCGCTTCGGAACTTCCGGAAGTGTCCCAGTTACCCGCTAGGTCCGGTCTTGAGGACGTCTCGATGCTTTTTTCTCGACCTGTTAGTCTTTCCCAAAATCCTTTGTTGTTGTGATGCTCCGTCCCCCCGCGAGGCCGAAATAGAGTTTTTTTAGCTTTTCTGGAACCTTGGATTCTTGGTCTTAGAGCGCCCGGACGCCTGGCCCACGTCCTCCGCAGTTTTTTTTCCTTACCAAGGACGTCACCGTGTCTTGCCGGAATCCTTTCGATAACAGAGGGTTCAAAAGTGTAACAGAACCATCCTTCTTACTTTCCGTGGGCCAGCCAGCGCCACACCATTCCTTTTTTCCTTAAATTCCCCAAGCTGCCAGCAGAAGTGGGGTCCCAGAAGTTCAAATCATTCCACCACTTTAGCCCCGCGGAGGACCAGGCAGGACGACCTTTCCCCCTTCCCTGAATCGCCGGAGATGCTCGGATGAATAAAGCCTCTTCCGTCCCCCCTGGACAAATGACCACCCAGACTCCCCAGTTCTGTTTACGGTGCTGATCTTTTCTCCCTGGCTGGTGTGATTCTGTTTCTTATCCCAGGTGCGTTCCGCAGCGCCCCCTGTCTTTGTGTGCTCCACGGACCCGAAGCAAACGTATTTGGGCGACACGCTTTCTATTTCCCGGCTCTATTTGCACTCCTACGCCGTCCCCTTGCCGGACAAGTGCGGCGTTTCCCCCCCGCAGCTTAGTTGCGCCCCCTCCTTGTCAAGCGAGACACCCTCTTTCAATAGAGGTGCGCGCCGACCCCCAAAGCGTCGTGGGCATTCCTCCCTTTGTCGACCGCGAAGAACCCTGATCTTTGACTTCCAGAGCGCTTTCCCCCCTTTACCTCTCTTGAGCAGCGTGCTGCCCCACGGTTTGTTTCCCCCTCCGGATAAACAGACATCCATCCCCCATATATTCGTGAATCGCAACGCCCGAGAATATCACTCCTTTCTGCGGTCGGTCGGGACGTCAGCCGCTCGTCCTCCCCTTCCCGTCTGGTAGAAGGAGACTCCTGTAAAGAAAAAATCCACGCTCCGGATAATGCTTTCCTGCTCAGAACCGAGCGAGAAGATTACTTCCGCTTAGGAAGCTGCACAGAGAGGTTAACAGGTTCCTTTAACCAGCGCCGGATCGGATTTGGGCACGCGGACAGATTTTTAATTATAGGTCACCCCCCTCCTCACTCACTTTTTTTTCCCCCCTTTTCTTCCAAATCAAAGATAGGGAGCAGCGGATTCTTGCCCCCTTCGATTGCCCCCCCTTCCCGCTCCGTATTGACCTTTCTTAGGATTTGGAGAAGCTTCCCACAATGACACTTGTTCTTCTGACTTCTTTCCCTGTATCGGATTTTCAAACTATTCCACCCCCCCCGCAGGTGGTCGATGGTCAATACCCCCCTCGCGGTCTCGACTCAGGGCAGCCGCGTTATTTTCGATCCTGCCCCCATTGCACTTTTCCGAGGCGGATTGGTGGCCTCGAGCTGTCGCGTGGTTTTTTCCCGCAACAAGTTCTTTTTTTCTCCTCTCCCGCTTTCTTCGTAAATCCTTTCAGTTGTAGACTACTTCCCCATTTAAGGGCTTTTTGCACAAACTCCGCTCTTCGCCCCCCCCCCCGTGGCCCGCGTTTACGAGACAGTTCATAAGAATCAGAGTTCGCAGGATCCCTTGATCGTCCATATTTTATGAGTATGATGGATACTTTCCCCCCCATGGACGTGCTTTAGTTTTGACTGGAAGGGCCGAGCTCCACAGAATCCTGCGCAATTTTCCTCCTTTCTGAATTCTGTCATGGCAACGGTTCCCTCGTTTTTTTTTTGCTCGCGCTTTTTTATTCATGGTGATTTGCGTGGACCCCGTTCTCCTTTTCACCTGTGCCCGGCGCCGGCGCTTTTACCCCTTCAAATTCCGCAAACAGTTGCACCTTCCCAAACCAGGCAATGCACTTTTCCGATTGTTCTCTGGTCCTCCATAGTTGTCTCTGGAACTGTTCTTTCATCTTTTACATGACTTGCTGGTTTTGCTGGAAAGACGGTCTTCGTCTTCTACAGGTCGCCTCCCTGTCTACTTTGTACTGATCTATCTCTTTTCTCCTTGTTGCCTTTTTTCGATTCGCTACGACGGAACCTCCCTTTTTTTTTGGCACCGGTCCGGGCCGCTGGTTCCGGGGATCGGAGTCAGGTTTTCCTTTTTTTTTACAGAAAGTAAGGTAACGGATCTTCCCAACTTCCCGCCCCCTCCTGTCGACCAGGACCACCCCCCTGTCCCAAAGTCCGCCTGGTTAGCCGTTCCGACGTTGAGCTTCGATTGTTCGACGTTTTCGCCGGTTTTTAACTTTTTTTGATCAAGGGAGAACCCATCACCCTCTCCCGTCTAGAGTCAAAGAGCGGCAGAGACCTTCTTAATTCTGGACGCAACCCTCTTTTCTTCTTTTTTCCCCAGGATTCCTTAAAACGAAGTTAAGAATTGTGTGGGAGTTCTGACAGCGCGATACCTTCCCCCGCAAGGCTTTGACTCCCTCCTTCAAATTAGGTGAAAGGTCTCCTCATCGAAGCGAGCCCCCTATTGAGCCTGGCCGCGGCAAGTTTTTTCCTCAGTTCCCTTATGGTTGAGTTCTGAAGGCCGCCATTAACACATTCACCCCCGGTTTATAACAATTCCATCATGTCATTACGCCGTCTCTCAAATCGCCGCTCTAGTGCGCGAGTCCCCCCCCCCCATGTGAGGACCACTTCCTGCCTGAGCTTCCCCACCCTCAGGCAGCGAGCAGTACTTCTTCTCTCACACGGGGGCGATTTGCTGGAGGTCCACCCGCGATCTTTTTGCCAACCTATGTCTAGGAAGACGGTCCTCTTACACTCCTTGATGAGAGAAATCCAGAATCCCTTTTTTTTTTACGGGCATGAACCCTGTCTCCACCCCCGGAATTTTGACTCAGACGGGGAGAGCGCGATCGACTTTGTCGAAGCAGATGGCCTTCCTGTCATTGTATTTCTCCGCGGAACCCAGACGTACAATGCCTTTGGATGGGTCACTTCACCTCAGCATAAGGAATTGCCTTGTTCTCTTGGGCCCAAGGAAATGGTCTAATTAGCTTCTTTCTTGGGTTTTCCAGAAAGGATTCCATCTCCCGTTCCTTAAGAATTCAGTAGACAGGTCCCATGAACATCGGCTCAGCCTTTCGCTCTAGGCGCTGAGATCGGGGGAGGATATTTGGTTCTTTCCCCCCCCCCGGAGTTTAGGCGACCATGGACCTCATCCGAGAGCTAGTAATCGTTACCCCGCCCAGTTCTCGTCTTATTTTCTTCTTTTTCTATGGAATTATTTCTTCTCCGATGAATGTGTTGTCTGGTTATTGAGCTGCTGAAGTTGAGCTGTTCCTCCGGGCTCCACTTTTGCACGGGCCTGCACTCGTATTGCGTGCTCCCTGTCTTTTTACTTCTTTCGATTTTTCTACCGAGCCCTCTGAGCAGACCCCAGAAGATGTTTTCGGCTCTCAACTGAGATCACGTTCGTCTGTGGCCCCCGTAAGGGCTTTTCCGTCTCTCCAGGGAGACAGTGGCGGTAGCCTCCCACTTCCCGAGTGTTGGGGGGTGGGGGTGCCCGGTACGGGTATCATTCCACCCCCTAGACGGGCCATTGCCTGTAGAAACGAATTTTGAGTAACCGTTCCAGGGGCTTGACTAGGGATGAGTGAGTCTTACGTTTTTTTTGTTCCACCGGGCTCCATACACCCCTTCAAATCGACACTGACCAGCTCTGGAAAAACTTCATGGTAATCGTCTGTATTTTTACTTTTGTAATCGGGACTCTTCGTTTCCCTAATTTGTGTTATAAGCTTTTGGCCCCTGTCTTTTTCCTGTAGCTTTGTCGCGAGGCCTCTTACGGCTACCTTTCTGCCCCTTTTGGTATCTGCGCGGCCGGGTGCTTTTTTTCTGTGGCCTTTTTTTGACCCTTCAGGTTGCTTGGTTGCCGCCCGCCCGATTTTTTTTTTTATTGCACCGCTGGATCGCGGAGGAGTTCGTTCCGCTCCCCCCTTTAGAAACTCAGCCACGGTTTCCCCTGTCCTGTGAAGAAGGAATTGAGGCCTGGATTGAACAGTCTGCGTTAGGGCAAGTCTCCTACTCCTATCCGGGGAGGATCTCAATTTCTGATTATCGACTGGATGGTCTCTTTTGACATAGTTGTTTGTTGTTTTTGACCCCATTCTGCCCAGGTGAGCAGCCGCCTCGAGCCGTTTCTTTTCCGACTCTTAGGGCTCCACCCCAAATAGCCGAACGCCGCTCCAAGTCGGTCCAGGCGCGTCTTCGTTCCGGCGGCACCCAGGCTTACTCTGTTCTCCACGATCGCATCATCGACGAGCCCCCTGCCGATTTTTATGGTACGGGCCCAGAAAGCGCCCCCCCCTGTCCCTCCAAGACCAATGGCACTCTGCCGCCCCTTATCCCGTCCTTCCCCTATCTCAGGGGCGCCATCCCTTGCTTCAGTCTTTTCGGGACCAGGAGTTATAGAAAGCCAGCAAGGACTCGACATTAGCAGCCTCACTCCTCTGTCCTTTAAATGAGAACTCAACTAGTGTAATCCCTGTTTAGCTGTGGGGGGCTTATGCGAAAAGGTTCCGCCCCTGTTCTCCACTAGGAGTTTGGAACCCGGTGATCCCCGTTCGAACTCGTCTCTGAACCCAATTAGAAGGTGATACCAATTTCTCCACGATAAGAGATAACATGGACCCGAGTGCGGAACGAGGTAGCAATTTCTTTATTCACCTGACTCGGTTGACCCCCCCCATCAGATCTACCTTACGCCCTAGAGGTTGTTTTCTCCTCGACCACTTTTTTCTTTGATTTCTCCTACTTTGCTACCGCGGACCTTCCCCCTTTTCGTAGGCACTTCATCTCTCCTTGCAAATTTTTTTGAACCTTTGCATGCCCCCCTCCACTTTTTCTCACGTCTCAACCTTCCATATCCAGCCCTCCACGCTTACATCTACCGGACACCCTGCTCTGCTTTTCCGGTTTGTCAAGTCTTTCACGATCCCGAATCATGATCAGTCACGGTAGCCGCCCTCGCTGGTTCAGAACCTCGGCTCCGGATACGTCATCCTTTCATCCACTCCGCTCGAGCCGTCTTTTGTTCCTAACTGTGCGAATTCCCGCAAATAGATTGTGAGAAGGTAGTCCGTAACACTCTTTTTCTAACTAATTTGTCACGAGTGGATCCTAGAATTCCGCTGAGAGCCCCCGTCATACCTCCCCCTACCATTTTGAGGCGCCACACGGCATTCCATTTTCCTCTACCATCCAGACGGATGTCCCTCCATATGGACCCCACTGGCGGGCCCTTACAGTATTGGCGGATTTAAGTCGTGATTTTTTACTGTCCCCTTCAACCTGCTTTGGTCTGACGAGTTGGTTTTATAACTTTATGGAACCCGGTTTTGTAGCTGTGACACTTTACCCACTATCGGACTGGTAACCGTCTTTTCCGTAGAAGTGATTTTCTTTCCTGTACAGGAATTATCTGGGGCTCTCGAGCGCGGCTTTCCCCCCTAACTTGGTGAAAATAGCTCCATGTGGCAATCCACTTGACTCTGGATTTCCGGAGGCTGTGTGGTTTTGCTGCACCCTATTTGTTCGGTGAAGCGGTCCAATTCCTTGAACCTCTCACCGCTGTTTCGGCCCTCCCTTCCTCGTTCGGCCTAGGCGGCCCCTCCGCGTGTTTAACGGCACATGGGCCGTGATGCCTGCTTTCATTTTTTCCTGTCTCGCAGATAGTCACCCGCCCCCCTTATGCTGGACGTAGGTTTTCTCGCTTCTCTGTCGTTAATATGTCAAAACTCCCTGCTGCCTTGCTCCTCTCCTGCCTTCTTTGCTCTTTCTGGCGGGGTTCCAATAACGCAGAGTGACTTCCTCCCGGCCGCAGTCCAAGAACTCGTCCGCTCGCACTCTGCTTCCCCGGAGGGTGATTTTCTGTTTCCTGGTCGCTTTTGTTGCATGGTGTGTGTCTCGTTACCTGACTGTTCCTTTGCTGGTGCCTGGGTATTTTCCCCGGATTCCCATTCTCCATGTATAAGGTTGTACTAGTAGTATCTCTCCTACATCCTCCAGTTGTTGTTGTTTTTATTCGATTCGATCCGACGTCCTACTTTTCCGATCGGTTGCGTCGCTTATATGTTAAATCTCACCGGCGGCCAGCCTTTAACAGGTTTCACGGATGATCCCTTCACCCCTTGCGAGGCGAAAAAGTGGCTCACCCTTCACAAGGTCCCCCAAGTATAAATGCCTGGTTGAGCGTGCTTCTTTTTCCTTAGGTGCCGGCGGGAGACGAGGTCATTCCCTAGAACGGGGCTCCCACAACCGCGAAGCCACCTTCATCGCTACCACTCTGGGACCTGAAGCAAACGGGTGTGTGAATCTCAAGCCGATTAAAGCTCAGCCCCGGCCCGAAAACCCTTTAGCTGGTGTTCTGATTCGATCCCGTCAGACCTCTGAGAAGAGAAAGCCTTCGGTTCAGCCATCCCTTCAGACCTCTCCTCCTCTCAATACAGGTAGCCTCGGTGGAGATGACAGGGCTTATCTTTCCACGAGGTAACACAGCAATTCGTCGCGCACCGAACTTTTTTGTGAATCCAGCCGCGGCAATCGAGTTGGCCTTCCTATTTCTCTCGGTCAAACGGGTCTCGGACACCTTCTCGAGGAAACAATTTAAGCGGAACTTTGTTTCTCAGCACCTGAGACGGAGGTTGTACCCTCCGGTTCCTCCCTTACTCGTCATTTGTGCAAAAGATTTAGTGACCCGCTAATGTTCACATCCCTTTCTTTGCCCTTAAAAAGGCAGCCGCCCTAGTGGAATGTGGTTTCAAATCCTGGAATCACGACGTGAACTCTCTCCTCTTCTCCAACAGGTCACCTTTGTCCCGAAGAAGAGGGTCTTATCCCCTTTGGCAGGTTTTTGAAGCGTCCTAAGTGGGATGGGGGACGTGGGTGGGGTGCCCCTTTAGGCAGGAGGTAAGGAGGAATTCGCGGAATGGTGTTTTCCTCTTGTTTAAAATGGTTGACGACCTTCGGCTCCCATCGTGACGCAATCCCTACGTCCTGCAAATTTGATCTTCCCAAGTTTTTCTTTTTTTTCTTGTTTTTTTACAGCTCGCGTCGTGAGACGGCGGGGCGTTTCTATGTGAGCCCCCCCTTAGGGTGCCTTTAAATCCCGGACCCATAAGGCGGCACTCCCATCTACCCGTGTCTCCAGGTGGCGCTCCCTTCCCTTCTTCAAGGCAGGCTTAACTATTGTGAGGGTTTTGATCCTTTCTCTGAGACCTTCTTATGGAAGGAAATGGGTCCACTCTTTTTTGACCTGACTCTGGCCCCGTTTTTTACATGCTGCGGGTACTGGTACTTTTCTCCCGCCTGAGGTCGTATCCTTTCCTTACCCCAACTACGAGGTGTTTTCTTCCCACTCACCCGCGATGGACTTCCATCTCGCGTGGGGCTAACCTCCTTTTTCCCGCAACTATCTTTTTTTTTGAATCTGCACGACCTGGCCTCTTTGACCTTTTTTTTTTTTTTTTTTTGTTGTTTGGTTTCTGGGGTGTTAGGGGTCCACCCGGGTCTACCTATGGCATTCTCGATCTCGGTCCGGGTCAAGGGTACAGCGGTTGGATTTTTCCCCGGCGTTGAGACGTGCGGGCCCGGCGTTCATTACCATGACCACAGCAAACCAACCCGGACATTCATGCACCGAAACGGGTGAAAATGGTTACGGCGTAATTTTATCTTTCCCTTTAGTTCTTGTCCTGATTCCCGAGAAATAATTCGGATGATGGGCCGGTTTGGTAGAAGTTTAAGATCTTACTTTTTGCTAATATGTTTCTATTTTTGGAATCTCTGAGGACGGGTCTGGGGGAGGTGGCATGATGTTTTCCCCGCCTGTAGAGTGGGTTTTGTGGTGTCCGATGTTCGCCATGCCCGACGTCTTGTGAGATTGATCCAATACGTCAACGATGGATCGAGGAGGTGCATCGTCCTCTAAAAGAAGAAACGCATTTTTCATGGACCGCTCGAGCGCATGGACCTCGAAGTGGTCAGTTTTTTTAGCGTTAGATAGGCGAGTTTTTTTTTTTTTTTGCTTTTTTATGATGTGAAGAGATAGATGGCTCACTTATCCCTTCTTTTTTTGGGTCTTTTTTTGATATCTATATTTTACTCCTACTGTTGGTTTTTTGTGTCTTCTATACGACCAGGCCTGAGTCCCGCATCGAGCGCGCTATGTCTGTCTTCTACTAGAGGGAACTGACGAGGTACCTTAGCGATGTACGTCCTTAATCCCCTTATTACAAAAGTGATGTTTCAGCCTTTCAGATCCTCTCACTTTCTTTCGTCACCCTGACATAGCCGATCGGTCATGGGCCAGCCCCTTCCCCTCAACCGCGGGCCACAGCATGGCACACCTGTCCTCATCTCCTTTTTTATCGACCTTAAGCACCAGCCTTTTTAAGCCCCCGAGTCTCCGTAAGACCAGGTCAGGCGGAAACGTTAAGCAGCCGCCGGTCCCCCTCCCTTCCCCTCCGACTCGTACGTACCGTTGGTCCCTGGCGCCAATGCAATCCCGAAAAGGTGTTTCGGTGCAATTTTTTTCTTCCTTTTTGGTTGTCATGGACAACCTTGCCCGCCACGTCGCCACTGGATTCAATCCAGTGGAAAACCGGGTCTCCGGTGGCGACGCTCTATTTTCTTTACTGTTTCCGTTTTTTCAAACCGTTGGGAATGCTCCGTGAGAAAACGAGCCCCTCTTTTTTCCCAGGTTCAAGGAATATATTGCCCCCCTTTGAGTCGCGAGCGCGAATTTACCCTCCCGGTCGGGTAGCGAAGAAACCTTGGTGACTTTTAGGCTTTACTTTTTCTGACCCTCTAAAGACCTAACGCCCTACTTCGAGAACTGCAATAGATGCCTGCAAACCGGAAGTAGAAGAGTGACTGCACCCCGTCACGGGCCCCACGGCGAACACCCCACCCCCAGGCGAAGCACACTTTGCCGCGGACCCTTTAACAGTGCCTCGGCGAACTGTTTTTTTTCCATTTTCTAGGACGGGTGTTCCGTCAGGTCCAGGTTTCCCCTATCTGGTTGAGGTCTAGACTCCCCAGACTCCCCCGGCTAGCTAAGCGACCTTTCTCAGCTACAGCCCGAGGTGCAGTAATTTGACTGAGGTAAATAGAGTCTTTCCCTGCGTCTTCCCCAGGTTAAACCCGGATCAACAGGGACGGGGGCCGCTTCCAGCAAGGAGCAGCTGTCCGCGGCTTTTACCCCGCCCCCCATCCCCTTTCACTTTCCGCGCCTCCCCCTATACAGCTCTCCCCCCCTTAGTCCTCGACAACTTTATGGCCTTTCCGGGAGGCGACTCCTGCGGCCCGCCGTACGTCGTTGGATGACAAGATCCCCCCCTTATTGTTCCTTTCCTAGTTACAGTCCTCCCCGGCGGACCCAATAGTACGACCCGGGGGGGTGTAGCTTCAAATACTTTGCCAAAACAACCTCGTTTGTGTTTTAACTCCAAGGGTAAGCCGTCTCGACTCTTCAATGTGCAAACGTCCCGGCAGTGGTGGACTAGCTCCTGTCACTCGGCTGCAGTGGTGAAAATAGAGATTTTCCCCTTTCTGTCCTCAGCTGTGGACTTGGAGGATGACAGTTCTTCCAAAACTCCGCGTTTTGTCCCAGGGCCTTCAGGCATTCATATATCCCGTCCTTATTACTGCAGCGACGTTGTCTTTTCCCCTTTCTTTTTCTTTCTTTCTACCGTGGCCACCCCGATGATTTTACTGCCCCCCCCCTCTTCTATGTATCCGCACGCCACTTTTTGGGCCCCTTGGATCGTGGCGTCTCCTTTCACACTGTCCGGTCTTTCTCTGCTTGTACCGATGACTGGTTCTTTTTCTTCTTTCTTCACGTGATAGAACACAGCGTCGCGCAGTTCAGCTTCCATCGAACGCCTGGATTGTAAGCTACCTGGCCTGCCCCTTTTCCGCCTTGTTCTTACTGGTTCCATCTCAAATGGTGGCTGATACCTCGTTCCCGTTTATGTTCCCGTGAGGGCCGCCGGAGAGAGGGCTCATTTCTCTCCCTGGACGGTTTCCTGTGTACATGTAGACGATCTACCTGTACCTTTGTTTGTCTAGATCGCTCCTCCGCAGTTTGACGGATCAGGGCGCTTTGTTTCCTTTTCACCTCGGTCGTCCCCTCCGAAAGAACGTACTTTCATTTTACTTCGCGCCACCCAGGGGCAAGCGACCGGCCCCCCGCCGAAAACGAAGTGACAATTTTTTTTCATTCCTGTGAGCGTGCTTTCTTCTATGGTTCTAGTCCCCCAGACTGCTTGGCCCGCTTGCAGTCGATAAGTTTGCGCCCCCCCCCCGAACATCGCAGCCCCCGTCATTCGTAGGTCCCAGAAGCAAGGATGACCACTTCACTCCAAGATTAGATGACCCGCACGACGGCCAGCCTCTTTTTTTCCCATGAGATCGGGACAGGAACTTTTCTGCGTCCGAAGAACGTCGTTCTTCCTAACGCCAGCTAGAGCAATTTGGAAACTGCGAGGCAGGTCTCCAAAGCTCAGGTGAGGATTCTCTCTCCCCTGCCGGAGGCGGTCCCGAAGTAACCAAAGCTGGTTTCACCGCCCCCCTTCCTAAGATTTCTTGATAGGCACAGCGCGTTGCCCTCCCCTTCGTAGAGATGGTAAAGTTGTCCACGGCAAGTCCCGGCGCTTTTCCCCGACCCTCCGGAGAGGAATTGCATTAACGCGTGCGCCCCGGGGCGTTGTTTTTTTTTTTGTCCAAGGAGGTGGTTCCCCCCCAGATGGCACCCGCGGTCATGTTTCACTAGCTTTGACGACCTGAACAGGCCCGGCCGTCAAGCCCTGGCCTGGTTGAAACCGTCACCCTACATTCCTTTCCCGCGAAGATTTTTCGGCGAGTCATCGAGGATTTCAGCCGATGCTGGGCTCGCCCTGTCATGGCGGTCCCTCTTAAGTGACAGGCGGATGGAGGGTTTTTTTTCCATTTTTTTTTTTTTCATGCGGCGGCATTTTTTGCCGTCGGCACCAAGGTCCTTTCTAATTCTTTTTTGAATTAGGCTGCAAGATCGTCGTTTCCCTCCGAAACTCCTGCTCGTCGCGAGTTCTGGTGATTGCTCCGCCCGGTCGACGATCCGGATGGTTTCTGCCAACCGCGATGGGAGCAGGAGACAGCCGGATAAGCGAGGTTCGCCTTCGGGACCAGCCCAGTTAGCCGAGAAACGTCAGGCACTGGACCCTTTCCTCCCCTCTGTTCCGGGTTGTATGGGATACTCGAGGTCCGGCGCGGCTGGGTTGTGCATTCCCCTCTTTTTTTTTCCAATCTTGCCCGTTGCCGTGTCAGCCTCTTTCCCGTGCTCTACTTTCTTGTTTGACGGAGTTCCTTGTTCGCGCGGCTTCCTGACGCCACACGAAGTTTTGTGGTTCTTTTTTTCCCTGACCCCGCGCTGCCGTACTGGTCTGGCACCGTTTTTAAGTTTTCTGGGGCCGCAACGAGGATTTCCCCCGTCCGGGGCCGTCGTGGTGGGCCAGTTTTTTTCTGGAGCACCCCGGCGCGTTGCAGTAGCGGTACTGCCTCCACCCGTCCCTCCGCCCCCTCCCCTCCCTCTCCCTCCCCCTCTCCCCCCCTTCCCCCCCTCTTTCCATTCCGCCCCCCCCCGGTCACTCCTTTTCTCCTTCCACCCTCCTTTCCATCGACCCTACCCCCTACCCCCTCCCTACCTCCCCTCACCCTTCCCCCCTGCACAACCTCTCACCTACCCTGTCCCCTCCTCCCTACCCTCTCCTCTCTCCCCCCTCTCCTCCTCCCCCATCTCCTCCCTACCCCCCCTTCCCTCCATCAACCCCCCCCCCCATACGCCTCCTCGCTTCCCCGAACCCCCCCACCTTATTCGCCCCCCCCCTCTCCTCCCATATTCACAGCAGATCCTCTTTTACTCCACAGACGTGTGCGTCACCCGGCGAGCACATCCTTTTTTTTTTCCGGCTTCCCCGTGGATCCAGCAACCCAAGCCCCCCACCCAAGGAAAAGGGCGCCCCCCAGCTTTTTTTTTTTTCCCTTCTTTTTTCTTCCGGTAGTTCGGAGTGTATCTTTCTTTCCTGTATAGCTTCTCTTTTCTCCTTTTTCCTTGTTCCTTTGGCACCTCGACGGATACAGGTGTCGCGCTGGATACTTGTTTGGCTTTTCGGGTTTTTATGGCAGGGACCTCCGTTGTCCTCTTTCCGGCTCGCGCTTGTTGGGGGCTGGGTTTCTGACGCAGGCTGTGAAGCTTGCTCGGGAGGCGCCTTCGATCTCTGGAGGATCCGGTTTCCACCTCCTCACGGTGCCGTCCCTTGGTTTCTGAGACGGCACGCGCCTGCCCCTTCGAATGGTCTTTTTTTTCTGTGACCTCGGGCGGCCCGGACAGGGCTCGGATCGCGCAGATCTCTTTCGGCATGTATCCCTTTGAATTTGGACTCTCTCTTTTCAATCTTCTTTGGTTTGAGTCTCCCCCACTACCATCGCCAGGTAGCACTAATGCGCGAGGAGAGATAGCGCTTCTCTTTTTTTTCCATCTCCCGGTTCCCCTCAGAACGCCGCCTTACATCAGGCTGAGCCGATGGCCCTTTTCTAAGGGCCAGCCTTTCTCCCCCCCTTTGCTGATGTTTTATAGATCGACTACTCCTAGATCAATTCTGGCCCCAAACCTAGTACTCCTGGCAGTTCAGCCAGGTCCTAAAGTTTCCTCCCGGCCCCGCACTTTTCCCGCTGACCCGCCAGCAGCACGATCCCTTCACCGTATACGCCGGCTCCATACGGCAGCACCCTGTAGCACCCCCTTCTTCTGTTGCCCCCCCAGTAAGGCGTACCGCTTCATTCATCGCCAGCCTTGCTCCCTCGGAGACTCCTACGCTTGCCGACCGGGACAAGTCCAACTTCAGAATCCTAGTACAAGGTTCTTCTGTGCGGTCGCGATGTTACGGTTGCAGTTTCATGTCGGACCCGGTGCTTTCCGAACTTCGCCACCGGATTTGATTGGGAAGTTTTTTGCCGCAACTTATGCGACCCCTCCCGAGAGAAACTTCCCGGTGATCCCGGGGGCCTTTTTCTTCCCCTTTCACCCCTCCTGCCATTGGGTCTCCGCCCCGGACCTCTCTGTTGCCCCCCCCCCTTTTTTAGTCAAGAGAAGTTCTCCCCCCCCCATCGCGGTGAGGGTCCGCGCCGACCCACGAGCTTTTTTTTCTTTTCAGCCGGCGACACCCGCTACCGTAATTACTAGGACGGCCCGGAGCGCTCTGCCTTTTCAGATGAGCCACTCGTTTCATCCCCCCCTCTCGTATCACGGATAAAAGCCCACCCTCACATTACATATCGACCTTTCCTAGACGGCCCCCCCCTTAGTCCCGAAACTGTTTTGAACTTCTGTGAATCGCCGCTCGTAGGCCTTAAGTCAGGCGCCCTGGCCCGCTTTTCACGATCCTCCCTTTTACCCGGCTCCGGCTCGTTCAGTCTCTCAAGTTCTGCACGTGGCGGCGAATTCTTCCCCCCAGTTCACTCGGTTTAGGTTCAACGCGCCGGATACCCCCCGGTCCTTTTGCCCCTGTCCCAGCCGCGCATGCCGCGCGTAGGCCCCCCCACCGCCTCCCCAACCTTTTTTTTGACCGCGGACACGATAAGTCACGCGCGGATGTTGCCCAATCGGATCTTCCTACCAAGTTCTCCCTGAGCCGTCCCTCGTGTTGCCGCCGGGTCACCCATTCCCCCGGCTTTTTTTGCTTTTTTTCCGTTTCATTCGCTTGTGGACCTTTTGAACTTTTCGCGGTGTCTCCCTCTGGCCCCACGCGGCTTTTGAAGGACCCCTTGGCAAAGACTCTCCTTTTAGGAACCACGTGTGCCCCATATAGTAGTTGGCATTCGCCTTGTCACCCTTCATTGGTCCCGCCTTTGGTCCCCAACGTCTACAATTTTCCCCTTTCGCGTTTCCGCGCTGCGACGGGCGGGTTGCGGTTCTGCACTCCTCTCTTTGGAACTTTTTACTGGCCGACGCTGGGCCACATTTTATCCCTTATTTGATTCGGCTAATGGCCCGCTGCTAGGAATACTGCTCCATTTTTTTTTTACCTTCCAATGGCCCGTTTGTTTGCTTTTCCCTTTTCTGGTGGGGCTGGGCAGGGATAGCGGAATCTCACCGCTACGGGTTCCTTTTCCCCTTAGTTTAAGGACCGAGTCCCCCGGTTACTCTTTCTTTTTTGGTTAAACGAGTCCGCCTGGTTTTCCAGATTTTGTGTACCTCTACTGCTTTATTTCTTTTCTGCCCGCTCAAGCAGTTACTTCCTCCGGTTGCCGCGGCCATACTAGTGACCTTTCCCCTTCTTCACCTTCTGCGGATGGAATTTTGCTTTGGTTTAGCGTAGACTTACCTTTTGTCTGGATCCCTTTTCCCCTGAAGTGCTGGCAAGGAGGGAGGCCCTCTGGACCCCGGACGTCCGCCCTTCCATCCGGTTCAAAAGTATGTAGCT
>Ga0179593_1659074_pt1 | contig 20724 bp, 18 predicted proteins | sample CZODoug2_1_08_16_FD_185931 | JGI IMG/M metagenome (GOLD analysis project Ga0179593, IMG submission 185931) | Vadose zone soil fungal communities from Angelo Coast Range Reserve, California, USA - CZODoug2_1_08_16fungal (PacBio error correction) | ecosystem: Environmental > Terrestrial > Soil >... | reverse complement strand
AGTTTTTTCAAGTCGAATACTTCCGATTCTTTTTCTTAGTTCCTCAGAACCTTTTTCCGCATTAGCACGTTTTCCTCTTCTCCCCTTATATTTCCTTGTTTCCGAGCTAATGATTTCGCCTTTTCATGAAGACCCAAAAGCTCTTCTCAGCTCCCCGGCGGAAATCCTAATCTTCCTCAGGTCTGCGCTTTTCATGCTTGAATTTAGACAACCTACCATCTTTAACTGCCTTCTTTTTTGTGTTCGGTTTTCCTTAGGCTTTTTCGCTTCTTGAAGTGAGATTTGTTCTTGGACTTCCCCCCTTTCCTTTTTTCCCCCCCCTTCCTCTTCTATCGCCAACGGCTCGTTCCCTCCTGGCTTGGATTTTTTTTGTATCTCCTGTCCCCCCCACTGCCGCATCTCTTTTTCCTGTGGTCTCGGTAGAAATAGTATTTGCCACCTGTTCCTTTCTCCTTCCACAAATGCGTACTATCAGCCGTCTCAGGGTGAGAAGTGCGTTTTCCCCTTTTGATATCTTTCTGTTGCGAGCTGAGTTCCGTACATCCTTCTCCATCCTGGCGAGAGGCAAGTTCATTCTTTTCTATTATCTCTTCGTCGGTCCTTTTTTTTGTATGGAAGCTGGACTGCAGTCATTATTGCCCTGGTCTTCCGCAGGGCTCCGAGTTTCCCGTTTTCTCGCATCCTGATCTAAAGAATGATTCTTTTCTTCTAGATTTTGCCCTCTGGCAGCTCTCCCCCCTTTTCTTCCCTTTTTTGAGAGATATTATACAGATAATCCCGGATAATGGGACTTCTATGGAAGGGGATTGCCCTTCCTCTACTTTCCTTACCTGGTGTTATTCCGTCCTCCTCTTGAGGTTTTGCTCTTTTTTTTTCTCGTTACAAACGGAACCTTTTCCTTTTAACGCGACCTTTAGCCCCCTTGCTTAACATCGATGCCCGTCTGTCTTTTTTCCTTCCTGGTCCGCCTCCGTTCATCTGGTTCCCCGTTGTTAGGAGGAAGCCCAAGAGATCGTTGGGCCTCCTTCTGTGTCCTTCACAATCACTTCTCACTCCCAGTTTTTTTTTTGTTTTTTCCTTATAGCTCTGTGACTTTCACCTCTGTTCTCTTTGGTTAAGAGTGTTCCCAACAGTGGCCTTCCCCCTCCATCCAGGATAAGGCTCCCACTTTTTTCCTTGGGGATTCTCCACCCCCCTTCCGCTGTAATTGAGTCGACCCTCTGCTCTTGCAGAAGTTTTTCGAGTCAAGTAAAGGCGCCAGCCGTCGTTTACAGCCTTGCGTCTCCTTCGTACCCCACGACTGTTTGTGCATGCTACTATTAGTATTGGTCCCAAGGTACTCGCCCTCTTTTTTTTCCCCCGACGGTCGGTTTGCTATTGGCTTCTTGTTGTCCAATTCGTGATTAACCCCAAGTTTTTTGTTTTGCGGAGTATTTTTTGTTTGAGGGCCGCGCGAATCCTTTCTTCTCTGGCCGTGTATGGGGCCCTTTCGCGATTCTTTTTCCTCCGTATCTCAGCGCCTCCTCCTTTTTTGCTCAATCCCCTCTTCCTGTCCCCGCCTCGTTTATCTGGAGTTTTATTTTTTTTACTCCCCGCCCCTCCTTTTCTCTTGACTTTCCTTTACTGCAAATTGTTCCTCTTTTTTTTTCCCAAAGCTGGCATGTTTCCCTCCTCCTCCCCCCTTTAAGCGTCTCTCCTTTCTTCCCCTCCCGCCCCGCGCTTAATCTTGGTTTTTCGATTTCTCTCATTTTGGAGGAATTGGCTCTTCCCCCTTTTTTATTCTGCAAGTTTTTTGGTTACGTCCCCCTTCCCCCAATCACGATTCCCATCCCCCTTCGATGGGAGGGCGTCCTAAGACGCATTTTTTTTTCTTTCCCTTTCTCATTCTTGGCAAAACGTTTCCTCACCCAAGATTCAATAAGCGATGATCCTCTTCCGATTCCTCATGTAAGCACTGCCTTTTCTCCCCTTTCACGCCGAACACCTTGGATGCCCTACCTCGATGCCCCCACTTCCCCCCTAAACTTTATCAACGACACTTTCGATACATTAATGTCCTATTCTCGGGAGGACTCGAGAGTTGTAACGACGAATCTCCGGGTTTTGAAGTGTGCAAAAATTCAGTTGAGACCGGAAATTTTTCCCTCGGCCCGTTTCTATCCCTGCGCTTCCATTCCTTCTTTTCTAAGTCGGGTGCGGCTCGCCGCCGCTCTAGTTCCTACCTTGCAGGCGTGGTAGGTACGCTTTTTTCCCGGTGACTGAAGGGAAGAGTAAACGAACACAAGTTCACGCCTCAAACTTTTCCGCACGAGATCAAGTTTTCCCATCTTAAGCTCTTCTTTTCCTCATTCGTGTATCGATACTCTGCTTACCCTAGCTTCTTTCCTGGAAAATTTTCCCGGGGATGAGATTTCCCTTTAATCTTTTGAGTCCCTACCACCAGCTCGTTCGTTTTTCCATTCTCCTCTCTTCCCGAGATCAGTCCCTTTACGTTAGCGCTAGATATTATGTTTCATTCTCCCTTTGACTTTAAAAACCGTGTTCTTTCAACGACTGAATGAGCCTTACCCCTTTTACTCTGCTAGATTAGAGTCTAAATGCCGCTTACCCGAGTTTTCCTTTCCCTTCTTCCTTTATGTATTCGAAGATTTCCCTAGTTTCGTGTGGAACTCTGCTCCCCTTCCTCCTCTCCCTGCGGAGAAACTCGGACTTTTTTCTTCTCCCAACTAATGTACCTCCGATTTAGTCCATCCTAGTGATAAGATATGTGGTCTCCTTCACTCCTTGTTTCTCTCCCCATCCGTTTCCTTTTTTCTCTTGTTAGTGTGCCTAATCCTTCCTGCCATCTACTCGCTCCTGAGAGGCTTTCCCTGCTATCTCTTTGCCACTCGGCTTTCTTTTCCCTATTTCCTGTATGGGTCCAGTGACCCCGCCTAATACCTTAGTTCCTCAAATTTATTTTCCCCCCTCCCCTTGTGAACGGCTATCGACCTGATCCTTCCCCCCCCCTCTTTAATCGCGTACGATCACGATAGTCTACTTTCTTTAGTTTTTTCTTTCGTGAGCCGACCTTGACGACTCCTGCCGACAATTGTGAAGTAATAGGCTGTCCCCTCTTTCTTGATGCTGCTCCCCGCACCCCTTCCAGACTCAGATCCCTCCGGGTCCCCCTGGCTGGTGCCGCCCACTTTCTTCTAACTTTTCTCTGTCGTTTTTTGACCCAACCTCATCGCCATTTCCCACGGCCACTCTCTTTAATGCTTGTTCTCTGCGCTGACCCTTTTCCCTTCCCCCGTTCCTCCCCAACCCTACTCACCATTGGGTATCTCCCATTTCTCGTCAAACTTTCCCTACTCCCCCCCACGTCTTTGTTCCCTAGGACTCCCCTGCAACCCCAATTACTCACTTGGTGAAGGAAAATTTGCCCCCTGCTTGTTAACACTGTCGTCCCCCCTTGCGTTTCCGTTCCCCCTTCGAGTCCCCTTCAGGCACCAGATATTTCACTCCCCCTCCCCCTATGAAGGTTGAGGCCCGACGCATCTTTGCTTCTTCATTCAGCGCCCAAACTTGCCTCATTTGCCTTTCAGTTAGGGGTTTTTACCTTTAGACACGCATCTTTCCCTGAGATCTCTTCATCTTGGTCGCTTGTGTGTGCAACGCGAGTGCATGTTCTTTTGGCTTCACCGTCTGAGGGCCTTTCCTTTTCCCCAAATCTCTTAAAATTCGTGTACTTTCCCGGTCAATATGACCGGTATTCCCCCCGGTTCAAAGAGATCGAAAATGCTCCTTTACTTCCGGTGTAATTTTTATCCGGTTATCCCTGTCCCACTCCCGCAATCTTTTCTCCCCTTTTCCCCTCGCACCCCCTAAATCCGCTTATCCCCCACGAAGAGTGTGTCCGTCTTTTTCCGGGCATGTGCCATTCTCTTACCGATCGTCCCGGCTGCAAGACTTTATCTTCGACGCATCCCCCTCCCCGAAATACTCAGCGCAGTTTCCCGATCCCTGCAACCCTCCTTCTAGTAATTTCCCGCGGGTTATATATTGTGGCAAGTTATCTCCCTTTTTCCGCCGAGAGCGGCTTGGGAGTCTCTAAATGGCGTCAGTCGACGTCGCCCGCCCGTAAAAAGACTAGAGTATTCTCACTCAGGACTTTCCTTTTGGTTCTACGAAGTCAAATGCTTTCGTTGGATTCTCCTTCATGGCATTCTTGACATACTCTCTCCGTTCGAATCATTATTTTTTCCAGAACCTCGATTTGCTCCATGCATGGATCGTCGACGTACTGTATTTCCCGAACGATTTTTCCTGCTTTTCCCAGGAAACATTTCCCACATTGCTGTCCGCGTTTTCCTGTTTAGATTCCTCCCCGTCCCCAAGCTTTGACCTTTTTTTTTAGCCGAGATCCATTACTCTGAAGGACAGGGTTTCCAATGCCTCCGCGACAGGAGACCTCCTTCCCCCCCCGTGACCAGCTATGCTCCACTTTTTTTAACTACCGCCCGTTTCCAGTGGATTAAATCCCTTTTATTCCTCCGTTCAATTTCCAGTCCCGTTTCCTTCCTTCGCAGGATCTGATTTTCAATTTTTCGTACTTTCAGCTCCCTTGCTCGCCTGGTTTTTTCTTCTCTGCATGCCCCACCCCCTCGGGAATAGCTTCGATCCCTTTCTGTTTTTTTTCCCCCAAAGGAGCTAAAGCCTCCGCTTATTAGGGTGCGACCCGGCACCTTTTCACGGCCCCCCCTGCATCAAAAGCGGATTTCTTTCCCCCTTTTTCAAAATATCTATTTCTTGTCTTTTTTTGTGTGATCGATATTTATTGGTCAACTTTCCTTCGAACCTTTCATCGGTTTTATTACGGTTTTCCCCCTCTCCCATCCCTGTGGGAAGAATGCGCCACCTTTTCCCATTCTCTTCCCCGCTACCCTTTGGTGACATGATATGGATAGCATCTCGCCCGCTGGACTCCTGACGCCAGCAGTCTCCTTTTTTACATAGGCGTTCCCCCCCGTACGCACTCCCCTGATCTCTGATTGATGCGACTTACTTGACCCCCACACACCCCCTGCCGCGGGCGTGGGTAGGTTCCCTTGAATCTGCGAGTGGAGCTGTCCGACTGCGCTTCTTGGTTCTTTACGACGTCTGCTTTGCCTATCCAGCGATGTCGACTAACGTGCAGTCTTCCTTTTGACGGTCGATGCAAAACCTTGACTTTTCCTCCCTTGGAACAATTGGGGGAGCTGTCCTGTTGTGTTATGCGTTCTTTTCCCCCCACATACGATACGCCCCCCCCTTATTTTCCTCTTCACGGCCGCCGTCTTAATCTTCGATTTGGATTGTGTACTTGCCTTTCTTTCTGTTGAGTGATACCTGGACCCTCATTGGTGATATGTATCCGGTCCCCCTTCCCTTCCTGTGGTGGTGGATTCTTCGGTTAGTGTTATTTTGTGTTTCCTCCTGTATGAAAGGGGCCGCACTCTCTTGGCCTAGAGCGTCCCGCGTCCTTTTTTTTGATTACTGTTTCTATTCTCCCCTTTGAGAATGCCTCGAGGATTTTTTTCATTTGCCCTGCAGTGTTTTTTTCCCCCTTTAGGTTCTGCGGTGGAGTAGCGAACTCTCTTTTCCAGGGGTTCTTCCTATTTGGGGAGTTTTCAGCACTATCCCCCTAGTAAATTAACGGTTTAAGGGCGCGATTGATGAGCTCTGTGCTTCCCCACCAAATTACCCTTTTCGTGGTACAATTTTGATCCCCATCTTTTTCCCCTTTTTGCCCTTGCGTCCTTGTACCGTTTTTTCTGGGTGCGCTGTGATTCCTGCCTCCGCTTATTAATCTTTCCCCCTTTTAGACCTTACTCCCCCCCCCGCAATGGCTTTGAGATTTTGGACCCACCACACTCTGTTGACAGTGCTCCCCTCAATCGAATTACAGAGCGGCACATACTCTTCGTTTGCCTTTCAGGTTCTTCTTTCTACCAACCGTTTCCCCTTTCTCCAAATCACCCCCCCCGGGGGTGCAGGTTTTCGCCGAGTCTTGAAAGGACCTGTCAGACAAGATGGTTTTTTGGGAGACTCATACTTAAGCAGTTGTTTCATGATGTAAGGCAGCAATTCCTCAGGGTAGAATTGCCCTTCTTCCTTTTGCGAGTCTCGTTTTTTCCCCAAGTCAGAGAAAAGAAGATGTTCTTAACACCTGGAAAAAGAAGTGCTCTCTCTCCAATTTGGGAATTGCGTAAGCTTTTATGGAGGCTGGCAAAGGATTTCGTCCACCTATTGAGAAAAGTCCCATGTTTATTTGATCCAACGGGGGGGTTCGAGATCGGGCAGCCCCACCGGGGTCTATTTTTTGAGGATCAGGTTCTGTTTCCTCACTCTCGCTCCTCAGCATTGTGAAGTGGGCTTTGAATTGTCTTTATTGTTCCCCTACGAAGAACGGAGATCTCCCCCCTTCTGTTCTTGCGCCCTCATTGAGAGTCGCTCCTGAGTTTTGGAGGTTTTTTCTCAGCTCCCCCGAATGATGGAGCATCTTTTTCTATGACCAATGTTCTCTTATCCTCCCCCCCCGAGCCTGGCTCCGGCTTGTCAACTCTTCCTCGCATGTCCGTTCTACGTCTTTGGGGGTTGTTTCACTCTTTCCCTCGGGCACTTTTTTTTTTTCATAGAAGGTGCATTCCTGGATTCCCCTTTTTTTCTTAGGCAATGGGTTGGCCGGCCGGATCACTCCCGGAACCAAATACCCCCTAGCCATCTCAGAGTCTTTTCTTCCCCCCATCTCATCACGGAAGTTATAAGGACGATTTTCTTATTTTGGAATCCTTTGGAACCCACATTTTTTCCCAGTATTGATGACTATGCTCAATTGATCCCCTCAGGACCTCTTGCATGTTTTTGAATGCGTTACGGCACCCTATCTTTCACCACGAACTTTTAGGCGGTTCGACTCTAGACCATACCTTACCGGCAAAGTCTCGACCAGAAGTCATTCCTTTTTTTCCCGAGCGGCGTCCCTTCCTGCTTCCTTCCAGTGAGCGCAAAACACTTTCCGTTTTTTTTTTTCCTTGTTTTTAAAATCGAGCCGGGTTAAACCTGAGACCTGGAATATCGCTGCTTCCTTCTTCTCTGTGCGGTACGCCTCCGTTCCTTCTCTTTAACCCCACAGCGGTCTTTTTGCTCATCCAACGGATACTTCATCCAATCGCACTTTCAAACGTGTCTCCCCCCTCTGCTTTCCGAACCTCCAATCTGTTAGTCCAAAGCGGCCGAGTATCTTCTCTCTTCCTCCTTTTTGAGAGATCATATGCGGCGTTCTTCGTGACTCTTTCCCTTAAAAGCTTAGTTCCATTGTCCCCGTCTCTCTTCTCTGAAATGATTCCTTTTTTGAGATCCCCTACAGCCCTCTGCTGTTAGGCTAAGCGCTCTCTCTCTCCCCGCTACGAACTTCGTCAGTTTCTCCTCTGTTCCATTCCTTTTCTCTTTTCGATTCACACATGGTTCGTCCATTAATGTTTTCCCACTCCGGCGAGGCTACGAGTACTCCTCGATCGACCTGCCAGCTGAACCTTCTCTCTCTCGTCACTTTTTCTCCCTATGATTCGAAGCTTTGCCCGCGACCCTGGGATAGACCTGTTCCTCTCGACCTTGCCTAGTTCCTTCCCCCCGCCGGCCTCTGATATCCCTACTTGCGGGAGCTTCCAGTGGTTTCCCATCAATAATTCTGAATGAATTCTCTTGCTTTTCTTCGTAGGGTTTTCCTCCCACAATCGGGGATTCTTTTCGCTATAGTTTGGTATCAGATTTTTTATTTAATCCTAATTCACGAAATAGGTTCTTGCACCTTTCTTCCTCAACAAGCTATATCCCCGCTACTCCACCAGAACATTAATCGTTTGATCACGCTTTACATTCGCTCTTTTTTGTTCTTTTCTCCAGGCCACTGCGACCTTTAAACCTTCTTCCCGGGTCCTTTGGCAGTTTTTTTTACCAAAGAATTTTGGCGTTCTTCTCATTCCATCTTCCCTCACTCAGATAAAACTCATTTCGGCACGCTGGGTGCGAGACTTCCCCAAGGCCTTGGTTCTCCACATCCGAGTGAACAACCTCGCAGAGCGTTCCCCCTACCCGTCCCTCGACGCATTCTTTTAGCGCGGCAGTAACCTCCTTTTATACGACACCGACTTTTTCGCCCCCATTGATTGAACTTCTCTCCCCACCCTCTTGCGCCCTTTTCGACAGCTGCTTCCCTCGTAGCTCAACAAACTTTCATCCCCGGCTTTTCCCCTGTTTATTTCTGTACGTTTTTCGCTTCCCCCTCTTTGAAGAAGCAGAGAGTCGTCCTCCCCCCTGCTATGAAGGGTTTTTTCTTCATTCCCAATCTTCTAGCCTGCTTGTCTCTCCTTTATCCTCTCCCCTTAAAAACGTTGGGCATCTCCCTTTTTCTTGGGATCCATTTCGCCACTCTCCTCCCAGGCACCAGAGACTTCATTTATCCTGTCAGCCGTAGAAGTGCTTCTGATTAAGTTTTTTTTAAGGTAGTTCCCCCCCAAATCTCTATTAAATGCGTTCTTCCTCAGTCTCACATTATGAACTTCTCCGGAGGACCGTACTCTTTTCCCCCCATAGATCGAACACGATGTTTTCATGATCAGTTATAGATTTTCCCGTTGGTAGAACACGACCCCTCTCAAGTGAAAGAGTTTGTACCTCCGCACCCCCCCCGCGGTGGACCCCAGATTTTTTCCTTTTTTGTTACTGGGCGTCTTTTTTGTTTGACATTGACCCCCTAACTATTTTTTAAAATTTTTTCTTCCCATCCGATTCTTCTACTGCGCACGCAGCAAACCTCTAGGAATGACCAGCTCTCAATTTCCAATAATTTTTTCCCCCCTCGGTTTTTTCTGCCGGAGGTGGAAATGTTCATCCGAAATTCCCCTTTTGTAAGAAAGTCTGCTCCTTTGAGACCTTTCATATTCTGCTTTCAGTAACTGCAGCCCCCGATTTCACGAAGAGTCATCTCCCACTTTCGTCGCGTTCCGCGCCAGCCCGCTTTCACCCTCTGCACCCCTCCACCGGCCCTTTTGTCCCGGCCCTCCTTTCCAACCAGGTCCGACTTCCTTTCCTTTGAGCGGCGGCTGAGCATGGAACGACGTATTCCATCTTTGTTTTTCAAGGTCTCAACGGATACCACTGGAAAAAGTACATGGCCGCGCTGTTCTTTCCCGAGATCCCTCCCCTTCACCTCCATCCGTTTTTTGTTCGTTCCGCGATATCACGGATCGTTTTCAGAAGCGTCATGTGAATGTCCTCTCCCAGTCCTTGCTTTCCGTGCCATTTGATACACAATTGTCCCTACGCCCGCATGGCTCAAATCTTTCTTTTGTCGAAAGTACAGTCGGCTCCACAATGACCTTCGGGTTCTTCGGCTTGGCGACTGTCAGCGCTTTGGAAGTCACTGTCGTTAATTGCATGCACCTTCTGGTCTCTGATCGACCCTTTTTTTTGACGGAAACCAGTTCTTTGCCTAGACTAATTTCTTGCGACCCAAGTGCACACCATTCTCCGCCTTCACCAGTGACTTTTTTTTTTACCTGTGACCAAATATCTCTCTCGTTTACTCTCTCCCTTTTTTTTGTTGCCTTGATCTACTTCTGTGTAACCGTACCGGCGAACTTTTTTCCCGGGTGCATTGCTCGCCGAAAATGTGGTCCGCATCGATTTCCTTAAGATTCGTCTTTTAAATCCTCCGCCAGATGTTCCTTTTATCTCCTGTTTTTCTTCTTTCCCGCAAACAAGACCATTTCTCGATCCCTCTTTCAGCGTCCACTCAGCCTCCCTTACCCTAGGCCGATTGCGCTGCCTTTCCTCCAAACCAAACTTTTTTTTTTTTGCAGAGCGGGCGGTCGTTTTTTTTCTTTTTTATCTGGCTGCGGAACGGGAGCTTGCTGCCCCCCCTTTTTCCTGTTTTTTGCAACATTTTCTTCGCGATGCTGATTATTACCCTTTTACGTCCGCTGATCCCGTTTTCTCCTCTGTTCAAACACGCGAGGCCCCCCAGTGTGCTTTTTTTTCTTTCGAATCGTTCTTTCACCCCCCCATGGCCTTTGGCTCCAACTCTGGTCCATCCAGCATTCTTGCAATTGGATTCCCGGATTGGGATCTTCTGTCTGTTCCTTCGTGAAGTGCTTTTTTATCGGGTTGATATTGTTCTTCTCCGCTGTTGTTATCTTAATTTTTCCTTCTTGTTTTTGCGGCTATACGCTTTCCAGCCTGCCATTCCGGGTCTTTGGATGCCTCCGCGGCGTACGCGTGGCCCCCCCCCCCCCCCCCGCCTGACCCTTTGGCGCTTTCTGTTTTCACGGGATCGCCCTTTAGTTTTTTCTTTTTTTTGCTGCGGTGGTCCTCAGGCTCGGCATTCCAATGGCATCGACCTGGGACTTGTGATATTGCCCTTCCCGCCCCAGGACGCTTTACCCATTTTTTTTCAGCCGCGCTTGATGTGCTTTGCTACCCCACAGAGTGCAGCTTTTTTTTTTACCGGATCGGCTAGGTACTCCTTCTTAGCTTTCGGTGCCGCTTGATTTTCGCCCCTTGGGACGAGCTAATGACAAAGGTGAGAACGTTCAACTCATCTATCTTGGCCTATCCCCCCCCAGCGTTTTAAGCTCACCCCCTTTTTTCAGCGCGCCATGTCACAGATGAAGAGCCTTTTTCCCCTTTCGATGTATTCTTCTCATGGATTTACACGAACGTGAGTTATTCTTTTTTTTTGGGTCCGGCATCGCTTCCCCCTTCAGCACTTGCTATTTGGGGCCTCCTTTTTTTTTGTATTTGAAGTACTACATCTCTTCGCATTTTTCCTTTCTTTGTGGTCCAAGCCGAACAAAGTCTACCGTGCTCCCTCCGTTGTTTTCTGACCTGTTGCCTTGACTTATTTTCCCATTTTTCCCCTCTCATTTTTCCCAACCCCCCGTTGGGCTGGAGAGCGGTTTTTTTCTCAAATTTTTTTTACCCCCCAAGGTCGGAGTTGAGGGTAACTTTATTTTTTCTCCCCCTCTCTCTCCTACTTCTTTTTAAGGGTTCCCCCCCCGAGATGTGGTAAAATCCATAATTTTGACTAACTTGGTGGAGGCGCGACACCAAGCCCCCTCTAATGATATTCTGGAGTCTGCTTGTGTTTTTTTCTCCCCCCTGCATCCCTTTGTTTTTTGAATCCTATTCCTCCCTTACGCAGAAGCCAACATCTGAACCTTCTCTTTTTCGCGAACCCCCACCGGCGCAAAGCGCATTTTCTTCCAGCAGTAAGATGGGCGGGTGCTGCTTCTTTAAGGGATTGTCTGCGTTGCCTTCCGGCCAGTTTGGGCACTGGAACATTTTCCTCTACCCCTAATAGACCGCGATTCCTCGTTGGGCTCCTCGACCGCATCGCAGGGAGCGATATTCCTTTCCTTCTATTTTTCCCCAACCCCTTTCCCAGGATTGATGCCGATCTGCTCAAGCGGATGACTTTCCCTTTCTTTCCCCTTCTCTGTGCAAGGAATCGAGATGTAGGTTTATTTTCGTCGGGCGGCGACCTCTTCGACCCCCAAATTCCCTCCCCCCCCCTCCTCCATCAGACACTCGAGGCTTTAGCGATTTCCTCGAGCCATTCGCGCCGGTGCAGCCACCACCTTTCTCCAGTAGACTTGGTTGAAATCGCGGCCGGGCTCTACCGAGCTTATCTCCGACTTCGGAGCAGGTGCGGATCGTTCTTCTCTCTTTACACTACATCTTGAGTCTTGTTAGTTTAGCTTTGACTCCTTCCAATCATCTTTTAACGACCCTTTTCCTGCCCGATTTTCGTTGTTTTTAGCCCACGACCCGCAGAGATCTATCTTTTTCTCCCCTCCCGCCCCTGCGTTTTTCTTCCCGGTGATCGAGTCTTTCAAAGCATCTTTCTTCCTTTCGTCCCCGCCCCCCCCCCCCCCCCCCACCCCACCCACCCTGGATGCGATTTTCCATTAATGTTTTCCCCCCCCCCCCCCTACAAGCTTCCGTTGATTGTCTTGTTCCTTTCTAGAACTTACGAGCGGCGCGATATTTTCCCCTTCCTCCTTTTTTCTCGTTTCACACCATTCGACGTGGGTCGTCCTCATTGTTCTGAAGCGGCTCTGGTACTCCTTCGCCGGCCCGTTTATGTTTACTTTGAATTTCTCTTTATACGAAGACTTCCTTTCGATAGGAATTGCGGTACATTCTCGATTAGAATTCTTCCTCCCCTGTTCCCCTCGGCAATCAGCCGGTGAGCAGACTTGCGCTGTAATTTTGCCATAAGAGAAGTCCTTCACGATTCCTTCTTCCCGAGGATAGTTTCTGAGTGCGCCCTCCCATCCTTCTTCCCCCTTTCATGGGCAGTGCCAAACCTTGTATTTTTCCCCCAAGTTCATTGCACTTCTTATTCCCCCCACTGCCTCTCTGAATAACCCCGCCATCTAATCGTCGTATTCCCTACGCCTTTCGCCTTTTAGTTCGAGCCCCCCTTGTACGCAGTTTTTTCCCCCTGCTTTTGGGCTTCTCCGCTGGACAAATTTGGGCCTTCTGGTTTTTCCCCCGCATGCTTGATGCGGCGGCGTCACTCCTTCAGATAATAGGAAGCGCACGTGTTTCTCCGCCTCCCCTGCGGCTCTCCCTCTTCGCTGAAAGCATAGAAAGCGTGTTCCACCTCTCCAGTAGTCAAGGCTGAGTAGGCGTACGCTTACTCCTCCAAACTCCACCCTTTTCCCGTCCCCCCCACGGCTCGCCCTTCACGCACCCCTGTTTTTGCCTAACTTTTTTTTCCTCTTGCCAATATGCCTCGAGTCCGCCCCTTTTCTCCTCTTCTTTGGAAACTGACGCGCAGCGGCGCCTTGGCCGTTCCAACTTATTTGAGCAGATAGTTCGACTCACCTTTCTCTTTACCCCAAATTTAGTGTTTTTTCCCTTGGTCCAGTTGGCATCCTGCTCACGTTCTTGTGGTCTTCCCTTTTTCCCCCTCGACATTTAAAAGGCCCAGAGCTCGGCATCCTTTCTCTGATGGTGCTGCACCGACTGGTCGGTTCTCCCCCCTCTTCCACTTTTTTGCTTCTACCCCGGACTCTTTTTCTTTCTTGTCATCAAAATGCCCTGTTTCGAGCTACGCCGCTCCCCCCTTTTCTCGCAGCACAAGGAACAAGCCAGTGCACTATTTGGTTCACGAGGCCACGCCCACTAGCTTGTGGCCGGACCAACGTGTTAATTTCCTTTCTCTGGCTTCCCTCCTTTTCTTAGACCCATTGGAATTTTTGGTTTGTTGTGGACCTTCAAGCGTTATTGCGCCACCAGCAAACTCCGGTCTCCATCTTTTTTTCCCCAAAAAACTCCCGTCGTTACCTCCTTGTGGTAGACTTCTGAATTACTCCGCGTCCCCCGAAGACGGTACGCCGCTCCACTGCTTTCTGGGGCGCCACTTTATTCTCGATCAGCGTACCCTATTCCTCCGCCAGCCTCTTCTTCCCTTGTTCATACCCACTCAGCTAATGTTTTTTTTTTTTTTTCCCGAAACCTGCTTCGATCTGGCCAACTGCCATGTATGCGCACCAGGAAAGTTCCCCCCCTCCCCCTCCCCCCACCCCTTCGCCTCCTCTCGTGTGAACCCTTTTTTACGTATTCAGTAGGTTGTGGCAAAGCAGTCTCCCCTCCTCCCACAGGAAAAGTCATTTCGCAGTGTTTTACAGCGATAACTTCAACGCAGCTTTCTCCCTGATTTTAGTCTCTTCCTTTTTCGAGGAATCAGAGTCATTTGATGCCTAACGTTTCCCCGTCCCGTGCCGCAGCCGATCATTCCTCACCGACCCGCTATGCGCAGGGTTTAACCTTCTTTTTCTTTTCAAGTTACCCTGTTTGCAAAGCCTTCCCGGTAGTCCCGGTATGCCGGTTGATTTTTCCCCTTCTGCCTATTGAAGCGCTCACGTGTTCCTCTTATGCACAACTCCGGGCGATCTACCCCCTCCGGCGGACACCACCCTTCGTTTTATTCTACCTAAGCTTCTTTTCCAAGTGATTCCACCATTTCGGCTCCCATCCCTTTTAAAGCGTCCCTCTTTTCCGGTTCTTTGCACCATTTTCTCCTCCTCGTGTGTTGTTTTTTGACTTGTACACGTACCGGAGACTACTCGGTGATTCATCCTGGTGAGTTTTCCCGTTAAAATGTGTAGCCTTCACGTTCTATCTCCCCGGCTGGGTTTCCGACCAGTACACCCCCCTCACGAGTTTGCATGCAGATGACTCCACCTTTTTAGATTCCTTTAGCCGGCGCGGAAAGTGCTACTAGTCGTTTTGAGTCTCTTGGTCATTTTCCCCTATTTACCCTGACGCAGAGCTGCGGTTCTTTTTGTGATCGGCTGCGGCAACGGGAGCTGACGTTTTTGATTCACATGGACGCTGGTCTCCCTACGCGTTCTCTTCGCAAAGGAGTCCTTTCTTCCCTTTTTTCTTTGGGTTTCTTTATGATCGCCTGTTTTCTAGGCGGCCCATGCCCTTTGGATCGTTCGACCTTCTCTTTTCCACCAACCTCTGGCCTTTTTTTTTTCCGTCCCCAATGAGGCATCTCGACGCTCAGTTTCCCCCGAAGTTATAGACCGGGATTGGGATTTTTCGTTAGAAGCAGTTACTCTTATTCGAAGCCTTTTTCTTTTTCTGGCCCCTGCTGACCTTACTGTTTTTTTTTTCATATTTGGGCGGTCGTGTTTCGATCTTTCTTTCGCATGCAGTCATGATGAAAGGTTCGCCTGGATGACGAGCGCGTACCTTCATCCTTTCCCCCCGCCGATCTCCGTTCCTTTGCGGTTGAAATGGTATCCGCAAGCGGGAGTCTCCCTTCTTTCCTTCGTGGCGCTCCTTTAGGCATCCTGGGGTCATCGAGCACCCGGCTGGCCGACTTTGCCCCCAGTTGCTTCACTTTTTTGCCGACGATTTCGTTCTTTTTCGGTCCCCAACGATGAACGGCGTGTTCCTTTTGCTCCGCCCAGGCTGTCCTTTTTTAGCCTCGAGCAGTGCGATTCTCTGAAATTTTTCTTTCCGTTTAACTCACTTGAGTCCCGTTCAATGCTTTCTTCGAGATTTTCCTACATACTACTCCCTTTTCTTTCCCATTTCACTTCGAAACGGTCCACGCCAATTTCACTATGCCTTCCGTCATTTACCTGATGATCCCTTGTCCAGCTGACAACGTGGTTCCGATTTCGAGTCCAGGATCAGGCGACGCTGTTTTGTTGAGTGCCTCTCACTCTCGCTGTAAGTTCGAAACTCTCTTCTTTCTCCCTTTTTTTTTTAAGTCGGCCTCCACGGAGCTTATTTCCAAGCCGTGCGTTCTGACCTGTTGCCTGGGGTATTGTGCCCCTTTTTTTTCGGCAAACCGAAGTGTCTTTTTCTGCAATGGCTTTTTTCCCCCCCCCACCTTTGAGTTTCTTTCTTTTTCTTTTTCCTCCCGGTCTGGGCCTCCTCCTCTTCAATGTCGTATGCGGGGCTGGGCCAACCCTGGTTCTCCGACTCAGGATTAGTATCTTTTGTTTTCCCCTCCCCTCTTTTTTTCCTGAGTTTTATTGGAGTCTTGCTTAGGCGGTTTTCTCGCAGATCCAGATGGGTCATTCAATTGTTGGAGAAGCCCATCTTTTGATCGCGACCTCCCCCCTTCCTCCGCACTCTCCCCTTTTACGCTTCTTAAGATGGGCGGTTGTATTCAGCGCGATCGTTCCCATTTTTGCCCAATCAGGTGATGCGGGCCGTACTTGCTGTTGAGTCCCACTGCCCCAGTCAAATCGATACCAATCTCCTCCACGCGCTCTCGCCAGCCCCCTTCCTCTCCTTGGCTCTCCTTTCGAGAGTCTTCTTCATTCAGGAATCTCTTACCTAAGTTTTGCCTCTCCCCAATAGTGATGATGATCAAGCGGCTGATGCCGAGGTTCCGGAATTGATTGTACTTTTGCAATTCGAGTTCCCGCACCCGTTTTCCCTCTCCTCCCAAACTTTTCCTCCCTTTAGACCACATCGTACGCACGCATCAGCGGGATCCTCTGATCGCCTTTTTCTTTTTTTTGCCGCTCTGACCTTTGCCCTCGCACCAATTTTCTTCCCTGTGATCGAGGACAGGTCCCCCTTTTCCTCCCCCCCTCGAGCAGTCTCGAAGTTCGGAGCAGGTGCGGACCGAATCCACCCTACACGGGTTGGTAGTGGGACACTTTTTTTCCTCACTTCGCCCAATTTCTGTTTCATTCCCCTGGCTTACTTTTGTAACGATGCAGAGTATCTCTCTCTTTTTCCTCCTCCGGGGTTTTTCTTCCCTAGTCTGTCTTCCCCCGGTATCGAGCGGACATCCGGTCGTGAACTTTGATCGATTTCGCTGAATGCTCCTTGAGATTGACGTGCCCCTGTATTCCCTCTTCTGTCCTGATTTCTCTCCTTCTACGAACTTTCGTGAGTCTTTTTTTACCCGGCTCGATTGCAACCATTCGACGTCCACCCTTCCTCCTTTACCTGCCGAAGCTTTTCGAGGTACTCATTCGCTGCCCCTTTCTTATTGCTCGTCCCCCTTTCCTTGAAGTATGTTATCAGCTGCCTCCGGGAAGTCGTACATTCGCGATTCCTTGCCCATTCTTCCTAACCCGGCCTCAGCCGCTTGAGCAGAATTATATTTTGTAAGTGTTTCCAAGAGAATTATGACCGAGAACTCTGTTAGGCGCTCCTCCCTTCCCCCCGCTTCTCGCGTCTACTTCCTCAGGACCACCCCGGGACTAATCCCCAAGTTCTTCCAATTTTATTCCCTTCCCCTGTAACTTTTTTTTATTAGATGAATACAACCTCCCCCTCTTTCTTTTCCCGATATTCTCCCTCTCTTTCACCTGTGGCTCTTTAGCACATGAATTTCCAGTTGGGCTTCTCGGAACCTCCATTCCCGGCTGATCCAAAGCATTTGGGAGCGGTTCCACACCATAGCAAGTACCTATCCCCTTTTGAGCGTCCCTCCCTCGCTTGCTGTCAAACCTGCCGGTTATTCCCTCTTCGCCAACAGATCCCATCCTCAACTGCAGTAGCCTTCTGAGTTTTCGTGGTAACCCCCTCCCCGTCTTTACCTAAGCTATTGGGGTAATCCCGCCATAGCCCCCCCTCCAAATTTTAACACGTCGGTTTGCCGAATATTTGACCCAGCCGTGCACTCCTGCCCTTTTCAACCCGGTCAGACCTTCCCGGTCTGACCTTTCCCCTTTCTTTTTTTAAGCTTTCCCCCTTCTATTCGGCAAGCACTTGTCATACTTACTTCTGCTTCTTTGTCATCCCGGACATTTTTTTTTTATCACTCCCCAATTGCCGGCACCACGTTGGTCCCTTCGGTGGGCAACCAGGGAGAACGACCCCCTCACAGAGCCTCGTCATCTGCGCTGTGCTTTTCTGGCATGTGTTCTTTCACCGGCGGTAGTTCAAAATACTCTGATGCGTTTCCCCGGGCCCATTTTAATGAACTTTGCCTTCTTTCCATCCAATTTTGCCCTTTTTTCCCCCTTAATTCAGGTCGTCCGCGGCTCGCTTTTCGCCCAGGAAAACGCCTGTGAACTCGTTGGTTCTCCCCCCGCCTTTTTTAGCATCCTTTCACTTCCCTTTGGACGCAGTGTGAAGCTCCTTTTTAGTTGTGCCATTATCCCATCAGGAACATTGGAATGCCGGCTGTCTCTTATTTTCTCCCCTCACACCTAGGTTTTTTTTCCATGATTGCGCTCCAGTTCAAAACTCCCCCCTCCGGCGGGTTTTAGATCGCGGCGCACCGTCGCGATTTTTTTTCAGCCAATGCATTGGCCTTTTTTCCTTTACCATTTTTTTCTTTTCCCCTGAACCGCCGACGAATAGAGATCATCCCAATAAGCCTAAGGTCGCGTTCCCGTCTCACCTGTCGATGCTGGCTGCGTCCCCTTCCCTTGCTCCACCAGAGACCCTCCCCTCTGTAATCACTTCGCAGCAGATTCTATTAAAGCATGCTTGACTGAAGTATTCCAGTATGTTTCCCAATTCACTCTTCGAAAGATCCCCCCCTTTGATTTCCCAATTGGGCCGCGAGCCCCCCGACCTCCCGTCAACGCCAAGTGCGTTAGTTTTTCGAGATATACCAGAACTTAGCTATCGGTTTTTGCCTTCCAGGAGTCTTGTCAGCCCCCGCTCCTGTGCCGCCCGCCCCCCCCTCGAAAAGACAGCCCGGCTTCGGCCCCGAAAACTTGTAGCCAAGTCCCTTCTCGCTGCCCCCTCGTTATGAGGATAGGCGGCGGACCCTGCATTCTGGAAGCGTCTGGTGTTTTCTTTGCAAACTCTGCGAGCCTTCCCCTGCCACAAAGGCGCTTTTTCGAATTAAGCTTCGATCATCGGTTCCCATTCTCACCACAATCACCGGTAAAAGCGGATTTTCCCGCCCGGTTACGGTTCCCACTCTCTCTTTTATAATAAGACGTTTGTTTTGGTTTCTTCTTACCCTTCCACCTGCGCCCTCCCTTTTTTTCGTTACCGGTGATTCGCCTGGTGGTGGTCCCGAAAAGTGGCTCCGGGTGTCCTAAGGAAGTTTATTCCACTCCTTTTTTCGCCCTCTTACTCCGCCCGAGGTTTGAATGGACCCCACCCAGACAGTGATCGCTTCCTCTCTTTCGTACAAGTAATATCTCGATCCCTCGGCTACTTGTCCCACCCCAAGATTTTATGACCTCACCAGAGTGCCGTTTCCGGTTTGGATCTTCGGAGGCGGTATCTTCTGCCGTCTCCTTCGCGTCTGGGTATTCCTTTTTGATTCTAATATTTTTTCCTAAACGCGTTTCCGCCTTTCGTTGACCGTTTCTGTATTCTGTCAAACGGCGATATGGACCCAAGTGGGAAGACGTTCCTGGGCCTCGTTAGACAAGTCTTTGCCACCTCCGTCTCCCCCAATGTCTCATCCTCCCTCACTCTTTGGGAGAGTTTTCCGCACGGGATGGCTTCTTTTGTCCTTAGGCGCAGGCAGGGGTCGGGTCTCCCAGGAAAGCAGCCCTTTCGTCGCTCTCACCTACCTCCTATTAGTGGGGATATGATCTGTTTTTTCGGTTCTGCTCTTACGTGTGCTACTGCTTCGGACCGCACATAGAATTTTTCTCGTTCTTTAGGATCTTTCTGCCTCTCTCTTCTGTTTTGAGGAGTACGAGCGGATTGAACTATTAGCTCCACTTCTTGTCAGTCTTTTACGGTGTCCTTCGCTTATATATTCCCCCGTCTCCCTTCCCCTTTTCATCGAGCTGGGACCTGGATTAATGCCGTCTAACACCTTCCGCTTACAATCTTGTGGCCGATTGTTGATTTGCTTGTCTTTGCTCCCCTACCCCCTGGGTGTCTTTCTATTCCCGATATGCGCGGACCTTTGATTCGTGAGCCTGTGAGATATTCTTTTACCGGTCCGCTACGTAATTGCCTTGATCCAAAAGGATGAATCAGTCTATTTTTTGCCTAATTACACTTTTTGTTGTGATTTTTAAACATACTCTCCCAGGCTGAATGCTCACAGTGACGTCCCTCTTTTCCCCCCGTATGTCGGATTTCTAAAAAAGTACTGGCAGCCCAAAGGGTGGGCAATGGGCTTTTCTGTCATGATCTTTCCCCTCTTCTTTACAGGGTGGTTGCTAATAGATGTTAATTTCAGTTTCCTGCGACCAGTGGCTTCTTACTCGGCGAGTGCGAGTCAATTTTACCAAGCCGTTATTTTGACTGTGTGCTTGTTCCTATTGCCCAGGCTTTCGAGAATCCTTGTGCGCGGTTGTTATTGGCGAAAGTTGTCTTAGCAATGTCTTCCAAAATTTTCCCTTTTGGTGAATTGGGTAACGCATTTGAATGGTTTTTTACGCCGACGAGAACTCAGCCCCTTTTTCCCTGCAGTTTTCTTGGGAACCATAGGTTTCTATGCTATAGAAGTGAGAGACTCCTGACCTTGGGGTAGTCTCGCCCCCCGCCAGTCTGACGCCTGCGTTTCTATGTGTTGTGCGGGGACTCCCTCCATTCATTTTTTTATCGCAGGAATTTTTCCAATCGAAGCCCAAGCTGGAAAATCCTTTTCTTCTCCCCCAGGTCTCCCAGCTTTGACATGTAGAATATCGTGATCTTGCGGCGCTCTCTTTCCTTTGTGTATCAGCGCTCCTCGTTTAAATACCGTGTGTTGTGCTTGGCTTTTACTACAGTCCCCCAACGATACCACAGACAGATCTTCCATTGTGGACTTCCTTATTCTAAATCCCTGCAATATCGTTCTCTTCATTCAGGAATTATATTTTTTGAATCCTCGCCCCTATTTGATGATCTCGCCCTCGTTCACTTCACGCTTCCGGCAAGGAATCGAGTCTCCGGCCCCCTCTATTCCGACGACACGTCCTTTCGGCTTACCTTTCCAAACTCCCTCTTCTCTTTTTTTCAGCGTTGCAGTGATCTGACTATCGTCGGTATTTACTGAGCTCACCACACCCAACCTGGACGACCACGTAGTTGTTCTCGATTTCTAAACTTCGATTCCAACTCTATCGTTCCCTTCCAAGTCGGAGCAGTTTGCGTCGCCTGGCTCTCTTTGAGTGCTTCACTACAGCGGGCGTCTTGGTAGGACGCTCAAGACCCTCCTTTCATCAAATCGCATCCACGGTTCAAGGACCTTTCATCCCCCTTCTCTTATAACTACCGATCACTTTTTTCATAACG
>Ga0179593_1654552_pt1 | contig 20724 bp, 21 predicted proteins | sample CZODoug2_1_08_16_FD_185931 | JGI IMG/M metagenome (GOLD analysis project Ga0179593, IMG submission 185931) | Vadose zone soil fungal communities from Angelo Coast Range Reserve, California, USA - CZODoug2_1_08_16fungal (PacBio error correction) | ecosystem: Environmental > Terrestrial > Soil >... | reverse complement strand
CGTCCAGTTTTTACTCTATGTGCTTTCATCCCCCTTCAGTTCAAATGACGTTCCTGCTCGGTGTTTAAATTGACCAAAGTCGCACCCCCGATTCTGCCCCACTTTCCCCGCGACCTGCCTCGCCGACCACGTCAATGCCCAACCGGAGGACCTTTCCTTTCCTCCACACAGTTTCTTCGTTTCGCGTGACGTCGCCGAGCAAACTACCGCCCCCGCTTTAACCATCCTCTCTTCCACTTCCTTTCCAAAATGGCAGTCCGTATTACCCGATGCCTTCCGCGCTCAGAGTACCTGAGCTCGATTTCCACCTCCTCACAGACACGCTCCAGCCATCCATTCCCTCTCCCTATTACCAGGACTGCGCTTTGAACAGGCGTTCTTTTTCCCCACACACCCTTCAACACAATCTCGGCTGTCGGCACAATTTTAGTCTCAAGGAATTTTCCAGCTCCGGTTCCTCTTTGCCTTGCCTATCTCGTGCTCGCTCCGGGCGTCGCCAGTGCTCTAGTTGTGCTAAAGGCCTGATGCCCCTCGCGCTAAGTTTCTATTTCTCACTCAGCTTTCCCTCTCTCTTTCCGTCTCCCGCCCTCTCCTCGAACTCACGGCTCAATTGCGGAAGCGAACTTTCATTCGTCGTCCCCTCCCCACGCCCCTTTTCCTTTGACTTTTTTTCCGTTACCCCAGCAGGAACTTTTTTTTCGACCCTTCAGCGTACGATGTTAGTCCCCTGCCAAAACGCAGGTTGCAACAACCATTCGCCTTAACCACACTGAATTTATTTTTGTTTTGGCGACCCCCTTTCTGCCCCGTTTGTTCCTTACAAATACCCCCCCCCCTGTTGGTATTTTTTTTTCGCCCAGTCGTGCCCACGGCGACGGGGATAGTATCTGTAACACTTTGTCAGGTTCCAACCTGTCTTTTCCTTTATTCTTCCCAAACATGTCAAGAGACAATTTCTTGGGCATCCTTATGGGATCCCTTCGGCTATTTTGATTTGTCACGCTGTCTTATTCCCTGGATTCGGCCTTCGCCGTTCAGCCCACGCCCCATTCCTATCTCCACCTTTCTCGCTGGTTCGATTGAAAGTCCTCCCCATAACTGTCGAGCACGTCCTTTTCCCTGCCTTTTGCCCTTTTTTTGACTAATGGCCTCCTCTGTCTGATAAAACGCCCCTCTAGCATGGCTTGAGGTCCCCCCCCTTTTTCCTTTTCATCCTGATCTAGGTCCGTGCACTCTTTCGCGGATTTGCGCGTCCGCCTGAACCCTTTCTTCACCCATCCCCCCCCCCCCCAATCGCCCCTTCCCCCTATTTTTTCTTTTTCCGTTTCCCCCGTTTTGCAACAGTTTTTTCCAGGAAGCCCGCGACAACACACTGAAGAGTACCGGCTGCGGAAGCATTCTTTTCCTACCTCTTCCGTAAATTTTTTGGCGGTACACCCCCTCTCTATCCTTTCCCTCAGTTGTGTTTGCGAGCTATTTTTTGTCCGGCTCCTTGCGTATTCTTGACCGGCGGTCGTGTAAAGCTTAAGTTTTCGCGGCCCCACCTTTTCCTCTTTTTTTTCCCAGCCGGCCGTCGCGGCTTTCCCCCCTTTTCGCTCTTTCCCATCTTCCTTTTTTTCCCCTTTTTCTGGTGTTCCTTCGGTCTCTTGTCGGACTCGCGCAAGGAATTATGCCGTCAGACTTTACCTCCTTGATATTTCCTTCCACCCTCTGCGGAAAGTTTTCTCAAACCGCTTTTTAATTGGCTGTTTTCACCCCAGCGGCGGCCGGCCCTTTTAATCACGGAACCTTTTTTCCCCCGGGTCCCTTGAATTCCTTTTTCTCACCAATTTATTTTGTTGCTATCTTATTTCCTTCTTTCAACCTCCTGAGCGTAGCGTTTTTTCATAACTGGTATCTTCATGGAAGCCGTGCAGGCAGGAGTCGTAGCCCTATCTCCTTCGTTCTAACCACCCCCTCCCCCCTTTTTTCCCTCTTTTTCGCACTTGCTCGCGCAGCGCTCGTGCCCGTGGAACTTCTCTCTCCTGACTTTGTGCACGTTTACGCGTAACTGCCTTTTTTTTTCCCTTCAGCTTATCCCCCCCTTTCGCCGAGTATGAGAACTGTATCCCCAATCGGGCTCCTCAACTACCCTTGTTTCACCATTGTTTCTTGCCATGAACGAACAACCCCGTGCGAAAGATGTTTCTCACGACAGACCAAATCTTTTTTATTGAGGGATCGTGTTGTGCTCTGCGTTTTTTCTGGTTCCTAGCCTTTAGGACCCGATTTTTACGAGGTTCTTTCAACTTTACCTAGGCCGTGACCTGCCGGTCAAATAGGTTGGATTTTTTGCGTGACGACATTCCTTGTGTTTGCGCGTCTATTCGGAATGAGTTTTTGAAGCGTCCCCCCTTTCTGTGCTCTCACCTAATGACAGACGGGCCTTTATATTTGAATTGCGACAGTTCTTCTGCTGGAGGGCATTGCTCCCCCGCCTTGGTTCCCCAAGCATTTGCAACTTGGGCGTTTGAGTAAGGAGACGATATAGCCCGCCCTCGAGCTTTCGTCCTTCTTAGTGCCCGCATTTCGGCGTTTCGCCCCGCCGCTGGTTTGTGTACCCCCCGGCCGTTTTTTTTTTACTTTGTCCCTCGTCCCGCACTGTTAGTATTTTTCCTTTGTATTAGGTCTTTTCCCTGCTTGTCTTGTCTTCCTGTGGTGAGGATTTCGCCTTTTTTAGTCCTTTTGTCAGTACCTTCTTCCTTTTTCTCGCCATTGGTAAGCTGTCATAAGATTCAAGGTTTTTCGATCTTCTGTTTCATCTCGCTGTGTTTTTCTTCCTGAGGCACTTTTTTCCTTATCTAAATGTGCGTTTTTTTTTTGCGTCTGTCCTTTCCTTCCGGTATTGACCTTTTAGGGCAGGATGAGATAAGTTTGCCCGCTCGGAATCTTTATAGCTTTTGACTTATCCTGAACCTACCTTGAGTCCGTCGCGCCTGTCCTGGGTGCTGCGCCTGCTGGGTGTAATTCCGCATAGGTAAAGCGGTGCGTCCAGCCCCCTCCTTAGGTTTTTTATTCAAGGCGGATTTGGTGCGACCGCCTTCATGCCCATCCTCACGCCGCCATAGAGCAGTTTCTTTCTGATCGAATTTCTCCTCTCTTGCGGCTCGACCCACCCCGTTCTTTGGTTTCGAGTCTTGGCTCTTCGGAGTTTTGGCCATTGCTTCTTCAGAACCCCGCTGCTCGGAATTGCCCTTCGAGATAGTAGTTTTTCTGTCCTGAACACCCCCCACCTTAGCTCTCCCTTTTCTCCCACGTCCGCCGGTTTCTTTCGTCAGATTCGGTCTCGCGATTTTGCCCGTTGCCTCCTTGCTGGCGCACGATTACTTCGAGTCGTTTAGAGGAGAAGCCTTCCCATTCCCTTGTCAAACGTCCTCCCATGCACAAGGCGCGACCCAAATTCTGCTTTGCGATTGGCTTTTCGGTTCTTTTTTTTTGGTATAGGTGCCCTCACCAGAGGTGTTGCTCGGTAATTCTTCCGGTCTTGTTAGCAATTTAGTTTTCCGCTCGCCATGTTTTCCGTTCCGCGTTTTGGTGCTTCCCTTTGTGCCGGTTGGCATCCCCCTTTTTTCCATGCGCAGTTCGGTTTCATGAGCTGTCCGGCTTATGTGGCGTTCTGCTCCGAGTAAATGATAGCATTTTTTCCGTTGTTCCCCAACGCATATGTGCTATTTAGCCCTTTTTCCTTTGTCGGGCTTCTCTTTACCCCCTTCTTCTTTTTGTCAAGAGACTGCCTTTGCTTGGGCCGGAGGATCGAATAAAAGCTTGTACAGGCGGAGCCGTATTCGGAGCTTTCGGAAATGTTGACTCTTTTTTAGCTTCCCTCTCTTCGCTCTCGACCCAGATCTTATATATTTCCTGTTGTTGTTTGGAGAGTTCTGGTGTACTCAGCTCTCGATATAGCCAGAGCGTCACATTTCCCTCCTTCGTTATTTGATTCTGGACAAAGCTGTGGAATTTTCCTCTGATCCGCTTCGCCTGCTGTTTCCCCAGACCAGTTTTCTTGCCCCCGACTACTCTTTGGTTATTGACCGCTTCTTTTTCCTAAACCTGGCGGCTCTATACCGTGTCCCACCGGTAATTGCACATGCTATTCCGTTTTCCCCGGAGGGATCAACTCTGAATCCGACTACGGAACCTGCGCTCTTTTTCTGCTTGGTAGCCCTCCCCTTGTTCTCAGCCATCCACGCGTTCACTCGAACGCGGGGAGTGGCACGGCGCAGCGACAGCAGAGGAAGCCTTTGCCGTTCAAACAACGTCCTACTGAGTTCCCCTTTTTCGCCACCTTACCTCCGGGCTTAACGCACCTCGAATTGTGTCCTCCCTCATCCCGTTGCCTTATGCAGCGCCCTCAATCAGAATCATTCCCCTCAGCACCAGGCCCCACGTCCATAAGCTCCTGCCCCAACCCTTGCCCGGCTCCGGAATGCCCGCCTCAGCGGGATGCGCAATTTCCTCTTCGCCGTGCAGGCGCTCCAGTCCGACCTCTTCCTCACGTTTGCTTTTTCCTTTTTTTCTTCCCGCGTGCGTCCCGACATTTCCCCCGCATGGAAAACGAGAGAGTTGGTCCCCTTCCCGCCCCCCTGAATGGCGCCCGCCCCTCAGGCAGCTCCTTATTTCCCCGTCGGAATTTTTTTCCCTCTCCTACTTGCGCTCGAGGTCCCTAAAAGCTTAGCTTTGCCTGCGCCGAAACACTTCTCTTCAGAGGTGCCACTAAGGCCCCCTCTTATGCTGGCCTCTTTTCTTATCGCCCATGCTTTGATCCCTGCCATTGTGACCCCCCCCTTTGAGGCCATGCGAGAGCTCGGTAGTTCGAAATGACAAAGCTGCTCCCCGTTCCCTTGCGTCTCTTCCTCGCTCATTATTTTTCCCCCCGGTTTCGTCCACCTCGTTTGTCGTGTGAGAACTTAAGTCCCTACGCCCAAACTCCGATGAACAGAGTCCTTCCTGAAAATTCTCCGTTCCCCATGATTGAGCTCCCTAGTTTCGCCTTCTTCAGATCCTCTGACGCGGACGCTTTTTTCAACCTCACTCGCAAGCCCTTTATTACACTAAAAGGAGCTCAGGCGTTCCTTCCATCCAACCCACCCACCCCCCCCCCTGTCTTCCACCCATTTCGGCGTCCGTCCGTTCCCAACCCCTCCCCGCCTTAAAGCCTCGACTCTGTCATTGATGTTGAATCGCCACTGGCATCTCCATCACGTGCTTCTGCTTTCCCCGGTTGTCCTCCGCCCCACATTTCCTTCTCTATCCTCCATCTAACGCCGAGCCCATTCTTCGAAGACTTAGCGCCTCGACGAAGCCACGTTAGGGCCGCTTCCGCGTCCTCTGGACTTGCGCGACAAACCCCACAGTTCATTTCTTCCTCACCAACGATTGCTGAGGCAGTCCTCACGTCGGAAACTGAAGCGACCCGGAGTTTCGACACTCGTCATTCAGATGAAGGCTCATCTTCCATCCCACCCCGCCGAGACCCTTCCAACCGCGTTCCTCCCCCAAACGACTCTGTTCAGCACATCCCAGTTTTCTTCATCCACGAAAACAATGTTGGAAAAATGGTTGTTTCCAATTTTCTCGGTGCCCTTGACATCGGCCTTTCTGGATAGCATGTTACCACCCCTCTTGTCAGGTTTTACACTGTCGGCTGTCCCAACGTCATAGAGTATACAAATCTTTTCCGGACACGCGCATCTGGACCTCCCCAGCCATTTGCCGAGGGAATTTATATTTGGAGCCCGATTGATCTAGCTTTTCTAACGTTACTCTTCCTTTTCGGACGTCGTCCTTCCCCCGACTCTAACTTGGCTTTCTGCTCTCTCTCTTGTTCGTCGATACTAAGCATCGTTTTGAGAGAAAGGTGACTTCCTTCCAGTTTGAACCATTTCCGGGCTGACTCGGTTCTCATGGGGTCGACCACTATTCCGACGGTCATGTGGGGTCGCGGCTGACCTTTCCTTTGTTCGTTTCAGAGGGCCAGTCCCCTGGAAAAGTCTGCGGCATTCCAAGCCTGCCTCTTCCGACCAAGCTGAAGGAACCCTCTAAAAAAAGAAACCCCCCCAGCCGCCACATGCCTCCTCTCTGCATATTCCGTTCCGAGCGAGTTGGAACAACTGGCCTTTTTTCAACTTAGACGACCCCCCCTGAGATTTACCGCCGAGGCAGACTAGAGGCGGAATTTCTCATTACACAAAATCCCTCCCTCTCTCTTGCTTTCTCAGTTGTTTGTTCTTAGCGCGAGCTTGTGTCCGTTCTACTCACTCGTTTTTCATAGGCTTCGCGGCTTGTAACTATTAATTGTCGGTTCGCAAGTTTATTTTCCCCGAGCTCGTCGTCTTGCTCCAGGGTTCTCTTGGCCCTGTTGTTTCTTTTCTGTTTTTGTTCTGTGGTTCTCTTTCGAGCTTGGCTTGCGTTGGTAGGGGCCCAGAATTTGCTTTGCTTACTTCTTCCCCCCTGAGCGGGACGATCCCAGTTAGTCTTTTAAACATTCGGGAGATATTTCCAGTTTTTTTCTCACCACAATCAGAGCCTTACAAATTCATAAGGAAAGTGAACGGGGCAGGGAAGTTCAAGTTTCTCTCAAAACGTGCCTTGTTAGGACTCTTTCAGATGATTACCTCCGGGGCTGAGTTTTTTCTTCTAATCTCCCTTTATTTCTTGCGTGCCATCTTTCCTTTTTAACGGAATTTAGCAACGCGACTGCAGGAGACCCACTCATACTTCTCTGCACTTTTCTTTTTCTCGCTTCGTTTCTTCAAATTTTGTCTCTCGAAATTTGGGAAGTATCGCGTCCGAAAGTGGGGACCCTTGACAAGTGTTTCCCTCATTACTATCCCTTCTCCTCATTTCACATGCGGATCCAATAGGCCAAACTGTGGCCACCATTGTTTCTAATGAACCTCATAAACTGGGGCGAAAAGAGTTTGCCTCGCCACAATTTATTTTGTTTAGGCGGCCGTGTTTATGCTTTGGCTTTTTTTTCTCCTTATCCTTTCTCGACGTGACGAGTTTTGAAACTCCGGCTTTTAAGACTACCTTCCAGACGGTCTCTCATCTTTTTTTTTTTTGTGCGGAGTCTGTGACTTTTTTTTGACCGCTCATTTTTCTTCCTCTAGCACCCTTTTTTTTCTTTCTGTTCTCTCTGTTAACGCGTCGGAATTACGAATGAGTCCGGGGATCGGCCTTATTTGAAGATGTTCTTCCAGTATTCGCGAGGGCAGTATGGCTTCTCCCCTAGGCATCCTGAACGTTGGCGATTAAAGGAAGGTCGTCTTCCCGCGATATCAATGCCCTGTTCCCGATCTTGTCTGTTCTTGTCTTCGACTTCATTCGGCGTGCCGAGACTTTGAAATGGTGGATGAGTGGTGAGTTTGTTTCTTTAGCCAATCCTGTTCGAAGTCTCCTTTGTAGTCGCGTTCCTTTTATCTGCGTGGATGATTTTCAGAAGGTCGCCCTCTCCCGGGTCAGTTTCCTTGAAGGCTGCTCGCACTCTTTATATTTCGCACCCGTCCATGTTTCGCTTTTTTTTCACCTCGCTGTTTTGCTTCGGAGAGGCCTTTCACCCTCACATTGCCCATTGTTCGAGTATCAGGCCGGTTTTTCCATAATTCTGTCTAGTTCCCGAGGTCTGCTTTTCACCTTGGCACGATTGAATTTCTACCCCCCCCCCGCTTTTTACATTTCGAATTACTTTTCTCTTAGAGCATAGGGTCGCGCCATTGAGGTACCTTTGATCTTGTTCCGAATTGGTCGCGTGATCCCCTTCCATTATTTCCTTCTTTTTTTCGATTTCTCGTTGCCCCCTGCGTTAATCTTTTTCGGTCCCAAGCCCTCGGTATAGTAGATGACTCGATTCAGTGGCGAGCGCCAATTTTCTGCGTTGGTTTTTCCCCGCTCTATTCCCTTTTTGTATTTTCCTTTGGAACCGTAGTTGCATTTTCCTCCAATCGCCCTTGCGTCCGATTACTTCTTGTTCCACTTGCCGTTTGCACTTGCCTCCACCTCGTGATTCCCTTCCCCGTCTGGCGCGTCCCATTTTGCCCAGATTAGCTTTTCAGCGTGTTGTCCTTAAGGAGTATTCGCGGGGCTTTTGGTCAAAGGCGCCCCATAGCCTGGCAAATGTAGGTCCGGACAATTTCGCGAATTTTGAGATGCGCTCGTGCGGTGTGTCTGGTGAAAAGGGTGCCCTTTTACTTTTGTGCTCGCCTATTCTTTTTTTCGCTTCGCGAGCGGCCCATCCGTTCGAGTCTCGTGGTTGTGAAGGAACTTTGTCAGTTGTCATTCTCTTCAAGACCTCTTGCGCTTCGCGTTTCATCCGAGACGGTCCGGCTCCTGGGCTAATCCTCCTTAAACCCCGTTTTCTCTTTTCCCTTCTTTACTCAGCGGATATTTTCGACCCCGTTTTCGAGGACTGTCGGTCCCCCCATCAACCCTTTTCTTTGCGGATGCAAGAATGCTTTTCAGCGGGGCGGCGGTCTGACTCCAAAGCTTGTTTCGGCTTGGAAACCGCTTTTGCTGCCCTTTCTCGTTCGAGCCTCTGCAACTGCTGCACCCCAGGAATCTCTATATGTCTAAGTTGTGTTTTTTTTCTTCAGAGATTTGTGGACTCTCTTTCAATTTGAAATCGAGAATTCTAGTCTGTCCTTCCGCTCGAGTCGGTCGCTTCCTTCGCTTTTCCCGCTTCTGTCCCGCTTCAGGTGCACCTGACACGCTAGGGTTATTGAACCACGCCGTGAAAGCCGTCACCCTGGCGCGCGAATATCCGCCCATGCCTTTCGGTACTTCCGTGCCCATTCTTTCCTTTGATCATGGTTAACGGCTTTTACATCATTCCTCTCCTCATTCCCTTGAACTGCTTTGCGCCGTGACGTGAGGTGATGAAACCGGCAAAGGGCTTGAAGCCTCCACGCGGAACTCGTCAACTCTTTCTCTTAACTCGCCCTTCGAACCCCACCCCTTGCCCCTTCCTCAAATGACGAGCCACGCGCAAGCCGAGTCCCGCACCCTTTCCCCAATAAACACAAGATATCTAATTTCGCCCTTCCATTGACCTGACGTTTTGCCAGTTCGAATTGGGGACACAGTCCTCCTCCCTCCTTTCAAGCCCCTCCACAGGCCCAGTGGCAACAGAACGGGCCCCATGCGCGAAGAGGAATGCGTTAACTCTTCCCTGCTCCCCGCTTCAGTGGTCCCTGTATTTCCGTTCCGCGCCTTCCTTCCAACTCTTGCCCTCTGAATTTCTCTTTTAAACGAGTTTCTGTCTAGAGACGGATGCAAGGGAAAAAACTCCTTTAAGAAGAGCGCCTGTGGCCTCGAACGCCGAGCCTTGGCCCTCTACTCCCCCGTTGGTAGTACATATTAACTCTTTCCCCTTTCCGCGCCATGCTTCACTACCAAAGCACCTGAGCGATGCTCGCCGAAACCAGGCAGACGTGAAGAGCCCTCAGGAACTCGAGCTGGAATGGGAAGCCACCTTACCAATGGTTCCCCTCCGCTGGAGCTTCTGCCTGAGGAAATTCCGCTCCGCGCGGGTCATTTTCTGAAATTTTCCAAAGAGCTTTTTTCATGTGCCCCTTGCGCGAGACTCCGCGTCCCCCTTTTTGACCTGAGCGCAATAAAACGCTTTCCTTTTCGTGAGCAGTCGCGCAATCCCTTTTTTACGAGTTCTGAAACAGAAGATCTGTCCCACATGGGCTCGGTCTGATGGTCGAATTTCACGCTGCGAGGCAGTTTAGCTCGCCTTTTCGTCGACCTGCTTCCCCATCACCCGACCGCGACACACCGTCTCGAACTCCATTAAAGGTTGCTTCGAACAGGCGTTGCTCATCAACACAACTCACACTCCCCCCACCATTTCGGCGGCACGCCGAACTTGTCTTTCGTACTTTTCACGTTTTCTATCTTCTACTTTTTCAGGGAATAATCAGAAATGCGCCTTTTCCGGTCTTGAAAAGCTCCAATTCTTCTTTGACTCCCCACCCACCCTCATTCAGCCGCAGCGTTGCTTTTCGATACGCGCACGCCCCTCGAAGCGCTGAACGGGACGATTACCTGCATCAAGTGACACGACAAGCGCGCCACACCCCCAGTCATCGCTACCCCTTGTCAACGGAGCCCTCCCTAGTTGCGTAACCCCTGAATTCGCGGTTAGATCTTTTGGAAGGTAGTCGATCCCAAGCCCAACCGCAGAGACCCCTCACCACCGTTTCCCACACCCCTATATTGGGTCTGCGTGCGTAAAACTCTTTCTTTCCCCTTTTTTCTTTTAAAGCAACATTTGGGCCAGCTTTTCTTTTTATGTCTTCTTTCCAGTTTTTCTCCGAAATGGTGAGAAGGTTACCCCCTTGTCAGGGGTCCCCCCCTGTCGTGTCGTTGTTGCACCCAAACCACCAGTCCTTTCTTTGCGGCCTCCTCCAATGTGCGGGTTCCTTATGATTGTTGCGCCGCCTCTACGTTGTCCTATTTTCTTTCGTCGTCATGCCCCCCGCCGACAAGGGGTTTCCTCACACCTCCTCTTGGTTCGATATCTGAACCTCCTCCCCCTACGTTTTCCTTTGTTCGCTTACCTTTCTGAATTGGCTCCGCCCCCGTTATTGTTTCCTTTAACCGAGCCTCTCCGTATGTGTGGCGCTCGGCAATGCTCCTTGGAATAGGCAACGTTCTTTATGCGCATCGCCCCCCCGCCCCCCTGCTCGCCGATTTTTTCCCTCCCCAGATCTTTGAAGTCATCTTTTTTTCCCTTTCTGTATAATTCCCGAGCGCTTTATTCTTTTACAAGATAGGAAAAGTTCCCCCTTTTTGACCTCACACTGAAGATTCCTTCCGTTAGCATTGCCGAACCTTTTATTTCCTCCGGGTTTCCCCCCCCCATATCTCTCTTCGTGTTGTGTTCCGATGCGATATTTTGTTTCAGCCAGGGAGAATCCGCGCGGTTTCCGGTTCCCTCGGCTGCCGTTCTTTTTACATCTCATTGTTGGGCTGATCGGCCCACTTTCTTTCCTTTTTCTGGCGCCTTCTGAAAGGGATATTTTTTCTCCATAGTGCCTGTTGCGGCTTTGGTGGCTTTTTTCAAGTGCCTGGTTCTTTTCGGCCCTCCGTTTTTTTTTTCCGGTCTAGCCCATTTTTCCCTTGTTTTTTCCTTCAACCCGTCTCCTCATGTAGCCTCGGCCAAAAACAATTGTGTCTGGGCTCGTTTCCCCAACCATCTGTGGCCTGCCCCCCAATTTCCCGTCAATGTTGCCGGTACTCCCCCGCTTTCCCCCACATTTTTAGTTGGAATCGGTTCTCGCAAAAAGAGTTACTTTTCTTTGCAGAACGCTCCCTTTTCTATTTATTATTTTTGCATTGACGCCTCGAAGGCAGTTCCTTTGAGAGGTTAGGATTCCTTACAAAACGCCGGAGGTCGCCCCCCAAACCTTTCTATATTTCTGCACATTGCGCTCTCATTCGAGTACTGCAAAATGATCTCTATGAATTTGGTCTGACTCGCGTAGCCCTTTTTGACCCCATGCAAAATTTTCATGCCTTCGTTCGCTGTCACGGAGACTTCGAACAATTAGATTCTGAAAAGTTGCCCATTTTTTCCCCCCCATTTGTCTTTAATGAACGCCCACCTTTTCTACCTTCGCCCCCGCCCTCCCAAATATTTTTTAGTGATTGAGGCTCTTGAGTTTTTTTGTCTCGGCATCTTTCATCGGATTTTGGATACTTCCTGACACGCCTGGTTTTATTTTCGCGTAAAGGAAAGGTCTCCCTCGTTGTGAGGTGCTTCTACGATGATTTACTTGCGCTCATCGGCCCTTTCGATTCTGGACGGCCAAGTTCTCTTTTCTGGTTGGCGTCCTCTGTCGTTGACTTCTCATGGCTCGCTGTAGGGTGAAGATTTCCAGTAGCGCGAGGTAGTCGTTTTTCCCACGACGTGAAGCCATTTTTTTCTGTTAGGTTCCCTTCCGGTTTTTCTCGAGGTTTTATAGTAAAGGCACGAGTCCAGGAGCTAGGTCTTCCGGAGTTGACATCGTCCCTTTCCCTCCTCCATTTTTTTCACCTAACCGGAGGCAGTGGATGGGTGGTGTGGAGGGAAGCGACGACTGTTTCGCTCTTTTGTCAATGAGGTGTTGCGATCCTTGATTTGCTTGCGCGTGGAGATTAGAGGCGTCTACGAATACACTTGCAGGAAGCTGACGCTTTCTCGGCTTTTTCCCTCTCGAGCGCCAAGTGTGACCGCCCATGTCCTCCTTTTTAATCTCTTTTTTTTGACCAAAGGTTTAAAGAACCGAGTGGTGAACTCGGTCTCCGGAGGCGATCATGTCCACGTGCAGACTTCTGCGTTCGGTCTCGCTGCAATGTGCACTTTATCGTTTTTTTTTTAATTCCGTCCCCACCGGCGCGTGAGAGAATCCTTCAGGGTATGTGACCCATGCGGAGGTGATCTTCCGCTGTTTTTTACCGCGGTTGTCGTCCTCCCTTTCCCGATTTCATTCTCTTTCATCTTCTTCCCTTCGGCCTTTTCGCGAGAAAGCCGCAGTTGATGGGTAAGTAATCTGGCTCGCCATCGCCTCCTTTTCTTCGCACTTCTTTTTCGTTGCATGCCCTCGCGGCTTCAATTTTTTTCTTATTCGAAGTTGGCCTTCGCCAGACCCAGCCTCGTTATTGCCGAACAGCCCTTTACCTTCCTATCTTGCTTCTTATTGAGGCGGTCCTACCCCGTTTTTTATGCACTTATTACTAGGTTGTCGGATTTTGCCGCGCTCGTTTCTGTGTCCTCCCCCTGCTGTATTGGATTCGCTCGCGGTACTTTTCCGCCCTTTTCCCGGTCAGTTCAATGCACAAGGCGCCAATTCGCGCGAGTGCTAGTGGAGGTATTTGTGGCGAAAAGTTTGCTCGGCTTTCGCGGTGCCCCTGGTTTTCCTTCCTGGCTGTTCGCCGCGTTAGTTTTTTCCTCGGTTTCTCGTTCGCGTTCGTTCTGCGCCCTTTGCGAGGTTTGCATCAAAGTGCGTCGTTAGAGTTTAATGCCTGCTCGTGCGTCATCGGGCGCCGCAACCTGCGTCCACTTCTTTTTTTACCCTTTTTTCTCAAAGAATTGCGCTCGTTTTTCCCCTTTTCCCTGTCCCCTTCCCCCCCCTGCTGAGTTCTGAAATGTTTGCCGCAGGGGGATCCCGAGCGATCGCGACGAATTCAAGCGTCCAGCGGGAACTCACCCTTTTCCTTGGAAATGGACGTTTTCTCGTATATCCGATTTTTATTTTTTTCTTCTTTTTTTATTCTAATTCCAAGACGGACACGTTGTGATTGTTTCTAGCGATTCTTTGTGGACGTTTTCAATTGAACCTCGATGAATACGGCCCTCAGTTCCCCCCTTCCTATCTCTGCGTCTTTTTTTCCTGTTCCCCCGTTTGACTCTCGATCCGCCTTTTTTCCCCCAGTTTAGACTTCAGATAGTGACGAAAGCGAAGTGCATTTCAAATGGCGCGCGACTACTCCCCATTGCGCGACATCAGCCTGCCCCTGCTTCCTGAGTTTTTTCCTTTTTTTGTTTTGGCCTTCCCTTCTCTTGAAATTCGCTTCCTGAGGAACCGAGCAACGGGCTTCGCAACCATCGGGCAACTGCCACTTTCTGGCTCTGCCGCGCACTAACCCCTCCCAGGCCGTTTATTTTCGTTCCACACTTTTGAAGCCGGTCCGCACCATGCTTTCAAAAAGCCCACGAGTTTCCCCTCCTCCCAAAGCGGAATGTCTCGCCTGGCCTTCGATTTTTTCCCTTTTCTGAATTTCGAGTTGCCGCCGCACCAAATCTCCATCTCCCCTTTTCTTGTGCGTGCACAGTCACGATGAACACTTGAAGAGGAGGCCCCATCGCGCACATATGCTGTCGAGAAAGACTTGCTCACCGTCTCAATTTGGGCGCCGTGTTTCTTCCAGCCTTTTTTTCTCTGATGTGTAGCGGCCCTTAAGAGAGGTGTCTGGACGACGACACTCCCCAAACGCCTGGAAGCAGATCGTGTTGCCGCGAACGCCCGAATTGTCTGCCTCCTCCAGGTCCTGTCGCTGACCCTCTTCCTGCCCACGAACTTCAAGTGAGATTTTGCGCGCCTCAAAAGTCCGCTTTTCTGTCCCTTGCTGGTGAATGGGATGCTTGCGCGCCCCATTCTTGCCCCCTCCGCCTTTTCGTAAAAGAATCCTCTCGGGGTAAGTTCGAATTTTTCAAATTCTCTCCAACCTTCCGATCTTGTCCCCCACTGGGAGACTTTCTCTGAATCACTGCACGGATTTCTGCCACGACAAGCTTTCTTTTCTGGGTGAGACCCTTCGCGAAGCAAACTCTCGAGCTGAAACAGTCTGAAACCCCTTTTCGCTGGTTCAACTTTTGATGGCGCTCGCTCCCCCGTTTGCGCGCAGTTGTCTTTCCTGATTTTTCGTTTTTCGGACAACCTCATTACACGGAAGCAAGCAATACAGTTTTCCCATGCCTCATTACACTTTTTCGCGTTCGAACATTTTTTTCTCTTCCCCCTCACCCTCACACGTCCCCACCTTCGGCCGGGCAACGCGATGAGTTATCACGGACACCCGACATCTCCGGTGCCGGGGGCCCTCTCGTTTTTCGTCCTCCTGGGAGAAGAATCCACCACACCAACACACACACACACAACTAGACCAAACGCCAACCTCAACCCCAGCAGACCACAACAACCAACCCCCCCCACCCCTCCAACCACACCTCCCCCCCCCCCCCCCCCCCCCCACCTCCCCCCATCCCCCCCCCCCCCCCCCCCCCCCCCCCCCCATCAACCCCCCGCCACCCCCCCCACCCCCCCCCCCCCCCCCCCCCAACAACACCCTCCTCCCCCCCCCCCCCCCCCCCCCCCCCCCCTCCCCCCCCCCCCCCCCCCCCCCCCCCCCCCCCCCCCCCCCCCACAACACCACCCCCCACCTTAATGCTTTGATTTTCCGTTTCGTTTTTTCAGTCCTTTTCGCTATCTTACATTGCCTTTTTTTTTTTGCCATCTCCATATCAGCGAGTGCTGCTTTCGACGAAGTCGTTCGCCCTTCTAAGAGAACGTTGCTTTCCCTCCTCTTCTTTTGACATGAGCGCGTCCCCCTTTTCATAGTTCCCTACAAGATGGAGACGGGCAGTCCTCCCGGTCGAACCATCCCCCTCGTTCCTCAACCCTTCGTAGCCGATGGAGGTGCCTCACCCGCCCCACACCCGCAGAGCCCCCGAAGAATTCAAACCAATAGTGGTATGAGGGGCGAACTCTTCTGCCCATTTGTCGTCCCTTTAACCATCCCCCATGGTTTCCCAAAGGTCCCGCTTTAGTTCGCATTGACATAGCTTTGGAGAAAGGATTACCTTTGTCAGGGTGACCACGTCTGAACTCTTTCCTCCCACCAAATTATCCCATTTTCCCCTCGACCCCCGATTTTCGTCCGGAAAGGTGGTTCTTTTTGGCGGACCGCTTCTTATCTTGATTTAAGGCTGCCTTCCGTTTCTCCGCCTTTACCCTACCCCCCTTTCGGTTAGAAGAAATAGATTTCGGGTTCCGATCTATTTCCATATATTCACCACGTTTTGAGCCCGTAATTCTTCCCTTTCCTTTCCCGGTTCTGGACTTGCAGATCGATGTTTTCTGAAACACCGCCCGAGAATGGGTGGCGAGCTTATCCTTTTCCGTTGGAGTAAGGCACAGGGAAAAATTCGGCATCGCCTTTTTTTCTTTCCCAGCCCCTTCCGTCTTTCACCCACAAGCCCCTTCCCCCCCTTTTTTACTCCCTGTCGTTTGAGAGCTGCTTAAAAGCAATGGCGACAGGTCCGCGACACCCACACGACCGCTTTACCGTTCTCCCTGGTAGCCCCTGTCCCCCTCGCGCATTCTGGCCTCCCACTTCTCTTACCCTCCCTCCTCCCTTTTTTTTTTTTGCTTCTATTATTTGCTCCCCATTCGAATTTCCGAGGTTCGGATAGTCTGCCGCGCGGGGTTCGTCCCCTTTACATTCCGTTTTGTTTTGCCCTTTTCCGCCAGGTCTTTCCCAAGCAGCTCGGCGGTTTTTTGCGAACGCGGACTTTCTCATCGTGGCTTTGGTTTTGTTTTGGTGTCCTGAAGGGTGAATTATTCCCCTTCATTCCTGTGCGTCCGTCCGCGGGATTGCGAGCCGCCCTTCTCTTTGCATTCTTTCCCCCCGGAGACGAATTAGGCCGAGACACCTTACGATCGGGATTCAGGCTTCGTTTTTCACCCATCGTTCTTGCCAATCCGGGGCCCTGGGCCTTTCTCCGTGGCGCTCACATAGATGATAGGGAGATACTTCCGTTCTATCACCAGAAGTCGTCTCGGTCTTGTTCTCCCTCTCCCCTTGCTGGGTTTAGTTTTTTCTGACGCGTCCCTTCAAGCAGCAGTAGTCTAAGTCGATAAGCAGTTGCGGTTCGCCCAAAAATTTTTATCTCCTGCCTAGAGCCACTAGGAGAATATGCCCGACACATTTTCTCTGAATTCTTTTGTGCGTGATTTTTTACGAATTTTGCATGGTGTCTCAGATCTATCCCCTTTCCGATTGCCCTGCGATTCGTTTCCAATCGGGGCCAAAGACGTTTCCCATGTTTTTTTTACATTTCCCCTGAAAAAAACTGTGGCCATATTTTTCGACCCCATCCCGACCACCCCCTCTTGTTAGGCGGGGTTTTCGGTCTTTGTTTTCCCCTCGCTCTCTATATGCGCTTCTTTGACAAACCCAAAAAAGGTACGGTTCTGAATTTGTCACCCTCAAGCCCGCTGCCCTTTTTTCCCCCCTTTTTTTGTTTGTTACTCCTTTCCTGTTTTCTTCGGAAATGACTTCCGGTCCAAGGTAGAGGGGAGTTCGACTTCGTCTTACTCCTCTTTTCATGCTGTTTCTTCTTATCGGACCTTAGCGAGTAGTTCCCGGCTTTTCTCACCGCCGGAGCAGCCCGCTTTGCGAGTTCCCTTGCGATGGCGGCCTATTCCATTTTTACCTGCGCTTCCTGCTTGTAGGAAGATACGGAGTGAAGATAAGCAAAGTTGTGCAAGGCTTTTTTAAAGTTTGTTGTTCTTTACGTTTTCGATCTTTTACTCTTAGTCGCGTTCCTTCTTTTTTGCGTGTCGGTTTCTTTCTAATGTACGCGATAAAGGGTCAGGCTTCTGGCGATGAATACTCGTTGTTACTCTTCCATCATTTTTTTTCCCTCCGCCCCCCTGTTGTCGATCCTGTTTTCTCCGCGAGTTTTGCTTCGGGACCCTTTTTAACTTCTTACACGCCCTTTCCGCAGTTATGATGAGATCTTTTTACTCGTTGGGTAATTTCCTTCGGCGAGTCCGCCTTCTCTGCCCCAGTTTGGGATCGTCTCTTTTTTTACCTTTTCGAATTACTCGCGCGTCAGCCTTAATGAAGTGGTATGAAGCCATTTGATTTGTGTCCTTCCCCGGGTACCCGCGGTTTCCGAGGTCACTCATTTCCCCCTAAGCTACTCGTTACTTATTGTTATCTTCTTCCTTTTTATTTTCCCCCAGCCCTGCCATTTGTGATTGTAGAATATGTTTGTCCCCCGTTCAGCCGCGGATTATGCTGATAGACTTGCTTCTTGCTTCCCCATTACTTCAGTTAGAGGTTCGCGTTTATTAAGGCGTGTCTCGGCCCCCAGACGCTTCCTTTCGTTAATTGAGTCCACTGTCTTCATGAGGTTCGTTGTCTGCGGCCGAGCATTTCTCCCCCTTCAGGTGTAGCCTGTAATTCTTTCTTTTTGTGTCGTTCTTTTGACGTGGTTGCTTTTTGATGTGCAGATTTCTTCTGTACCGGTTCCTTCCTCTTTTTTTACGCTCTCCCATTCGTTGCAACACGGTCGCGTCCCAGGTTCCCTCGCCTTGCGTTCTTCGTTTTGCTTTTCTTTGGTCGAAAGTCGATAGGGCTTTCGTTTTTTCGCCCGGTCAATTCCTGTTGTTGCGGTAGTTCCTCTTCCCAGGCTCGAGTTCGAGTTTTGGGATCCCGCCTTCTTGCCCTTCTGTCTTCCTCTCTCGCAGTTTTACCCGTTTTTGACTGAGAGGTCCCTTAATAGGGCGACATTCACCCTGCGTCCCTGTCATTTGCATTGCCTGACTTTTTCGAACCGAATATTGTGGATTCGGCGCCTCCGCTTTTTTTTTGTTTTTTGAGCAAATACTCTCTTCTTTCGTCCAAAAATGCATTTGCGAGGTTTTGCCGACGGATAGCTAAATCCCCATTTTGTCCTGCGGGAAATCACGACTTGAGCTTCCATTCCCCCCTGACTTTTATAATCGTTGCTTTTCAGATTTTCTCCCCTCCTTTCCCCCTCTTTTTTGTTGTGGATTATTTGTGGACGCTGCGCCCTCTGAAACTTTTTTTCTTACGGGCGATCGTCCATTTCTCTAAGACGCGTTTGCTTTCAAAGCTTGTGGCATTCTCGTATTTCCCTGCTCGGCCGTCAAGCCTTATGACGACTTCCCCTTTTTTACTTTGCTCTTAGTGAACGCGCTCAATACAACTTTCTTTTCGTAACACTTTTCCCGGCATTCTATAGGGACGCTGTTTTTGGTTGCACATCCGGGCCTTCCTCCCGCGTACCACTCTAGAGCTGGACGCTATGTGACCCATCGCTCTTTTTATCTACGCGGCACTTATTTCTCGTACCAATCCCGCGGAGGAAAAGCCATCCTTCAAAGCTTTCCCCCCCCCACGCGACGACGACTGCACCTTTCGCCACCCACACCTAACCTCTCCCAATCTTTTCCAACGATGGCCTACGAAATGACTTTTGCCAGTGCTCTGTGCGCCGACTGCCATTCTCATCCGAAGGTTCCGGAAAGTTCCCCACAAAGTGACCCACGAAGCTCGGCTACTTCTGCCCCGAGTTGAAAATGCACCTCCCCCTGCGGCTTTTTCCTAATGTGCTTTCCCGTTGATGAAGAGAAACATCCTGCCGCATTTGCCTCGTGCATGCCCCTCTAGGTTTTTACGGCATAAGCATTACCCCCCCCCAGCATGGTCCTGAAGATTGAGTGGCCCCCGCCCGACTTTTCTCTTCCCCTGCCTTCGGAAAGAGTCGAGCAAGTTTTCCTGATGTGTCGCTCCACCAGAGATTACACCTCCAAATGAAGCGCTAACCTTAGCTTGAAGAGCAACAGAAGTACTTCTGAGCTTTTTTTTTTTTTATGTTCTTTTCCGTTGACGAGTTACATTCTTATTCCCCCCCTCTTGGCGTCGTCAGTGCATGAAATGAGAGAGAGGCGAGTCTTACGTTTTCCAAGCGCTAACGATTATGCCCATTGAGAGATCCCCCTGGCCTCGCTCCTACCTGCACCAACCTTCTGCATGTCGCATAGAACTGCTTTCATGTCTTGTGAATACATTCTTTTTCCCTTTGCACCCCCGCTAGGCCCAATGATCGTACCCCTGGCCCTCTGTCAACATCTTTGATAGAAGTACACGAGTTCGTCCGGGGTGCGTCTCTCCTTTAGCTGCTACGTCCCTGCTTCCCTCACTCTTTCCAGCCCTCCCTCCAGTACACCTTCCCCTTTCCCCCCCTGAGCCCCTTTTCCAAAAGCGCTTTCCGCGTCCATGCACCCCCACGGCCTTCCTTCCACACCATTTTGGCGGCGCACGCGAACATATGCGGACTCTCTTTTTGTCCGCTTTCCCCTGATATCTCCCCCCTACTGTAAACCCTCCTGATGCTTTCTTTTCCGCAGGTGAGACGCCCCATGAATGCTTCCTTCTTCCGCCCTATTCAAATATCATTAGCCTTTATCCGCCTACCTCCTCCTCGCCTCCCGAGAAAGGGCAGCCCCCTTTCCAAGATCACTTAACTAGCTCGCACCATTTCCTGCAGACCAACCGCAATCTGAGCGGCAGCGTCCTTTCCTGCGTAACCCTCTCAACCTTTTCCCGCCTTGTTCGTCTATTTGGAATTCCTGCCGAGCCCGCCACAAACGCCCACCGCCCGCCTCTTCCCAAATCATTATGCTGCGGGGTGAAAACTCTTTTCCCATTTTTCGCTTACCCATCCCCACTTTCTGTTTGTCGTTTTCTTCTATCTGTTCTCTTTTCTTACTTTTCCTTTGGGATTCTTATGAAACAGTAGGCGTTAACCAGTCTTGACGCGCTTTTCTGCCAACAAATGCCCCCCCATCCCCCCCCCCCCCCCCCCCGGCCTCTCTCCCCTTGGATCGGCCTTTTGCTGCTCTTCTATTTGGGCGCCATCGTTCTCGTTGCACGGCTCTTTGCTATTTTTTCTTCCCACGTCTCCCAGCACCTGGGAGCTTTCTTTTTTACCTCAAATCGATTCTTTTTGTCCTCTTAAAGATATCCTCCCATCCCCGTGTTTTTGACTTCCCTGCCCTTTATTTTTGTATGAATCCGGCCTTCCTATTGGAGCACAAAGTCTCTCCCGATCGAATGTGTGCCCGCCTGCTACTCCTTGTTCCCCTCGTTGGAAGGCCTAAGGCGGCAATGTCTGCGGAACGCCCCGCTTCTTGTCTATGCAGACCGACCGGAATTTTTTCCCCAGACACCCCCAAGCCGCCACCAGGCACGATTCTTGAGCCTACTTTCTTTCGGCCTTACCTTTTCCTTGGACCGAACCTTGCGAAAAGGTCCCGCTACCCCCCCCTTCCCTCTTTACGTTTCGAATATGCGACCGCGAGTAATTTGGGGAAAAAAAAACAT
>Ga0179593_1524037_pt1 | contig 20724 bp, 18 predicted proteins | sample CZODoug2_1_08_16_FD_185931 | JGI IMG/M metagenome (GOLD analysis project Ga0179593, IMG submission 185931) | Vadose zone soil fungal communities from Angelo Coast Range Reserve, California, USA - CZODoug2_1_08_16fungal (PacBio error correction) | ecosystem: Environmental > Terrestrial > Soil >... | reverse complement strand
CTTGGCTAACTCTTTGGGCGGTCGGATTTGTTTGGCTTTCTAGTCTCGGACGTAAACCTATTCTCATTTCGCAGAATAGCATTAACCCTTTTTCCCCCTGAGTCCGGACCCTGACACCCCCAAAAGGTTATTAATTTTTTCCTCTTCTCTTTCTTATTCTTACTCCGCGGAAAAGGCTCTGTCTGCTTTAAGGTCTCCAACCTTAGCTTTCTGAGTCCTTCCCGAGATTGTTTGTGCTCTTTGTTCATTCCCCCCCCGCCTTTCCCCCGTGATCGCACACAAGTCTGCCCCCAAGCGTTGTCTTTTCTTTCGTTGCCCTCCCACCCCCCCCCCCCCCTCCATTGAGTTTCCCGTAGTGGACCAAGTCTTGGGACGTTAGACCCCGGGTCCTAACTTCTATTCCCCCCCTTTACTAGTTGTCGTGTTTGTGAGTCTCCACTGTTCCCTTTGTCCCGAAAGAAGCTTTGATTTGTACACTTCGAAACCGGCTCCCCTCGGTTGGCCCCCTTTTTTTTCACCTTCCCACCCAGCTGGTTGTTTGCACGTCACCCCACCTCCTGATCACCCTCCCCCCCCCCTTTTCGACCCCTAACATGGAATCCGTCAACAAAGCTTTTCCAAATCTCGTGCGGTTTTCACAATCCCTTCCTTTTTTTTTCTCCCTGTTTTGAGCCCCCCTTCAGTCATGGGCGCCATTTGCCTCTTTTTCCTCTCTTTTTCTGACCTGGATCGCAAAAAACACCCCTCGGTGTTTTTTCCAGTGTGTCCCCCTTGGTTCGGATGTTTCGGTTTCTTGTACACCAGAATTTTCTCTTCGTGTCTTTTTTCTCTACTCTAATTCTGTAATCCTAAGTGGTTTGATCTCCTTGCCTCCTCCGGGTCCTGTCACCTCGTGCCGTTCCACGACACGGCTCTTTCAACCGGGAACCCGATTTTCCTCACCGAACTTATCAATAGAATCTTAGTTTAAAATTTGCCTTTCTTCCGATCTGACGGCTTAGGGATCGGTCCTCTTGTTCTGATTATGGCGCCAGTACCCTTCGCTACTTTTGACATTTTTTCTGGAAGCGGGTGCCACCCCCCCACATGACTCTCCCAGAACGTGTTTGATGCGTACATTCGCTGTGCTTCATTTTCCCACTTTTTAAGACCAGGTTTTTTTCCGTTTTCTCATATTCTTCCGGACTCCCGGGTAACAGACCGATGAACTTCCGTGTCATTTTCCCTTTTAAGGTTTTCCTTTGAATTTTTGCAGTTGTGTTTTTTTTTTCTTGGCGGCATTCAGTTTATTTTTCCTTCATGTCCATGGTTGTCCCAGGAGACATTTTGCCAAAACCGCCCAGGGCGTTTCCGCTTTTACCCCCTTTGTTCCCTTTGGCAATTCGTCCTTCCCCCCGAGGCCCCAGTTCCCCGCGCGTTTCTACAGGTCTCTGGTGCCCCCCTTCCCCCGTTATTTTTTCCCGGTGTCGTCCCCGCTCTCGTTCCCTGATTCCCACTCCGCCTGTTTTCCTGCCTTTTTTCAAACGACCAAGTTTCCTGAGCGGAATTCTTATTGGAAGCCTCCCGTGGATCCTCGTTCACTTTTTTCCCATTTTCTCCCATTGATCCCGCTCTAAGTACCCAGTTTATCACCCCCTGGGCGGCGCTTTCGCTTTCCTTGGGATGTAGAATTTCTCGTTGTTGGGTTACCTTCTTTCTAGGATTATGAACCGATCTTTCTTTCGAGGATGCTCCTTCCCTCTGCTCTTTGGCTTCCCACTTCTTGTCCGTTTTTGTCTTTTCCTATCAACTGATCGGCACGGAACCCCCGGGGCGAGGCTTGACGACCTCCGCTGTTTTCTGTTTCTTTTTCAGAGACTGCAGGTTGGTTTTGTTGCTAGAATTTTTCAGGTACTTTTTGAACCGAACTGTCGTCCCTTCCTCGGTGGTGAGTGCTGTTAATGTGGTCCCTATCCAAACCTTTTTCCCCCCCCCTTTTCCCCATTCGTCTTGATGTGGGTAGTTTTGGCCCTGCCTTCTAGTTTGAACACTCTTCCGTTGTCAGTTTTTTCCTTTTTTTAAAGCCGTTTTCTCCTCTCCCCCCCGACTCTTTTCCCTCCCCCATCCCCACCCCATGATTTCCCCCTACCCTACAACCCCCACCTGACGTTTTTCTCTTTAACCGCTCGGTCCCCCACACTTTGTTCGTCCCCCTTGTTGGAGGATCAGTGGGGGTCCCCGGACACCCCCAACCTTTTACCTTTCCCTTGGTACCTTTTCTTGTAGGTTTTGAACCATGGCAAAACTACCACTAGCCTTTAGTCCTCCCGTAAAATTTGAAGTCACTTCTTTTTTTTCGCTAAAGCCTTCTGTCTTTTTTGCGGCTGATTTTTCAATTGGTTTCTCGGTCTTTTTTCCTGGATCCGTGTTCCTTTAGGAAAACTGGACCCGGGTCGGCTTCCTCTTTTTCCCTTTTGGTTCTTTTTTAGGGCCTGTCGTCGTGTTCGTTTGTAGTTAGCAGGACCCTTTCAAGACATTTTTATCCTGACCCTGACTGGGGGAAACAACTTTCTTTTTTTTTTGGACCTCTTCCGGAACCAAGTTTCCGAAATCCCGTTCCGGTTTCCGAAGGAGACTCATTTTGATTGGGTTGGCGTTCTTTTTTCCCCTCCCTGCACGTCTTTTTGTGGTTTTTGAACCCCTTCTTCCCCTTTTGCTTTCATAGGTCGTTTAATTCCCTTTTTTTTTCTCTTTCCTTGTTTAATGGTTGGCCCCCCACTGTTGGTTTTCAGAGTTTTCCCCGTTGTTTCCGACCCCGGATTTTTGGTGTTTTTCGTTCAAGGATCCCCGTGAGCCTTCCACTTTTTCGATGACCCCCACCAAGTCCCCTTCTTAGGGTCCTACTGTGGCGAGGTTGATCCTCGAGATGTCAGTGCTCTGTATTCTCCCCTTCCCCCTGAATCCTTTCCTAACGTAGTAGGTGGGTCTCTCTTTCGCATTTATCCTTAACCAATTTGAGTAATTTTTATATTAGGGTGATCCCAAGGGTTCCCTCGATTTCAACACGGAATTGTTGGAACACAGTTGTTCACAAGAACCACAAGGTCCTGATCCCCTCTTTTCTTCCACTTCTCTTTTTTTTTGCGTTCTCCGAAATCTGCTGGCGGGTATACCCGTTGAATAACCCCCTTTTGTCCCCGTCTATTATGTGAACCAGCGTTCGTGGATTTTTTTTTTTTTTTCTTCTTAAAAGTCGGAAATTTTTGTTATTTTCTTTTTTTCCTCTTTTTCTAAAGTGAGGAAAAACAGTTGACTGGGTGGTATTCCTCCACCCCCCGGCATTCTTCCCCTTCCTTTAATCCTTGGAATTCCGAGCCCCAGAGATTTGTGAAACATTCAGGACGTTCATCAATTCGCTGATCTTTTTGGTATCTGGTGGGCCCCCCCTGCCCCCCCGGATTTTTAGGCGTGGGAGTTGAACAGATATGTGCGCCCTTCTCTTTTCTCCACACTTTTTGCGAGCAGTGCTTTCCACTTGGTTTTTTTAGTACCCATAGTGTGTATCGCCCCCCGATTCGTCTTTGATAGGATCTTATTTTTCCCCTTAATGGTTTCTGACAGCCGATTCTTTTTCAGCTGCTTTTGCCATTTCGTAGGCCCCCAAACCTCTGGTCCCATCCCCGTTCTTGACCCCCCCCTTTCCCTGTAAGGTGATGCCCGTACTGGCTTAAACGCCGGCACGTCATGATGTTCGTGGCATCTAGTGGTATCATTTCTTTAGGCTGTCTCTCTTTCCCCTTCCTGACCTCGACCGTCCGAGGTGTTACCGTGGCATCTTGATTTCGCTCAACCCCCCAGCCAACGTTGAGGGAGAAGCCAAGCTGCTCCCCATTTTCGCAGCGTCTTGCGACTTCCCCCCGCGGAATGGCAATCTCTTCCTATTTTCCTCCCCCTCTCCTTGATTTGAATTTTTCCCCCTGGCTTTTTTTCCCGGTTTTTTTTCTCCTAGCTGCTCGGAACTTCGGGGCTGCAGCGTATACTTGCACTCTTTCCCGGCCCCCTGGGGAAAACCCCTTTTGTGTTCTCCCTCCGTCACTCGGTCAAGTTCGGTCCATTTTAGGCTGGGTCCGGAGCAACCTTTTATTTCTTCCCCACTTTTTTTTTTTTTCAGCTCGTACGTTTGTTTTCATTCTGAATCCCGTACGCTGGCCGGCTTGTCATTACGGGGGGTTGTTTCTTTCCCCTACGTCATCCCCCTCTTGGTTGCTTCTTAGCGGCACCCTTCATTTTTTTGGTTTTTCCTCTGGTCTCTCCCTTTTTCCCTCTTCCCCCGTCTGTTTTACTCAGCCCCCAGTCCTTCGCCCTGCTCTTTTTTGGAACAACCTTGGTGGCCCATTTTTTTGCTCCGGGAGACTCTCCTTTTTTTTCTTCTCTGGGATACTGTGTGGTTTCCTTGATTGTAGGTAATTGGCCCATCTCCTTCCCCTTGCTCCTTCACTAATCTGATAGTTTCCCCCCAGTTTCTCGTCGATGTTTGGAGCTGGTAAGACAATAAGGTTGCTCGTAAATCTGTTCCCCTAAAGTTTTTTCTGTCCCCCCGATTCGATTTGCCCCCCTAACAGCTGTTTTAAAACCAGGTCTCCGGTGGTCAGTCATCCGTCATCTTTTCTATTTTTTCATCCTGATTTTCTGAAAAAGGAAAGAGGAAGGAGGACTGGCTTATGGGGACGCTTTTTGCTCTAGTCTATGCGCCTGGCCGCCAAACGCTTCTTTTGACCCCCCCAAAAAGACAATCCTTAGCCGCTTTTGGGTAACCTTGACCCCCCTTTCCCCCCTTGGTTTTTTTTGTGTGGATTCACTGCATTATGAGAATGGTGTTTTGAGTAGAGCGCCATTTCTCCCTCGGACAAAATTTAAGCCTTTCCAGTCTTTTCATTTCTTTAAGGCCCTTCCCATGGGCCATTTCCGTGATTAGCAAATAAGATTCTTGATTTTTTACCCGTCTTCTCGGAGAGAAAATTCCTGTGCTTTTTCGAACATTCCTCTTCAACCCGTGGAGTCCCTTTCGGTTACTTGGCACCTGGGTGTCCACACTCCCCGCCCAAGGTTTATTATTTAAGGAGCTAGCATTTTTACCCCTGTTCTTGCCTGTTTTCCCAGAGTTTTTTTTTCAAGTCAGCTGCCTTTGACCAAAGTTCCCCTGGTTGCAGTCGCTTTTTGCCTTTTTGAAGAGCCAAGAACTTTGGCGGTTTTTTGACCCCAACCCCCTTTGTCCCCTGGACTCTCTTAGTCCTTTAAACTACACCCCCACCGCACCTCACTTACCAAGGGCCTTTTTTCCCCAGGACCCTTCAGTCTTTTATTGGTTCGCACTTCCATTTTAACCGCAGCTTCCTCCAAGGCTAACTTCCAAAAACTCAGCCCTGTCCTACTCCACCATGTCCGTTGTACGGCGGTTTTCTGCCTGGGGTGTGGGTGTCTTCGATGAGTTTTTACAACGTAACCCTCGAGTCAAACTTTGCCTTCGCACACCGGAATCTTGGTGGCGAGAAAGGACACGTTGGGGGCTTCCTTTTCTTTCAGTTTTTCCCTTTTTCGTTTTTTCGCATCTGCCCATTGCGTTCTGGAAAAGTTTCCTCTTGGCCCCCAGCGTTCGTTGCGACGCAACACTAAATAATTTCGTTTCCCCGTGGACCCCAAAGATTCCCTCTTTCCCCCCTTGTAACCGCCAGATCTCCCTAGTTCCTCCCCGAACCCACATCTTCGACTTCACCTACCCCCGGGTTTTCCATCTCACTTCTCAGACGGCTACACTTGTTCCAGGTCTTTGTGCCGCGGCCGGTCTTTGACGGTTACTCACCCCCGTGTTTTTTACCCGATTTTTTTTGAGATGGGACATGAAACCTGCCGATTTTTTTGGCTTCTCTTCTAGTACTTACCCCTGCCCTTACAAACAAGAGTGATTGATTCTTTCCACCATCTACCAACTCTCATGCGGATGGTTAGTTTTTTGGTACTGTGGAAGCCCCTTGCTCTATTTTTGTTCTTCTTTCTTTTTTCTTGTAGTTTGAGAAGTCGTTCCACATCTATTAGATCCCCCTGATCGTAGGGCCTTCTGGTACCGGTTTTGGTGAGCAGCTTTGTCTAAAGGTAGGATGTATCTTCCTATAGAGGCGTGGACCCCGCGCTATGCTGGCGGCAGCTAGGAGCTGTATGCCATCTTTTTTGATATTTGACCCCTTTAAGCATTCCTTCTAGTAAGATAATTCAATGCCCGAACTTTTTTGGCCTGGTTCCCTGGTTTCCCCCAATGAACAGGGCTTGGATTTGTCCCCCACCCCAATGTCCGGCATTAGCGACCCCGCCCCCACCACAATCTTTTCCCCATTTTTCAAGCCGTCACAAAGGCCTTTAAGTATTTTTTTTTACTTACCCCCCCTGCGTTCCCGTGTTGAAGAAGTCAATTGACCCCATCACTGACACCAAAGGGTTACCAAATTTTCCCTTTTGCCAACACTCCCACACCCTCGTTTTCCTGGACAGACCCCCGTTATGTATCTTTCTGATTTTCGGCCAGTCCCTTTACCTCCATGCTCCCCTGATGGGACGGTTCCTCTATCCGTTCCGCTCCCTTTCGGCCATCGTCTACCAAGGTCCGCGTCCCTTCCATGCCCACTGGTTTTCATCTACGGACTATTCGCCTTTGAAGTGCCCGGTCCCCTTCTCACTTTCCTGATAAGTAGTGGGGACTTCTGTCATTATCGATTGGTTCGAATGAGCCGATTTCAATTAGGCTCCACTATTTATCTGTCCCAGATTACAGGGATATGTCCGGTGTCCCCCCCCCCTACTTCCATGCGAACTGAAACCAGGTGCAACCCCGACACCACTTTGGCTCCCCTCGGAGTTTTGAGAGGCACCCCCCCCTTTGCTGGACTGTTGATCAATCCGCTTCCCAGGCGAACTCCGTTTCCGTCGTCGCGGTAGATTTTGTTTGCTTCTCTTCCCTGCGTTTTATTGCGTCCGGCGGTCGCACAACCAGTGAATTTTAGTTTTTCTGGTTTACCGTTTCTATCCTCTTTTCCTGAGGTTGGACCACATCGATTCGAGCAGAGAAGATGCCCTTCTCCCTCTATTTTCTTTGTGTTTTTCGATGCTCGGGGAAGGGAATCTTGGCTGCCACTTTCGACCCGTCCAACTCAGTTTTTTAAGGTCCCAAACGGCCCCCCGTGGGCTCTAAACGCCCCCACCCTTCCCCCCACTTCTGGGGGAATCCCCAGGTTTGACAGCCGAAGCGTACACATTTCACCATGCCCCCCCATCAGTATTGGAACAAGGACTACTTAGAATGTATGTCCCTTCCCCTGACATCTCCCCACTCTTTTCATCGAGAAAGGGGGGGACAGTTCTGAGGATTGTTCTTTTCTGTCTCTGGCCAGACCCAGTTTAGGGATGTTGGCCGGTTGGTTCTTTTTCTTGCGTTTCCCGCTTTTACCCTGGACCTATCAGATCGGTGTTTATCGGTGTCTTCCTGAATTTTCTCCTCCCCTATACGCGTTTGGCTATCCGGTGGCCTCGTCCTACACCTTGTTTTTAGCCCTTCATGCTTCCGTCTCCCCCCTGAAAAGGATATGTTTTGCTCCAGGCGGTTCTCACACCCCCGCACTTCTCCCATCAGACGGGTACCCTAGTGATACTTTCGATGAGAGTATACCCTTAATCCCTCATGTTGGTCTTTTTTTTGACGATGGAGATATTTGGGACTTGCGATCCCTCTTTTTTTCGGTCAGGCAGGCCCCACGACGATCCGGAAGTTCTATTATTTCCCCCTCCCTTCTGCCCCTGTTTCGGGACGAGGGAATTGGTTTTCCAGTTCTGCCGTTTTTTTCAGTTTTACGCGACAAGTTCTAGCTAAAAACCTGTCTTACATTTGGGTTTTTTTCCCCCTTGTCTTCACTTTGGTCCCGTATAGTTTTGGGTCCCCTTTACTCCCACTTTTTTTCCAAACGTGCCCACCTCGGCAGGTGAGGGTTCGTCCCCCCCCCCCCACCTTTTTGGTGGGCCTGCCACTGATCCACCTTCCACTAATCGAGACACGTTCTTTAGGAAAACAAGTTCCAAGTCTTTACCCCCAATTTTTTTTTTTATGATGTAATATGAAGAAGGTCATCGTTCCAAACCGGCCCCGCACCAGATAATCGACTGCATATCCATCGGTGAGCCGGTTTTGCCCCCGCTGTCTTTCTTGGACTTAACGTCTTCCGCGCCACCACCTGGTACCCGCGTCCCCCGGCCACTTCCGTGACCTCCCCTTGTTTGAAATCAGGTGTCATCCGCCTCTGAATTTCAATTCCACTACCCTGGACGTAAGATAAAAACCCCAAGACCCTCCCCCCTCCTTCGCGGTAGTTTTTGAAGTTGTCCTTCTGCAAGACCCTAAATCAAATCTTTTGTCTCTCCCGATCTTCTGCACCCTTTTGAGTGAGGGGCGTTGGGTGTCAGTAGAGTTAATTCAAGGTGCCGTATTCCCCGTCCATACCCTTTATCTTCAGTTCTAGTAAAAGATGTTGTCACCGACCTTTGAAAAAGAATTTCAACACCGACCCCCTGGGTTTTGAGCAGCTAAATTTTTTTGTTTTTTTTTTTAGTCCTTTCTGGTTCTCCCTCCCGGCCGTTGAGTTTCGCGCCGCCGTTACGCGTGTGTTTGTGCCGATATTTTAATCCCTTGACCCCTTCCAGGCCGGCGTTCCCGGAATTCGGTGGCGGTGAGGCTTGGCCATTTTTTTTTCCCCAACCTGGTTACCAGACGGAATTTCCAACTGTGACCGCCCCCCCTATCCTCCTTTCCTGCTTTCATACTCCCTCTGTGGAAATCGAAAAATTTACTACGGCCGTTTTTACTCGGCTCTTTTGGTAATGGTCCCTTTTTGCGGCCTCTTTGACGTGTGCTCAACGTTATCTCAACCCTTGCCCAGGGATTTTAAAATCGAAGGCGTGTGGAACGGCTCCCAAACGCGTTTCTTTTTCCCCCCCCCCCCCCCCAGTTTTTCGGCCCGTTGTTGTTTCCCCTTGGGGAAGTCCCCACCCCTTCCCCCGAATTTTTTTTTGGTTGAGCCCGTTGCCCCCCTCGACTTCTACTTTCCCCACGGTGGCCGTGGTTCCCCCCCCCCCAAAACGGATTCGCCCTGCCTTGGGTTCCCTTTGTTTCTTCTGCTTTTTTCATGTACCTTGTATGCAGGGGCGTGCTTTTTTGAACTTCCTTTAAGTCAAACTTTTCTTCGTTTTCTTCCCCCCCCTTTTTTTTTCTTTTCCCATTTTCGTCTCCTTTGATGTCGTTTTGTCTTGTCAGCCGGGAACCGGATCTAAAGTGACGCGTTTCCCCCATTGGCTCCTTTTCCAACGTCTACCATTTTTATGTTTTCCTTCTTTAACTTTAATTCCGGCCCGTTCTACATCTCGGTTTCCCGCGTCGTGAAAGCCACCCAGAAGTTCCCCCTTAACTCGGTTTACCTTTGGGAATGATAAAGTTAGAACGTCAGGCAACTTCTGGTTGGTTCGAATTGGCCCATTTGTGCCCTGGTTTCACCTCCTCACTTGGTAGAAAACCTGGGTGCGGCAGCACCAGTTCCGTTTTTCTCGTGTTTTCCCTCCCCCCCCACTTTCCCTGATTTTAAGGCTCGGTTTGAATGTTGGCTCAGAATCGTACACCCTTCAGGTCACAAGGTGTATCCCTTTCTTGGGTTTGGCGGGGAGCTTATGCGCTCTTCTACCTCGGTTAATCCCCTTGTCGTGGAACCTTCCTTCCACACCCTTTCTTATTCCCCGGATTGGCTTTTCTTTCCCCCACGTTTTTTTTTCCATACCCTAGGAAGGTTCGATACTGGCACGGCGTCCCAAGTGGTCCCGTTTGACCTTTTGGATTTATTTGACGTTCAGTGGTTTCTGTCCCCCCCCTCTTTCTGTTTCCTGTTTTACCTGCTGTTTTTTTTCCTTTCTGCGCGCCTCGTTTGGGGTTCCAGTTCCAGACGTTTCTGGAACCACGCGTTGACCCCTCTTTCGAAACCTTAAATACGGTCCCTCTGAATTACACCCGCATTTCCTTCTGCTGCCGCGTTGTGCCAGCACTCTTGCAGGATATAGGCCTTTAGGATACTTCCCTCTTTACCCCCCCCCTGAACCCCTTCGGTTTCGTCATGCAACAGCTCTTTGCGCCCCCAGTCTTTACCGTCCCCTTTCCCACTTGAGTGCAGTTCGTTCGTTCAAAACAGGGTTTTGATCTTTCCCCCCCCTTATGCTTTTCCCTTTTTTCTGAATCGAACTTTGAAAAAGTGTCTCCCCTCATCTTTTCGCTTTCTTTGGCAAGTCGATGTTGTCCTCGTTTTCCCCCGGACTCCCGAATTTTGCCGGACGGTTTTTTTCCGTCCGGGATCGATAGTTCGTAACTTCCCCGCAAGTTCCCGCGCTCCTGGAGCGTGGAGTGGCCCTCCCGTTTTACGTCCTTCAGATCTCTTTGTGACGGAGCGGTGGAGGGATAGTACCATTGCTTTTTCTCGACTCCCACATTTTCCCGAGAGGATGGGACGAAACTTTTCTCATATTGCCTTTCTAAGTTTTTTTGCACCTCGACCCCTCTTCAAAAATAGGTCCAGGTTATTTCTTTTTTTTTTTCCTCCCCCCCCCTAATAAGTTTTGTTGTTTCCCTTTTGATCCTTCCTTCTAGTCCGCTGCCCGTGAGGGCCGTTTGTGCGCAGCGGCTATCTTCAATTCCGCTCTTGGCTTGAACTTTTTGGAGTTTTGCCCGCCTCCCCCCCTTCTGTCCTTTTTCCTTCCATTTTTTTTCACTTGGAAGTTGCGAACCGGCCCAGTAAATCGGTTCCCCCCCGCTGCTCTTTTAGAGATTTTACCTTTCCTGTTACTCTCGCTCCCCTTCCCGTTTCGGGTGGTTTCCTTTCCGGGGGTTGGGGCTCCTAACTATTGCAACCCCTACTCCTCGGGTTTTTTTTTTCCCCTTTGAATTATCGCCTTGTTCCGAAGCGACATACCCTCAATTATTCTACTTTTTTGCTCACAAAGTCCACGTTCCCTTTTTATTTCAACTTTCTCGACACCGTGGTTTTCCTCATGACGATCCCTTTACAGACGTTCTTTTGCTGTCCTCACATTTTCGTCTTTTCATGGGCATTTGGCCGACGGCTTTCTACAAGAGAGTATCTGTTTCGTGGATGCACCCCCAAGTCCTTCCTGCGCATGCCTTTTTATTCCTTTTTTTTTCATCTTTTTTTGCCCCAGGTACACTTGTAGCCCGTCTGAGCTGTCCCCAACTCTTAGGCAGGATCGTAAGCCCCCCCCACCAGTTTTTGGCCGTCCCCAGTCTAGTTGTGAGTGACCACTGGACCTTCATCCGAAGGTCCCACTGACCTCTCCCTAGGCGGCGCATTTTGATGGAGCGGTTGCAGTATCTTTTTCCAGCCCCCCTTCTGCCAAAACGTGGTCTTTGACAAACGACGCCCCAGGGGGCCCCTCCTCCCGAAAGGTTTTTTCTCGTTTTCCTTTTTCTCCCTTTTTTTTGAGATGGACCTATTGGTGGAATGTCAATTGAGAAATCTCCTCCCCCCCCCGCCCCCTCCCCCCACCTTATCCACTCCCCCAACCGGTTTATCCGACCGGCAAACTCCCCCTCTCCGGGTTCGCAAAATTTTCAACTGATCCTGTTCAGTCGGAGGGCAGATTCTTCCATGAGGTCTCCGCATTTCGCACGAGTTTCTTCCCCACCCCGCCCAATTGAGCCCCCCGGCGTTTTTGTACCCCTTTTGCCGCCATCGGCGGAACAGCCAGGGATTCTGACTTAGAATGCCATGCCCTTACCCGCTTTCATTCTCTGGGTTGGCTGTTTTTTCAAACGACCGCCAAGTGTTAAACTCCTTTTTCATCCCCCCCCCCCCCCTGATGCGCCCCTTTTGACTTGAGCCCATGCCCCCCCCCCTAGTTTTTCCCACCCTTTGTTTTTCACGGAAACTCCTTCTTCGGCTACCCCCCCCCCAACTACAACCGACCCTCAGATCGACAAGTCTACCCTTGATCTCCACTTCCTTTTTTTTTCGCCCCCTCTCTTTCCTCAGTCACCCTCACGATGCATCAAAACTTTTCCCCAAATCCCCCCCTAAGCAAAAACTCGTCCTTTTTCCCTTTTCCGTCCCTTTCCGTGGCCCGGGCGAGTTTCAATTTCGATGAGTTTGGCCCCCCCCCACTTCCAACACCTAGAAATGCCAGGCTTTTCTTTTTTTTTTTGTGTTCTTTTTTTTGTTGTTTTTTGAACAACTGACCCCCTTTCCAAAAAAGTTTTGTTTCTCCCCAGAACTGTTGGTTTCTTTTTTTTTTCTCATTCTTTTCCCGTTCAGTATGTGGCGGTCAACCTTCCGCTGACCCCTTCACCGGCTGGCCCCCTTTAGAAACTTGCCGTCTTCCCTTCCCTTCTCCTGCCCTAATCGTGTAAAGCAGCAATGCTGTCCACGGATGTGACCGCGGCACCGTTTCCAAAGATCCCCACCACAGACGCTACATTCTTTTAACCTTTTTTTTTGGTCTTCCTCCCCCCCATACCCTCATTTGACTCAATTTTTTGCCAGGGCGCCACTCCATGTTAGCGGTTATTCCGTTTAGTCCTTTCGAAGTTGTTCGACATTTTTCATTCCCCAACCAGAGATTTTATGCTTTCAACTCCGACGGGAGATCTCGTAACAGGATGCATATCCCTCTTTAACACTTGAGATTACCACTATTTTACCCCCCCCCCCCTTTTTTCTTTTTCTGCTTTTTCATGGTGTATGTAATAGAAGGCTTGTGCCCCCGGATTCATTGGGTGTTCTTAAGATGTTTTAGTCTCCCTTCTTTTTTTTCTACACCTCCCTTAGGATTTTGCGGTAAGATGTTTAGGTGTTTTAGCATTTTTCCTTTTTCTTCTACTTTTCTACAGTTCAGTTCTTAGAGGGTATGTACAGCTGTGCCTCATTTTTGGCACTATTTTTTATCTCTCTTTTTCTGACGGAGGATGGGGACCAACATTCGGCCCAGGTATCATCCTCGTTCATTTCAATGGTCTTTTCTTCATTTTTCTTTTCTTTCTTTTCTTCTTTTATTTTTCTTTGTCCCCATGCAAGACTTGATGGTGGCTGCAAGGAACCTTTGCGTGCTGCCGCAAACCCCCCCAAAAGCTGCACTATTCCTCCCTTTTCACACCTGAGTCCTCCTGGAAACAAAGAACCCCCAAATCCCCCGGTAGGTGACGGTGGCTGCCCCCATCCCCCGATTCCACGTTTGACTTTTCTCTCCACCCCCCTTATTCCCCCCCACCTTTTGACCCCTTTTAGTACCCCTTCTTGAAGGACCCGCGTTCTGATAGTCCAGTTTTCCACCGATGCCCCTCTTTACCTTTCCTTTCCTTTTTTTTCTACTTTCCCCAGCCCCCAGAATCATTCGCAGTCAGTGATCGGAAATCACCTTTTTTCTTTCTTCCTTTCTCTTTCCCCCCCCCTTCTTGAGGCTTGTATATTCTTGGCACAACTGGTTATCTCAGGAACCTCTGATGTTATTTCCCCTGCTGTTTTTTTCCCCGCGCTCCCACCCGGGTACCAGTGTTCCGTTCGTTTTTTTAGACGTAGGACTAGGGTCTTTTCTTTTTTTTTTCCCTTCCTCGCACTTCATCTTAGAGACCGGAAAAAACGATATGATCATGGTTCGCATCGCCATTCAAATAGAGCTTGCCCCCCCGGTCCCCACTTTTCCCCCAGTATCCTCTTTATGGGCAGTTACCGACCTTCCGGCAGAGGCACCAACTTGCTCTTTTTTGGTCCTTCAGTTGCCAGTCCAGTGCTGTCGTTACCGACGAGATTGTGGCGGCTTTGGACGGCATTAGATAGACAGTTTTTTTGGTTCCTTGCTTTTGATTTTGACGGGCCTGAGTTCAAGGGACCCCATATATGCGGTTTTCCCGAGTGGCCCCCCGAGCTTTTTGTTTCCCCCCCGTCTTAATCCGGATCTTCTTTTTAGCCCAGAATAAGTTTTTTTTTTTTCTATGTTGTTTTTCCGGGGGTTGGTGCTAAGGTCTGCCCACTTCTTAAAAGACGGATTCCCCCCCCCCTTTTCCAAACTTTTTCATTGCCCTCCCCTGTCCACGCACACCGTCAGCTGGTTGTGCCGACCGCCGGTTACCCTACCCCCCTTACTCTCGAACCGAATTGCCCGCTACAAAAGACCCCGTCAAACTTTAGTCCCCATTTCCCCCGTCTCCCCCCATGGTTCTTATGTGTCAATGAGAAACGTAAAAGCAGGAGAATTTTTTTTTGGTCCCTTTATATCTAAATCCACGTTAGTTTGCCCGATTGTTCAACATTCGTTTTAAAGGTTGAAGTGTGAGTTTCTTTTTCATTGATGTCCGGACAAATCTCGATGAATCCGTTGTTTGTCTATGCTCGATGAATAGAATTTTCTGATATAAGGTGCCCCCTCCTTCCGTTCATAGTTCTACTCTCTCCAGTCTGTAGATTATGGTGGAACCCACGAGAGATTCTTCTCCCACTTTTAACTTCTCCCTCTAGATAAGTCAAAGGTCTGGACGTAAGCTGATCACCTCTTTGACCCCAATCCCTTACCAGGGTTTCCGGACGTTACGGGATATTGTTCTAGTATTGTTCTCGCTTTTTATTATTCGTGCCCCAGGCCCGGGCCCACGGCAGAGCCAAGGTCCGGTCTAAGAGCAGCGGTCCCCCCCCCATCCTCCCTCAAAGTGGCTCATTGTTGTATTTGCTGAGGGGTCACGCGTTGACAAAGAACGTGGGTCAGTATTAAAACAGTTCCTGTTACATCTGTTTTTCTTTTGGGCCTCCATTCTTTCCTTCCTTCTTGCTTTTCATTACTTCACTCTTACGCCGGTTCGTTTCCCAAACCGCTTACCCCTCCCCCCCTCGTTCCTCCTTTTCTTTTCTTTGTTGCACAGCCACGCCCGGGTTCTTTTTTAGCCACGCTCGGGCGGTTCTTCAGGTTTCCCCTTTTTGAAGTTTCTCGTACCACATTCGTCTTGATTGACACCCGGGATGCTTAATACCCGACGAAATTTTATCCATACTCCATAAGATCCATACGCGCAGGTTTTTCCCATTTCGGGACAGCCCCTTTTTCCCCCTAACCCTTTGTGGTCGGTCCTGTTCCCTAAGAACCGTCTTTTTCTCTTTTTCCCCCCTCCCTAGTCTTTGAGCCAGACTCCTCCAAAGTCTCATGTCTTTCAATTTGGCCCCCCTTTCGTTTTGTTACACTCGACGCACGCATGCAATCCCTTCCGCGTCTCACGTCCCCCCCTTTACTCCCCCCCCCCTCCGAGTCCGGTGTCCTCGTTTGTGGTTTTTTGAACACACCCCCCAAAACATCCTTTCCCAACTTGTGCGATATAGTAAGCGTGTTTAGGATGGTTTTCTGGGTTCTCCGTCCGTCAGATCCACTTGAACAAGTTCTCGAGGGAAAACTTTCCCTTTTTTTCACATTCCCTCTGCCAGCCGGCGCCCTGGGAAGGCTTTCTGTCGTTTTTCTCCTCCCTGTTTTGCAGGTATTTTTTTTTCTCCCTCGCTACTCTTGGTTTTTGGAAAATTTTGACCGCTTCTTCTCTTTTTTCCTTTCTCTTTTCGAGGGTTTGATTCCTTGAGGTTAACCTTGGGTGACACACCCCAACCTTTTCAGCTTTCCCTTCCCCCTTTTTCTTCCGATTTCCAGTTTTTGAGGTAGTGGCTTTTCTCACTACTCGGAAATCCATGTTTAAGACTCCCTTTTTGCTCCTCTAACTCAAAGCATTGTTCAATTGTAAGTTTTGACCCAATGGAAGAAAAGACTGAGTGGTTCCTCCCCCCCGTCCCCTCTTTCCTCGGAAAAGGTACGTTCGGTCTAAAACCTAGTTTCGTGAACCAACCCCCTTTTTGATTCCAATTGTTGTTTCCCCCTAGCCGGCCATCAAAGAATTTCCTTTTTTCTTTGATTTTCACACTTTCCCTAGAATCAGTTCACCACGTTCACACGGGACTGGGTTTAAAACCCTTTTCTTTCCCATGGAATTTTGATTGTTTTTTGGCAGAGTGGTTGAACGGAGTGATCCCTTTTGGCCTCCCTCCCAGTTGGTGGGTCCCCAGTGGGGGCCTTGTAGATTCTTTTTTGATGTTTCGTGTTTGTTGTAGGGACCCTCAGGCCGCTTTTTGCAACTTTCCCCCCTTCTTTCCACCCTTTTTTGCATGGCTCTCAAAAAATTCCCCCCCCCCCCCCTCCGGTGTCCTGCCCCGTTGTCCCACTTTCATCTTTCTCCTTGTGCCCTGCATCAGCGTTCCGCCACCCCCAGGTAAATTTTCATCTTTCCCCCTTTACCTTCAGTCTTTCCCCATTCACCTGGCGGTTTCTAATAGAATCTTTTATAGGTTTCAACTGGTGCCATTCATTCTCCTTTCGGCCCTTTTTATTTGTCTCTTCCCCCATCGACCCCAAGTTTTCAGCTGAGCCGGCGCCTGACGATCTCGGGCTCCCGGAACAGAGTTTTCTTCAGCCCGGTCCCAAGGTTCCTCCCCCAACTTTTTTCTTTGAAGGACTGACGGCTTGAGGCACAGTAGTTGTTTACTCTCTTACCTCACTGATCCCCACACATTGCGTGCCCATTCTCTTAGGGCTAACCCTGGGGGATTCCCCTATTAACCCTAGACTTCCTTTTTTCAACAATAACAATTGGTCTACCTTCCAGAAGCGAGTACCCCCATAGAGGTCCCGGTGCTCCCCCCATGCGCCCTCCTTTTCTTTTGGGTTGTTTCTACTTTCAGGATGAGGTTTACAGGTTAGAACCCGATATGTCTTCACTTCCCCACATTTCTAGTCCTTTTAGTTTTCCCCTTTCTCTGGAGAAACACTGGTTTGGTCCAGCTCCCGAAGGGTGGAAAAACAGACTTCACCCCGGCCCCCCTATACTCTTTCTCCACTTTCCTTAATGAAGGATTTTTGCGTTTTCTGAATCCAGGATCTCTTTCATTTGAGGCTCAAGGCTTCTATGGGGCTACAACCTCCACTTGCCCCCCCCACCCACCCTTACCCCCGTCCCCTTTTTACACCCTTTCTTTGAGGCTTTACGTCTCACCATATGCGGAACCCCGGTGCGTCCTTCAGTTTCCCGGAGTGAACCACTTTTTGAGTTAGACCTAGCGTATCGATTCCTCAGGACAAAAAATTTTCAGCGTCTCCAAGGAATTCTCAATTTCCTTTTCCCCCGGTTTTTTTTGCCCTCACGCAGATGATGTGCCATAGTAGGCCCCTCAAAAAACCGCCCCCCCCCCCCCCCCAATGGCACCTTTGAACACTTTCCAGTACCTGGCTCTTATTTAAGTGCTTTTAAACTGCAGCGTGGGATATCCGTCTGTATTTTTTTCAGTCCGTTATCCGCCGTTACAGGAATCCCCTTTTCCGGAAGAAGGGGAACCAGTTTTCGGGGAAGGGCGTTGCTTGTTTCTTTTTTTTTTTCTTCTCCCCATTTCCCGAATTGAGAGGGCTTCACGAAAGTAGTTCCTCTGCCGACCCCCCGACCCCTGTTTCTGTTCCTCTTTTTCAAGATCTAGATCACGCGGTCCTTCCTCTTCTCTTTTTTTTCCCCTCCCCTTTGTGGTGGTTAGTGACTAAAGGAAGCGTTCTCCTTAGCATCTTTCCTCCCCCGATTCTCGCTTTCTTTTTTTGGCTCCTAAGTTCCGTTTCTTGTTTGAACACTTTTTTGCGTATTCGCGAACTGGACGCCCTCCACTTCGAAGGTTCCTGACTGTTTTTTGAATAGGAGTTCCTGGTCACCCCCTCTTTTTCGTCCCCCCCTTTTTTTCCCCGCTCGGATGCCCGCTGTTAGAACTATCTCGTCTGCCCTTTTACGGGACCGGACTGCTGGGGGGCACCCGTTTTTCCTTCGGGGGTTGTTCCCCCCTCCCTCTTTCCTTTTGCTTCACCGTTCTCCTTTTCTGTTTGAATTGTTCGAACGCGAATCGATCACCCTTTAAGATCACGTTCTGACTCTTACTCCCTACCTCCCCTTCCAAACCCCCCCCTGATGTAACGATTACTTATGGACTCCTTCTTTTTTTTTTTATAAGGAAGAGCTGGGGATAAACTTGTCCCCTTTTTCTTGTTTTTTCCCTTGATGGTTCCCCCCCTTTGTCTTCCGCATCTCTTGAGCGAGTGCTTCCCCCCCTCGGGCGGGGCCCTGCATTTCTGAAGAGATTGCGGTATGACTGAGCCCCCAAGTTCCCCTTTGTCCCCCCCCCTTACATCTGTTCGCCCCTTTTTTTATGGACATCTGCTGCGCCGATCGTTTGCAGCCAAGACCCACAGCTGTGTAAAGGGACCTTGCCGTCCTTACCATGACCGGTGTTCCTGGCTCTTTTCTTTGAGCCAGCGCCGCGTGGCGCTATGGACGCGGTGTCCCTCCAAGTATTCCTCGCTCTAGGGAGGCAAACCCTATTCGTCCTCCCCCTTCGCACCCCCCTTTTTGGCCGTTCACCCCTTTGGTTGAAGCCCGAAAGAGCGCATGGTGGGAAGGTAAGGAGACAAAGGTCCCCTTTCAATACCCTCCCCCCCCCCCCCAGGTCCCTCCCGTCCCTCCAAGTCTTACGACACCCCGGTTCCTTTTAAAGGCAGGACATCTACGGGGCTGAGCAAATTTCACCCGAGCCCGAGATTCCTTAAGGAGGGATGTCGTCTTTCATTTCCCTCTCCAATCATGTGATTTTTCAGCCCGAGTTATTTCCCCCCTGGAATAACCGGCTGCCTGAGGTACCTGGCACCCAGTTTCCCCCCAACCCCCCCTTTTGCCATCTTTTTTTGAGTCCAGTCCCGGTCCTTTGGCTTGGTCCGTTCCTCCCATGGCCAATTCGCTGGTACCCTCTTAATTTTCCTGTCCCTGACCCGGAGGAACCGCCCCATGAAAAGTTATCCGGGCGGAAAACCGGATGTGGGATGGGCCTTTTTTGAACCGGCTTCCTCAACCCCTTTTTTGTCTTTTCTTTGTGGCCCTCCGGTGTTTAAAATCCCCTTCCCGGCTACAACTCACAAGAAATAAAGCTCTTTCCCCACTTCTTTTTTCCCCGTCCCCCAGTCTCCTTTTGCCTTCTTCGCGCTTCTTTCATTTTTTTCACCCTACGCTGAATCCACGGCTCCCCCCAACAATCTCGAAAACAGCGCCATTGGGTTTCCCTTATCTTTGTGTCCCCCCCCCAGTGTTTCTTGGCCTTCTCATGAGTGCCCCCCCTTCAACCTCGAAATTCCACGGCTTGAGTGCTTTTTAAGGAGGAGACCCCCACTTTACCACCTTTTTTGCGTACACCAGAAACGGCGTTTTGGAGCCTTTCACTCTGGGTCTTGTTGCGGTTCATTCCCCCGGTCTCTTTTGGCGGTCCCCCTTTTTTTTTTTACCAGTTTTCCCTGACCTGACGTTCACGAGGAAGTAGTTCCCCCAATTCCCGTTTTGGGCGTACCCCTCCCCCCCCTTCCCCCTGGTTCAGAAACAACCCAACCGGAAAACTCGCCAGTCTTTTGTCACCCGGCCTCTGCCGTGATACACACTACGACTATCCAGCGGTCGCATAACCGAGGTACATTCGCTCTCCCCCCTCCGTACCCCTTGTGCCCCCCCCCCTTCTTTTCCACGTCCTTTTTCCTTTTTCGGTCCGGTGCTAGGCCTGTTTCCTCACCGTGTGATCGTTACGACCTTCTTTTGTCTGGAGCTGTTTTGACTGAACTGCCCCCCCTCCCGCGCTCGTTCCCTGCTTCCCCTTTTTCCTTCCAACCCCCTTCTTCTTTTTTAAACTTCCCCACGTAGTTATAAACGGATGGGCTCTTCGTGAGGTCTGGTTTTATACGGGCGGCCCGGAATTCATTAGTGGAGTTGTCTTGTTCCCCCCCCCTTCTTGCCTCCCGGCCTCCCCCCCTGTCTCACTTCTTTTCGTGGCTTTTGTGATGAAGGTATGCATAGCGACGGTTCATTATTCACCGTCCGAATTCTCGGGTAGGTGGCACCCTCTCTCGGCTCCCTGCTTTTTTTGTCCTCTGAGCAATTCTCGTTTCGTGTTGGGACGATTACCGGGCGGAGGTAGTCATGCTAGTCATCAGCCCCTCCTTCCTCCTTTTTTGCCGGTGTCTACTTCTGGTCCCTTTGACTCCTTGTTTTCTGCCTGCCAAGGAGCCTTTGCGTGCTGCCTCTCAAAAACAATCCCGAGACAGTAGTTCCTTCCCCGTTTTCCCTTAACCCCCTTCCCCCCTCAATTCTTTAAAGAATTTTCCAAGACACTATAGTGCGGTTGGACCCCCGGATGGCCTGCCTACAGCTTTTTTTCCCGGACCTTTTCTGACCCACAAGTTCTTAAAAGCAGCTGACACCTTTTTTCTAAGCACTAACCCCGTCGAGGCCCCTCCTTTTCGATTTTTCTGAACTAATTACCCGAACTTCTGGCTCCCGCTGGAGTGGGGGGCCCCCCGATATCGGGCCCTTAAGAGAGAGCACTTCTTCCTCCCCCATTCTCCTTCTTTGGTATCCCTTTTCAGGCTCTTTTTTTATACAGAAGGTCGATTGAGAAGGCGGTTTTAGTCCCCCCGCGCGGTTCTGTTTTTAAAGGGACTTATTCCGTCTTGAATTCCTTCCCCTCTGGCCCTTTTTTCGGAGGGAAAAGTATCTTGGAGCAACTTCGGATTCATATTATC
>Ga0179593_1493565_pt1 | contig 20724 bp, 27 predicted proteins | sample CZODoug2_1_08_16_FD_185931 | JGI IMG/M metagenome (GOLD analysis project Ga0179593, IMG submission 185931) | Vadose zone soil fungal communities from Angelo Coast Range Reserve, California, USA - CZODoug2_1_08_16fungal (PacBio error correction) | ecosystem: Environmental > Terrestrial > Soil >... | reverse complement strand
GAATCGTTCGTATAGACCGCGTTTGCACTCTTTTTTTATCTTAACTCAGGTTCCTCTTTCTTCCCCTTTTAACTGATTATTCCCGATTGGCTGGCTTTGGTTCATTGGTCCCCATTGTTCCCGCCATCGTTCTTTCAGGGGGCAGCCCCCTTTTCAAGTTATTTAAAAGGTGGTCTTCGCCGGGGACCTGCACGTGTCTCTTTTCCCGTTGTTGTTGTTTGAGTCTCTTATACTACCCCTCCCAGACCACACAAACGTATTTTTCCAAAGTCAAAGTAGGGTGTCGCCGCCATGCCCCGGTCCCGATCCTGTCCCAGGTGCCCCCCAAAGCCATGTACTGATTTATTTTGTTCCTAAATTGGTCCCCAGCCCCGCTGCCTTCATTCTTCCCATCCCCCCTCCCGCGTACAGTTGTAACCTTTTTTTCTTTCCACGCACTGGAAGGAATCACTTCCGCCACTAAGTGAGCAGTCTTCGGAGTATAGTAAAAACGCATCTTCACCCGGCAACCGTCTTTTTGCGCTTCCCCGCGGGAGATTTTATATTCTTTCCACTACCGACTCTCCGGCAAAAACCGCTCTTTCCTCTGCCTATCGTCCTTTGTAGCCACTCTGTTATCGTCATCCCCCACCGCACTTATTCCAGACACCCTCAATTCCCCCCCAGAATACAGTGTGACACTTTCAGCGGGCTTCTTTTCTACAAATGTAATGAATGACTTTTTTGTCACTTCACGCCCCCGTTGCCGCTCTTGCACCCTTTTTTCTCTAGAGCGCGATGTACTTGCAACCTTTAAACAGTTCCCACGTGTCTTTTTCCTCTAGTTTTCCCCCCCCGGAGTCTGATCGGTGTAGGACCCTTATGTTTTTTTGCCAGCAAAACCCTAAGAAAGCTAAGCCAAATGGTTCACATGTTACAATTTTCCCCCTGATAAGCCGATTTTTCTCAGAATTCCCCCCCCCCCCAGAATGGACCTTACCTTATTTACTTTTCAGTTATTTGATCCGCGCCGCTCTTTTCGGCCCAATCGTCACGACTATAGACTTCCCAACGCCTTTCATTACACCATTCTTCTTAGTTTACGCTCCCACTCAACTGGCAACTAGAGCTGTGCCATCATTGCTCTCAAATTCCCACTTGTTGACTCCCCTCCATCTTAGTGCCCCCGAACATTACCCGTCTTCGTTTTACGGTAACTTCTTTAGGTTCTTCCCTCTCGGTTTTTAAATTATCCTTGTGTTGTGATTTTCTCTCTGTATCAACTACTGTCTCGCCTTTGAAATCGATGTCGCACCCGCCTCAACCACACGTTTTTTGAAGCTCTTTATAGTTCGTTCTTACCATTGTTCTGGTACCTACCGGCTTTCCCCTTGATTAACGGCGCTCTTGAAAAGAATGTTTCCTGTGCAGCTCCCATACGCAATAGCTTTTCTAACTGACCCTTCCCCTTCCAATCTTGAGATTGAAGAGAAAATCGGGACCTTGGATCGCCCACTGACTTCCGCCAGTTGGTATTTATCACTTCCTCTTTGGCAAAATTTCCCCTCTCCCTTTCCCTGCCCTCTTATGGTAAAGGGGATTTCTCTTCGCCAATTAGTTCTTGTGCATTGTATGCGGCGTTCGTTCCTTTTTTTTTTGCCCCCCCTTCCAACCAAGCATATTTCCATGTAAAACGTTTTCCCTCCATTCATGTCTTTTAGGCTTCGTCCAATTACTTCCGGCTAGTTTGCTTCCTAGGGTTCGGTAGGTTCTTTTTTTTTTGAGTCCTTTGAGCTGACGTTTCCTGATTTTTCAGCGAACCCAGTTCTTTTCGGGGAGAATGATCAGACTGGGCACGTGCGGGCTCAGTCTGGACACGTCATACGCTGGGAAGTTATCTGGATTTTTCTTTTAAGCTTAATTAAGTTTTCTTGTTTGCTACCGGATCGTCTACCTCGCTTTTCCCCTTCTTTTCCCCCCTTCGGTCCTCTGCTGGGCTAGCGCGCTGAATGAGTTGGTCCACGTCCTTCCATCCGATTCCTTATGAAGATTGATTTTTTGGCCCCGTTCGCGGGTGTTCATGTCGTTCTACCCCACCTGTGTGGTCTTGGTTTCCCCTTTGATGGTCAAATATCAGTTTTAAAAGCTTAATCAATGTGTCTGTTTTGGGATTGTGGATTTTCGCACACTATCTCGCATTATCCTTTTTTTTTTTTTAAGATCGAGGATTATCCTGGCCAACTCTTCGGAGAACTCTTCTGGTTCCACCTCCCCTGGATAGATCTCTTTTAGTAACAACTATCTTCTATTCCGGCGTGCTCGCGAGTTCGATCTGCGCCCCCCATCTTCCTCTTCTTCTCTCCTTCCCTTTTTCGGTCTGGGTTAGAATTGGACACCTTAAATTTCCAAATGGCAGCTTTGTAATCGCCCACCCCCACGTCTTCTTCCCGCTTTATTAAACCCTCTGATTAACATCAAGAAACTAAATCTCTCCTTTGTGATAGTCTACCCTTTTTAGATGACCCACTCTTTTCCCCCGCGGACTGCTCCGATCCTCCATACCAGAGGATGTTATTATACCTACCCATTGCTTGAAAATGGGTTTTTTTCCGGTTTTTCACTTGGATTGAGCCACCAATACCCCCCCCCCCCCACCCCGGCAGTTTCTTTTTTTTACAGAACTTGCTTTGACGACGTTCTTTTAACTTTTCCAATGTTGAATTAATTTTCATCCCGATTCCTTTTAACCCAGTAAGAGTTTGCGGATAGACTCTGGTTTTCCTTTCTTATTCTTTATTCCGAAATAATTCATCTCTAGAGGTTTATTTTTTCCTAGTCTACTACCAACCTCCGCAATTCCCCAGTCATTCCCGCGAGAGTTACAGGGTTTTTGGGTATCCCCTTTTTTCTGTTAACCACCCCAAAAGCCCAATGTTGTCCCTTTTTCTCTTCTTTTCGAGTCGCTTCTCCAGAGCCCATCCTAATAGTGTTACATTTTTTTGCGAATTTGTACCTGAGCTCTTCCGCCTATATTCATCTTTTTCTTAAACACTATTTCTTATTGGATCTACTATTGTGAGGTCCCGTTTCTTCTACTTCAACTCTTCACCCCGTATCTATAACCGCTCTTTGAATGGGACGACACCGCTTTTCGGAAAAGATCCTTCTTTACATTTCCCTTTCCCCTCTCCGAGTATTATATTAATCAGCCCTTTTGGTTGTCTGACTTAGACTTTATTATAGTTCCGATGGGAATTCCTTCCTTCTTTTTTCGCTGACGCTGTTGCTCGTGGTTTTTAGCCTAGAAGCGTGCCCCCATCGCCTCACCCGCAGTTTCTCCCCCCCAGACTTTCATATAAAACACCTATGTCTAACTTTCCATTCGGCCCGGAAGTCAGCTCTCTTTTCCCCCCAATATTCTCACTTGGCAATTAGATAGCCCCAATTGGACGTTTTATAGAGTTTCTCACCTCTCCCTTCTGTTTGGGTTCACCCTTAACCTCCTCAGAGAAGCTAAGCCTGGTTAAGTCACTCTCGGCACGGTTGTAACTTTCTCTCGGATTCCCTCCGAGAAAAGTAGCCCCCCCCCCGATGTCCAGGGCGAGCCCCAAAGTTTGCCGAAAGTCCCGACATAGACATCTAATATCCCCGCCTTTTTTTTTTTTATTGTTACTCTTTCATTTATTCGAAAGGACGTTAATTACCCTCATCCCTGAGTCTTTGTACAGACTGTGCTGGCCGACAATATCGGTTAACTGTTTTACTGGTGTTGGTTTTTTTATTTCAGTAGCCATTCAGTTTCCTCCAGGCTCTTTTCGGAGTCTACCCCTAGTCATGCTCTATACTTGTCTCTTTCCGCCTCTAACACTGACTGCATTTAAGCGTTCCCCTTCCCCGACTCCCTCCCCCGGTCTGAGTTATTTTGCTCCCCCCTTTTCAAGACTTTCTACAAGGTTTTCCCTGGATAGACGCCTTCCCTTGACTTTTCTCTCCTTTTTTTCCGTCTTCTCTCCCCCCGTGAATGTATCTGTACTCCAGCTCCGCTCCTTATCCTTACCGGCCCAAGGTCCCGCCTCTTACCCTGCCCCCCCAATGATCCCTTTCTCAAGTTGATTTTCACTTTTTCCTGTCCTGCCCTCTGGCGTTTCCTTGCTACCGCGCCTTTCTTTTCTAACCTGGAATTCCGGCCCACCCCGGTTCTTTTTCCCGATCACTTCGCCCCCACCAAACTTACCCCCCCCCCAATCGCTGTCTGATTGTGCAATTAAAAACAAATTTTCAAACTGCGGGCCAACCAGCGCCCGTTTTCGCGCTCTACCCACACTTTCCGCCACTTCACGTCCCCATTACTGACTTTTTCACCCCGGATCCCTTTGTAAGGCAGCCATGAGCGCAGAGTTTTTTTTTCCTACATCCCCTTTTAAGAGGGTTATAGACCGATCAGCGCCACTACCTCCCCGCCACTTTTAATACCCACTATGGCTTTTGAAGAATTGAACAGCAGCTGCCTATCCTTCAAACCGCCTCATCACTCTTGATTTCTTCCCATAACTTTTACTGCCAGCGTTCTTCATTTTCTGGATTCGAATTCAAAAGAGTCCCCTCATCGTCCCCCCCTACCCACATAAGCCTTGCCACTTCTTTTATTTTCTTACGGTAGTATCGCCCCCAGCGACCCCCCCCAAACTCCCCATTTCCGCCAACCCATCTAACCTTTTTCAAACTCCACAACGCTCGTCTTTTATTTCCCGACATCCGAACGCTGCGCGCACCCCCGGCCTTGAGTCTTCAAATTCCTTTCTGTTTTTTGCACACCCCCTTTCCTGCACTCGCCTTTCGCAGCGACAAACTTCCCCCCATTCGTCGTCTCGTCCTCCCCCCAGAACTAAGAAAAACACCTCCTCTCCTATGCGATCCCAGTTACAGTCCTTCCCTTTTTCAATAGCAACGTGAAACTTCTCTCTTCCTCCTCCCAGATTACGCGAATCGGTCCCCGAGTGTGCCTCAATTAGCGTTTGCATATTCCGCCTTCGGCCCCCCTGTTTTTTTAGAGAGCGTGGTTGGTCCCCCTTGAGATTACCCCAGTCCTCGTCACGTAATGCGGCTCTAGTTTTATACCTTGCATCCTTATTCGACCCCCCGAAGATCACCCCAGGTCCGCTTTTCTATGCAACCAGAAACCGCGTGAGGCTCCAGTTCCTCGCTTTTTTTCGATGACTCAGCCATACTGGACTTCAAACACAAAGTCCCCCGCCTGTTTGACCTCCCATTCCCCCCATTTTTTTTCCCCTAAGTTTCCAGGGCAAGACCCCAACTCCCTGGACTTCCCCCCCCCCCCCCCTTGCCCCCCTTATTGCAAGTGCCTGGACGTCTTCCCCCCCTATGATTCCCTTGCGCTATGAGGAACCCACAGGGTGAATCTTTTACCCCGAACCTACCCTTAACCAACCCCCGATGGCACCTTTCCTCATTTATCTAAACATGACTGAAGGGACTCGGACATTTGAATCGGCCATCTTCCTCTTACACGCACTTATCTTCAACACATTTCCTCTTTTTTTTTTTGTGTTTTTTTTTGTGGGGCGCGCATGCCGATTTCCCTGTCTCCCCACTTTCTTTTTTCGATTGTCCTCCCCTCCTTTTTTCTTTCGGTCTGGTTTTCCCGCCAGGACGCTCTCCCTTTCGTTGTTTCCCCCTTTCCTAGTGAATTTGGCTCAGAGGGAAGGAGGTGCCGTCTTCACCTTCGAGAGGGACTATTTCTTTAACCGTTTCGTAACTGGCCTTTCGGATGGTTTCCTCGTTAGTTTACATGAATCGCAGTGTTGCTTCCACCACTTTTTCCCTTCTCTCTACCCCTTTTTTGCTTTTTTTCGTTTTTCTGATCGAGCATCTAAGAATACCCGTTCTACAATTGCTGTCCTTCCTCTTTCTGTTCCCGTCCTTTTGATTGGTATGACTTTTTTTTTAATCCATATTTTCTATTATCCATTTCCAGGACTTTGGGTCTCCCCCCAGCTGGTTCACCTTCTCCCTCCCTTTGAATCTCTTGAAGCACTGTTCCCTTACCCCCCTTTTCAAATTTGGTTTAAAGTAGTATCGCCGTCAGACCACTTAAGTCAGACTATTCCTATTCCTCCCCCCAATCGTTTCCGTTTGAGGCTCGTGTACGGATTATAGTTTATAGAGATAGAACAGAGACTCCCACCCAATATGAGGCAGTCAATTTATCTTTCCTTTGATTTCTGCACCTCCCCTGGCAGATGACCAAAGTCACAGAAGTCCCCTTCGTCTTGACTCAGATTTTCCCCATTTTTACCCCCCTTCCCCCCTCTGTCCTTAATTCACATAGAAAATTCTTGTTATCGGCTAAGAGCCCCTCATTTTCCTCCCTCAATGGCAGCCCCCCCTCGTTTTCCCGACTTTTTTATCATTATATTTATCACATTTCAGGTCGACCTACATCCAAAAGATTTTTCCCACCGTGATTGTGGCGCCCAGCTTCCCCGTTGAGATGTCCCCTCTCAGAGTACCCCCTCCGCCCAATCTTTAAACCCCCCCCCTTTCCATTTCCGCACGAGCCTTCCAAACCTCTTGTAGAACTTACTGTGATAATGTTCCAAGCCTCCCCCCCAGCAGAGTAGTCTCCACCCCTCCACAAGGCCATGTTACCAGCTTTTTTTCCTTAGTCAATAGAATCCACCCTTCTTTTAGCCCCTCCTGCCGTTGAATTCTCCTCCTTCTCTTTCACGCGCAGGCACAACCCTCCCAACTTCTAGAGAGAATGGGTAGAGCCCTTCCCGACTCAAAGTTTCCTGTTTTTCATCCTCCTCAGTTAACCTTCCCGTTTTTCAGACTGCGCCGCGTGTTGTCCCTCCCCCACCGTAATTCGTAGTGTTGCCCCAGTCCCGTGAACCAGCTTTTCCATCCCCCCCTCTCCGACTTCTTCGTAATCGCCACGGGACTGCGATGCCATCTGTAGTATTTGTACCATCTCAGCCGCCTCTTTAACACAAGCTTCCCAATTGGGTTCACCAGATATTATTTGTCCGCCCTATGCCCCGGGGACCGATCTGTTCAGAGGATCAACTGTTGGATAGACTTCCTTGATTAGAGGGAGCCTCTTTTTGTAATGCGGAAACTTTTCCCTTTTTTTTGAGGGACCAGTAAAGACGAGGTCCTTTGTGGTGTTTTCATGGCCCCTTCAGTTCCTTTTCTTTCTTCTCGCGAAAACTTTCTAGAAGAGAATCCTTCCCCCTCGGGGGTACTCGCACGGTGTTCGAGCCGCTGTTGGAGATTGATGATCATTCTTACTAAGGCCGCGGAGACAGTTTATCTCGCTGTCCACTCTTTGAAAGTACTTTCGAACATGTGTTGCCGTTGGCACAGGGACCTCTGATCGACTATTCTCTTTCCTTTCCTTGTGCTCCACGATGGCGACACTTTTATCAAGAAGGGCACATCAGTTAATTTTCCAAAAGATTTTCACCTTTCTGGCTTCCATATTCCTCCTTTTTTTCAATTTCTGGGGATGCGGACGAGTCTATTTGGACTTTCTGTCGCTCCGTGTGGCCAACTTCCCCTTTTGTTAATGCCTCTTTTTTTTTTTTCATGCACGGTGCTCGTCATGGCTTTTCCCAGTAGCCCAAAGTCTAGTGTTCGTTTTGGTTTTCCCGATGTGGCCTTTTTTTTCCTTCTTTTCTGATTTTCCCTAACAAGGGAGCCCTTCCTAAACGCGGATTGGTATTTCTTGTCCTACTCTTTTACCTGGCTGGGATTAAGAACTTCTGTTTGAGACCGTGTCTTGAGATGACCTTCTCGTTTGAGTAGATAGTTTTAGAAGTTCTTCTGGCAATTTCTTTCCCAACCAACTCTCTTTTATCGAGCTGAGGTTCCGTTCTTTGAGTTGGCCCGGTCTTTTTCGTTTTGCAACCCTCCTATTAGATGCTTGTCCAGGACTTACAGCTTCGGAAGTATCTTTCTTTACCAATTCTACATCTCTCTTTCCTTTTTTCCTCTACCCAACAATTTTTTATCTTTTCTTTTCTCGATTTGCCGAAATTTTTTCTGGAAGCTTACTACCTCCTTTTGGTTGGGTTTCTGTTACTTCTCATGAGCCCCTTCTTTTTTGGCCGCCTGATCCCCCGATTTGAAGGCTCCTTTAATCCACCTTTTCGACAAGTTTTTCTCTTCGCACGTCCCCAGCGGGCCCTCTCTGAGCAGCCGCCACCCCATTTGCCTTTTATTTTTCCTACGAGACGATATGCCCCCCCTTTTTTGTACCGTGATTTAAGGAAGGCGATTGCCCCCCTCTTCCTTTATCCGGGGTAGCTCTTTTACCTGGTCCTCTTAATACATCCAACCAGCGGGATCCAGCGTCCGATACCCCCCCAGAAAGTTAAGTCCTCCCCTTCAAATTTCGTTCTCGAGTCGTTCTTCTTCCCGTTTGCAATCTCCGGCCGTCCCAGACAAGGTGCTTACGTTAATTTAGACCTCCCTCGTGCCCGTGGCTGGAAATTGGAAACCCCCCTCCCCACCCCCCTGTTCCCCGCTATACTAAGTGTCTCCTGAACGATTTTTTTCTGCGCCTGGCCCCCTATAGCCGTTTTCTCCGGTAACTCTCAGATCCTCGGAACTATCAGACCTTACCTTGGAGGCGTCGCCCCCCATGTGTCCTCTCCCCCTAGTTCCCCTTTTCCTTCTTCTAGAGAGTTTAGAATGGCTGGGTGCGGGCAGGGACCCCACGTATCGTCCCAGGGAGCGAAAGCTTTTTCCCGGATCGCTCCCAGGTGTTGGTACCTGCCGTTTCTTCTGCAACACCCCCCCCAGACCCAAGTCGTCGCTCTCCCGCAGTCCGATGAGTCTGCTCCCTTTTCCGCTTTGTTACTCTTTAACTACTCTTCTCTTTTTCCTTTCCGCCTTTTCATCAGTCTTATTTGACAGCGGTTCTTCTTTCCTTCGACAAGGCGCTTTGACTTGTCCGCCAGTCTTCTTCCACCTCATTCTTTCTAGCTTCTTCCCTTCTCTGAGCAAAAGCGCGTCTGCGGCGAGAAGAACGGCATTTCCCCCCTCCAATGTCTGTCCCCCCCACTTCTATGATCCCTCTCCTCTCTTTCAAGTCCTCAGACATATATCTCATTTCCTATCCGCGTTTGAGAGTTTTATCCGGGATAAAATCCCAGCTCATATTCCTCCTTCTTTTATCTTTTCTTTTCCCCTTAGGTCCTCTCTCCCCTTTTGCTCCTTCTGCTTCTTTTCATAAATTTTGCTTTTCCCACCTTCCACGGAGTCACTTCAACTCCCTCCAATGCTGATTTCCTTCCTCCCCTCATACCTTAATCATCGTCCCTTCCCCCTCCCTCTCTTCTTTCACCTCTCTCACAAGCACTAGTGCGAACCGAATAGGGAGACTGCCGCCACCCCCCTCTTAACATACGGGCACCCACATTGTTCCTTTTTCTTCCTTTTTTTTACATTCTTCAACACAGTCGCTGTACTTCCCTGTTGTTCTTTTGCAAGGGTTAATGCGAAGTTTTCCCCTCCCCATTCTCGATTAAATCCTTTGTTTTCTATCCTCACACTCCCGGGAGATTCCCCAGTCGGGCAACGCTGATGTCATATCGAACGCTTTTTTCAGTGCCTTTTTTTTCTTCTGACACTCTTCTTCACAGTGCCAACTTCCCCCACCTTGATTACTCCCATTTTCTTCCTGTCCTGTCTCTTTGGCGCGCCCGGTAGAAGAATGGGCAACCCAGTACAATCTTATTCCAGTAATCCTTTTTCCCCCCCTTTTCCTCCTGAATCAGCGGTCCTCCCTCTCTCTATCCCTTTCTCTTGGAAAGTGAGCCTGATTAATTTCCCTTTTTTACGTCCCTCCTTTCTCTCCTTTCCCCCTTAAGGTATTCTCTTATAGCGCTAATTGGAAGACTTGTAGTTTTCTTTCTACTCGCGGGGTTTCGTTCGCCAGAGATGGAGTTTGTCTCTCCCCTTATCTTCCTGTTTGTTCTCACCCGGGACGAAAGGCCTCCATATTTTTTGAACTGCCGCCTTTTAGATTATACTCCCAAAACAACTTTCCCAACATCCGAATCTGACCCCCTTCCTCCCCTTTTTTTTTCTCTAGCTTAGCCCGTCTGTACCTGTCTTGTTTGATTAACGGCTCCCACTGTTTTACCCTCGCGGTCCCCCCAAGGACAAACCCTTCTCTTCTTCTCTTGTCCCCTTATTCCCCCTTCCCCCCCACAACCAAGTGAACTTCAAGCGGTTGCCCTCAGCTGTTACCATCCCTTTGACCCACACCCCACCCCCCCCAAACTTGTAAACAACTCCCCCCCTCTCACCCTACCGATCCCTTTCAAAAGGAGCTTATACTCGTCGGGGAGAGTCTTTCAAGCTTTCCATCCCCTCCTTTCCCCCCCCTGCCATAGCACACCCGACCGAGCACGGCGTACCCCCTTTTGAAGGTTTTGGAGTAGTATTCTCCTTTCCCACCTCCTCTCCTGCCCCCAGAAGCCCTCTCTTCTTACTTTCCCCTCCCTATTCACGACAGAGACAGCAGGTCCGTCCAACAATCCATCCGCATAGACTTAGTACTAAGAAGACCGTGTTAACCTGGCACTCCCTCTTCTTCCCTTTTCCACCTTCCCCTCCTCTCCCACCAAGACAGCAGCCCAAACCACCCAGCAAACACACCCCGTAGGTTTTCCCCTCTCCCAGCAGTCCCCTTACTCCACCACCCATTCTCTTCGACCCTTTCCCCTACCTGTCAGGTTGCCAATTCCTCCGTGCACCATGCACAGCGAACGTCCCTCCAATCTTCCCCTCCCCCCACCTCTCTGTAATTTCTCCGCCCCCTTTACCGCCCTCCTTCCCCCCCCCCCCTTTTCAACTCATACGAAGCTTTTCTTTACTCGATAAGTATTGCGCCAAGTCTACCAGTCCAATTCCTTCCAGTGCTATCGCAGCCTCGTCCCCCTTTCATTTTGTCCTCCTCCCTTCGTGAGGGGACCCTGATTCGATCCCTAGTCTCGTATTTCGCTCATATCTTGACTCGTTCTTTAACCCACGAAACTCCCAAGGTTCCCAGTTTCACCCTCCAGTCCCCCAATCATCACACTCGTTGTCTCTGACTCGCATCATCTTTTTATTTTTCAGTCCATCCCCTCCCTCCAGGCCCACACACAAGTCTTTTAGACCCCCATGTATGAAAGGAACAGACTTTCTCCTGTAGTCCGCGTATCGATAACCATCAACTTATTGTCCCTTATCTTTCCTGTCCCTTCTTCCTCCTTATCCTTGTATATGTGCCCGGGTTATTGTCTCGGGCCTGCTGCCACCAATCCGTCAACTGATACCATTTCCCTTTCTCGTCCACACCCCCTCTCTCCTTAACCTTTCTTCGGATATTAAAGGGGCATGTAATCTGTGAAAGGGGCCGTTGATTTTCTGTTTTTTTTCCAACCAACCTCTCCCTCTTTCTATCTCTTTTTTTCTCTTCTTTTATATCCCATTCAGTGTGAGTAGTGGAGGCTACAAGGTAAGCCTCCCACATTTCTTTTGCTTCCGTATTTTCGTCTCCTAGTGAATCTTTCCCATGTACGGAGCGACCTCTTTACATCAGAGTACTACCCAACCCTTTTGGTTCAAATGGCTTAGGTTGTTGGTTCGTCTTCGTCGGGTCGATTATTCCTATTTAGGTGCTCCCCCTTTTTTCCCTCTCATGTGTGCGAACACTCTTGTTTGGTTTCCTCTCTTCTTTTCTCGATTAGCGTAACTACATCTGGATCGTCGCCACACGCACTTATTTGACACCTTAGTGTCTCCCAAGGCAAGCTTTTCAGACTACCAATGCAATTCGTTGTCCTATCTCTCTTCTCTCTTGATTAAATACGTTCTTGCCGCACCAGGCTTTCATAATAGGCGAAATGTTTTCATCTCTGGGCCTTACGCATGTATATCCTGACGGACACCTAATCGTATGCTGGCTTGCCTTTGAACATTTTTCCCGGATGTTCTCATTTCTTCCTACCGAGGAGCAAGTTATATAATCTAGTTCTTCTTAGTGGTTCTCTCTCTCCTTATTTTGTTTTTTTTCGATGAGATTCCTGACAATCGAAACGACGACGATTTCGAATAGAAGTTAGCGGTTGCCAGCTATGCATCCGTTCGATTCCGATTGAGTGGAACCAGTCCCAGTAAACCCACTAAGCCCTTTCGCTGATTTTGGCAGTCTTCCCCCTTCGTTTTTTTCTTGAAAAAGGGCTTTTGATTTTAACGCAGTATTCCAATCTAAAACCTTTATGCAGCCTAACCTTCTTTCTCTTCCAGCCGACGGAAGGCCCTTTTAATATACTAACCGGGCCACGAACTTAGGGCTTTCAAGTCCACTAAACCAGAGAATTCTAAAGATCGGTAAAAGGACAAATATGTCTCCCCAAGTCTGATTTCTGCTCTCCGCTTTTGTGTGTTTTTGCCACGTTCATCGCAGACAAAGGCAAAGACGGAAACTTTTCTGCTGCGGTAGTTTATTCCTGTCGAAACTGTTCCGCAACGGCCGAGTTCTGAGCGTCAAAAATCACCTCACATGTTCATCGTTTTGGACCTCCCGTCGTCTGCGACCCCTTTTGCGATAAGCTTTCTTCCATGTCTTGACTATCTCGTACTTAATCTTACAGCCCCCCATAAAGTCTGGTCTCTTATAAGCAGACTCCAAGCCGACTTGGTGCAGCCTGAGTCCAGTAGCGCCCCTTATCAGGCACTGGGGCTTGGACGCCAGGCAAAAACCAACGAGACTCCCCCCCGTTTTGTCGACACCAATGGACACTTTCTCTTTCCAGTATCGATTCCTCCTGCCCAACCCGAACGAGGGCCGCTCCCTTTTCACTGTGATGTGACGTTTAAGTGTTTTTGAGTAACCCCCCTTCCGTTCTTCCCGCATAGCTCCACCGCTGATTTTTCAACTGGGGTTTCTAATAGATATATGCCCCGGTCATCCATACGCTGGCTCCCCTTTGTCTCACCCCTTCCCACCATTGGTGCTCTCCAGCCTCTGACTTAGAGCCCGAATGTTTTTTGGTAACAGCTTCCAATATGTTCTTTTCTTAGACATTTCTTCTTGTAAACTCACAATTTTCTTAGTTTCTTCACTGGAATGGTCGGTAGTCCCTTACGTTCCCATCCCAGTTTTGTCTCCCCAGGCCTTTACTCACTGCAACATACTTTTTGACGCTGATTTTATAGCGTTTCACGTGCAAGGTCCTCTTCAAGTTTGTTCTTCGAGACTTCACCGCGTGTTCAAAGAATTTGTACTCGGTCCAATCCTTTCTCGGGCCTACCCTACCCTCGTACTATCACATGAATATTGCCTCTCCACTATAAATGAATGTTATGTTACGCCAGCTTTTCTCTGCCTTTTTCTTCTCGTCCGATATCTCAGGAAAAGAAAGTTTATCCATGTTTTTGGCCTGTACGCGTCCCTCCTTGTCTGAATTTCTTTTTTTTCCTTCCTTGATTTTCCAGTGGGCTTGAGTATTTTCAGTAGTTTTTCATTTCGCTTCTGTGGGTCAGTAGGCCCCCCCTCCCCCTTCTAATTTCCGATTCTTTATTCCCCCCTGTTGTCTGCGCCATAGTCGTCGTCTCTAGGAAATAAAGCGCTTTTTTTCCCCTCTTAGGTTTCAGTTTTTCGTTTTCGCTTGTTTTGTGAGGTAAGTTTGAGCACTTTTCGAAGATATCACGCTGAATGTTTCCTCTTCTTGTTTTTCGATTTCTCTTCCAGGTTACGTTTCTTTCCTATAAATGGTGATCAAGCTTTGAGTTGTCCTTTTTAATCTGCGAACTTCTTGATGTCTTTTTACTCTCAGGTAGCCGTCCTTTTTACTTCTTTTTCCCCCCCCCCCCCTCTCTGTTTTTTCTTTTGTGCACGTCCTGTATAGAGCCTGAAAAGCTGCACGCTCAATAGGCGCTGTAGGCCTTCCGTGCATCATTGCTTTCCCCCATTCCTTTTCTTTGTCTTGTGTGCCCTTTAGTTATTTTTCCCAATCGCCTCTTACGGATGACAGCTATTGTAGTTCTGGTACCCTTTTTTCTTCTCTTTCTTTGAGTGGGTTGGCTGGATAGCAAAAGGTCGCATCTCTTTGGGCGTATTTTCCAGTGTCTTGCCCCACGGACTTCCTTCCGGACTCATTAAATTAGGAGTCAATCCGTCAGCCCAAAGAGGCTAGTCCGCTGACTCCCCTCCCACCTTTTCCCTCCTTTTCAGATTCATCTTGTGATAGGAGTCATGAAAATCGAGGGACCTTTGACAGGAGTTGCTTTCTTTGGTTTTCTCCTTGGCAGGCCTCCGCAAAGTCCCGTGATTTTCCCCCCAGAGAGTTCGCTCCAATACGCCGTATCCTTATTTCAAGATCCTCCCCCCCTCTCAGAACTTCCAGCACTTAGGGTACACGACGTTAAGGCTCCTTTTGTCTCCTTTCCAACCCGCGATTGGCGTATCTACCGAAACATTTTTTGGGGTAAAGTTCTCTCTGTTGGGATGTTTCCCCTGTCTTTCCAACGACCAAACACTTCAGCTGACCCGGAAAGTGATAGTTAACGGCTGCACCAGCGGGTCGTCCCGTCTGAGTAGCAGTCCAGGTTACTGATTTGACCGGCCAATCAATTTGGCTTCTTCTCCTATCCCTCCCCTCTTTAGTCCCTTGCAGAAAGAGCCCTTGAGTTTATTCTTGCAAGTGACATGGACGTGCGATGTTTTCGCTTGCGTTCCTCCTTCTCACACTTTTCTCTCTTGCCGTCTCCGAACAAATTCAGGTATTGAAAGATGGCGAGGACCCTAGGTCGTAACATGTAAAAAACCAAAGGGTCGTCGGTTCTCTATCTCTCCATTTGTTCTCCTATCCCTATGAACACCTTAGGCATCGGTGTTTCCCATATTGTTTTAGACCTCTTCTTATTGGAAGATCCTTTCTGCTCCTACGTCCCCCGGTTCCTATACGACCCCATTCCTTCCTTTATTTTGTCTGTTGCCATATAAGAAGTTTTCGCCTGCCGGATGAAAACGACGTAGCTCCCGGGAGGAGAAACTCCAGCCCGTCTTAGAGGAGATTCGAAGTTGACACGGGACCTGACCTAGGGCCGGACCAGATTCGAGGAAATTTTCGCCTTCTATTCCCCTGATCTCTATCCCTTTTACTCCGTTTGTATTTTTGAGGTAGGACGAGAGAATATCCCTAATATTTATTTCAACGCCTCTAAGTTTGCTTTGCCTCCGACGCGCGGCTTGCGCTCCGTTTTCGCCTACTTGCGTTTTCTTCCCCTTCCTCCAATCGACGATCACTCAGGAGGCCGAACTGGACCTATTTCCAAGCTCCCCCCCCACTCATCGGCTCAATAATCCGTCTGACAAACTATGCGCACTCTTTCACTTTGGGCGAGTCCATAGTTTCAGGAGAAGCTGCAGACATTCTTTCCCGCATTGCCCTTTGTCGTGGTTTACACTTCCTTAACCTATGTTCACATAGCCCTCCTCTTCCGTAATCTCGGTTTAAGTACCTTCGACAACCCCGCGTAGGCCAGAATATGTAAAAAATCCCCTATAGTTACATGGATTTGTTAGACTAAATCAACGGGGGCAGCCGTCCTCACCTTATTCTTTTTCTTCTTTCCCGTTCTGTCCGGTTCTCTTTGTTTGATGAACGTTCTTTGCCAAGGTAAGACAGTGGAGAGTCGCTCGTTGGCTGGCGACCTTTCGTTTCAGTCTTCTGCCCTCTTTGTTGGAGTGTTCCTTTTACAATCCCTTTCAAGTCACCCTTTGTTAGTTGTCACGTACTCCTAGTTCAGGTACATAAGGGGGATGGTTAATTTAGCCTCTAACAGAGTTCCTCTTCGCGCGACGTGCGCATCCCGCCGGTCTTATTTTCTTTCTTCTTTCCCTCCAGGGGACCCCCCTTTCCGCGGATGGAAGTCTACTCTGCAGTGGGGTGATGCCCTTCGGCCATTTTTTTCTATGTTCTTCCGTCCCTGCGTACCCCCCCTCCAGCGGAAAACTCACGCTCACTAATACCTAGCGGGAGATCGTCGACTTTCGTTTAGCACCCCCACAACCATCCTTAATCTTACCCCGGAGAGAAAGTCTTTGCAGTTGGGGGGGGTGATCGACAGTTGTATTGACTTATTTTCATCTGGGCTCCTCACAGTACTTGTTTTCCCTGAGCCATTTCACCGGCTGGAAATCCCCGCTGGCAAAGCACAAAATCTAGGGTTCCGGTTCCTTTCCTCTCTTCCTATTCCACACTCAAAAACCAAAAGTGTGAAAGGCGCAAAGTCCGATCAGATTTTCTTTCTGTTCCATCCGTACATTTTTCTCCAAACCCTAACCAAATTTAAGAAACTGGAACAAGCTCTAAAAGGAAGTTTTCCTCCAATTTTGCTTCTTCCGCAGCGCCTCAGCGAAGTTTTAGCGTTTACGCAATGATTTTCCTATAGCCAAATACTGGTCCAAATCCCGAATGTTTGTAAAAGATTCGTTAACACTATGGAGGCTAACCTTCGTCCCTTACACCGTGCCGCACTCATATGAAGAAGATAAACCCCCTTACCCTTCCCGGATGAGCACACCCCCGGTGCTGAGCCCAGACCAACCGCTCAGAGAATCTCCCCCTGAAGAGACTCTTCGACCGGACCCGGCCGATTGAAGCTCTCAATTTGGCCGCCCCACCCACAATGCCGTCGTCCCGCCAAGCGGCCGCCTGTCTGCGTCGGGGCCGAAAGGGCGTGGGCAAACATGTCTGTTTGGTGGGACCCGCCACTGGCCGGCAACGCCGCAACAGCTGATTGCATATCAAACTGGAGCCCCCCACCCAGCATGCAACAACCTCGTACAAAACCTAACCACTCAATATCGTCGGTTAGAGCGACCCGAAAGAAAACCGGCATGAGAAGTTTTCATCATTTTTTTGAGGTTTCTGCCCCCCGCCCCAAGAGCGACGCCAGCGACAAAATCCCCATTCTCCCTAGCAGCAATCGCAACCGAACCAAAAAAGAAACTATGTCGCGAAAAATGTTAGAGCCCTTTGTCCAGCCCCCCCCCTGAATACCTCCTCACCCTCTTTGCCTTACTCCCTATCGCAGTACGCTTCTACTAGCCCAGAGTTGTCAAGAACCCATTGTCGCATGGAAGAAGGCATTTAATGTGAGCGACCTTCTTCTGGTCCGCCCTGCCCCCCTTTCTTTTTCCCCAGCATTAAGGTTTCCGATTTTAGCCGCGGCCACAGCGGATGCGAAACCCCTCTAACAAGATAAAGGAAGAACCTATAAACCCCCCCTTCCCCCTTTTTTCGTTCTTTTTTCTGCATCCCTTTTAACCCCCCTCACGCGACAAGGTACAGACCAACTTTCATGCAACACCCCCCCAATCTAAAGCTGCCTCCTCCCCTAGCCAATTTTTTTTGCTCATAACCAAAAAAACCCCTGCCATCTTCGGTCCATCCTGTTTCACCCCCCGTCTCGACAGTCGCGCTTCCACAACTTTTCGGCATTATCCTTTCCCCCTTAGGCACCGCCCATTGTATACCATCTATAGGTCTAACCACATTTTGCTAGGGTGTTGTGTTCCGATCGTCTTTCTCGTGTCGTTTAAATCAATGGAACTGCACAATAACGTCTCAAAAATGATCACGACCAATTCTTCATTTTTGCCCCCCCATCTTCTCTGCTCTTTAACCTCCTTCATGTGGCAACGCTCTATGTTTTTGATGTTTTCCAAAAACCGCGCAAGATGGCCGCGCGCTGGCCCCAGCGTCGCTCGCATCCCTGTCACCCTTGATTGGTTGCCTTTCTTCCCTCAGCAAGGATCTCTTTATCCCATTTTTCGGGTTCCTCTTTGGCGTACAGTGCGATTGCTAGGCGACTTCCTTGTCCGTGTCCGAGGTGCCTCCCCCCCCTGGTTCCCCGCTTTGTCCTCTTGTAAAACACTCTTCTTTTAACATTTTTTTATGTTTGGAATAGGCAGGCCCTCCTCCGAAGGGATTACAAACTTTTGCCGCTCTGTGCTTCTTGAGAATCCCTTTTTCTTGGCGGCTTTGACTTTGTAACATCATAGAATCCCCCGTGTGTGCCCACCCGAAAGGAGTTTTTTCCTCTTCGGCGTCTGCTCTCTTCTTATTCCGTAAAATCGAAAAGTTATGTTTCCTTCTTTTACTTCTTCCCCGGCTTTTTTAATCCCCTTTTTCCCTGGGATCCCGGGCAGCGTTTTTCTTTGAATTCTTTTATGTACTTTCCTTTTCCCACTATTCCAATAAATATTAGGGGGCTTGTTTCCTGGGGGAAACTGGTTACCCTCTGACTCGTCTGTCGGCAGACCCGCCATCGACCGTCAGTATCTATTCCATCAATGTTTTTCGTTGCGCCTCCGTGTAGGATTTTTTTTTTCATGCCCCCTTGTTTTGAGGAGATGACCCAGCTATCTCCTCCCCCCCCGATTGCTTGTGGCACTAAATTAGCGGTTGGCCTTTTGTATTGCCGAACGAACGAGTCCGAACCCCCAGTGTTCACAGGACCCCCCCCCCCGCTGACCGAGCCGGGTAGTTGCGCTTTAAAATTTGCCCCCAACCTCAAATTCCCCCCCCCCCCCGCGTCGTAATTACACCCTAGCACCTCGCGCCTCTCCCTCTCCAGGCCGGTATTCTCAACGGGAATGTTGTAAGCACGGACCACTCGCAGCTGTCAGTCATCTCTCAAACCAAAAAAAAGAGCCTCAAGCCGGTACAAAGGACAAAAACTTTAGTGCTCGCCCTCGAAAGCGTTTGCGATTGCGCGATTTTGTCACAACGCCTACGGCCTCCCCCTAGAGCCACCCCCCTTGCACTCCGCACGAGGTACAAAATTTCGCACCTTTCCCTGAGCGTAGAGTCTTAAGTAAGTAGAAACGCCTCAACGGCCCGTAGTCGATCCCAACCCCATCCCGTCAAGGCCCCTGCCCCCAGCATCTGTTTGACCCTAGTCCCAGGTCGAGTTTATGGCGACCATGCGTACCGAACGCATTTGAGATCTCTCTTCTCGCAATGCCTCCTCCTTCCTCCCCACCTCCCACAGTTCGAGAGATAATTGCGTTAAGACACCCTCACCTTTCCCCCTCCTCCCATTCATTTGGATTCCGCGCGAAAAGCCCCCGCGCGTCTCCAAGGAGCGGTTGTTGCCATAACCCAGAAGATCGCACACGGTTGCCCCACTGTCATCCGTGCTCCCCTCGGCCGATGGCCGGCCTGAAACCAAGAATGGCTAGTGTTTCGATCAAGTAATGGATGCCATTTCCGTCGCCCCCCCTTGGTGAAAGTGCACGCCCCAGGTCTCCAGCCGAGTCCTCCACCCGCCTCTTCACCATTGTCTCTCCTCTCCAGAAATGAATCCCCTTGACTCATTGTGCCGATAACTCCTCTAAATACCCCCCAACTTTTTTGTGATCGCCAGCCGGCTTATGAGAAATTAATGTGGTAACGCGGCTACCGTCCGCTTTCGGTATGTCACTCTCCTTGGTGTTCACTAAGACCATTTCCTATTTGTGTGTTTGATTTCCTTATGGTATGTTTCTCCGTTAAAAAACTCATTTGTTCCTTTCCGCCAGACCACTTCGTTTCTGTTGTTGAATCAGAATGTTTTTTTTTTTTCTGCGGTATTCTTCCTTTATCTTTATCGGTTATTCGATGGTCTGTACCCCAGTGGAAATGAAAAGCGAATCCGGTTGATGCGTCAACCATGTTTTTTCATGGTCACCCTTACGATTTCGATACAACCTAAATTCATATGCGCCTTTGTGACCTCCCCTTGAAGACTAAACGACTTGGCGACGGGGGACTCCCTGTCAGGATTTCTTATTACGCAGCCACCTCCCCTTTGCTTCTGCGTTCTTTTTTCATGTGAGCACTGCCCTCTCGTTACACATTGTTCGTACCTATGCTTTTTTTTTTTTATGACTGACGGAGGGATGGAGTTTCGATCGCTCTTGGGTCAATTTTTAGATCTCCTTCCCCTTCCTTGTCCTGTCGTTTTTCCCCACAACCTTACACATGATTCCGCCTCTTTTCCCTGGTTTGCCGCATGGTCGGATTGGTCGGCTAGGAAATACCTACTGTTCGTTTCTTTTTGTACCTTTTAGGGTGTTTCTTTCTGTACGTTTGTCCCCTCAGTTTCTCTCACGCGCGTAGCGGACCGGACATCCGGCGCCACTATCGTTTATTTTTTTGCGTCTACCTTCCTTCTGTTTTTTTTTTTTCTTTGCCTCTCCCTTTCTTTTCTCACGATGTATCGGCTTGACGTCGGGTTTGCGGCTTTTTTTCTGCCCGGTAGGTTATCCCCCTAGTGTGCACTATTCCACCCCCCTTCTTGTTACTACATTCGTTGCTGTCTTTCGGCTTTGTATGCGCCGTGGAACGGACGGTGTCTGACACGCAATTCAGTCTTTTCTTTATCATGTTGCCTACCTTCTTGGGCCCCCGTTTTTTTCGCATTGGTACTTTCTTTACCAGGCGGCTTTTTAAGGATTTCCCATATTTGGGCGACTGTTCCCAACGTTATCCTATTTGGTGGGTGATTGTGGATAATACCCCCAAAGAAGAGTCATTTTGGAGCCGGTTTCCTACGAGTCAGTGGCGTCCCCCTTCCATAAAGCCTTTCTTACAAGTCGTTTTCGCCAATCGTTCCGAGAGAAAACACAAATTGGCTCGCAATTTTCTCTTGTGCTATCTTTTCGACGATCTC
>Ga0179593_1396094_pt1 | contig 20725 bp, 26 predicted proteins | sample CZODoug2_1_08_16_FD_185931 | JGI IMG/M metagenome (GOLD analysis project Ga0179593, IMG submission 185931) | Vadose zone soil fungal communities from Angelo Coast Range Reserve, California, USA - CZODoug2_1_08_16fungal (PacBio error correction) | ecosystem: Environmental > Terrestrial > Soil >... | reverse complement strand
TCTGCTCCTTGTTTTCCCTTTGGGGGTTTTCTGTCTGTCTGATCGGTTTCAGGGTTTGACTAGTTCCGACGTTTTCCCCCCCGTGCTGGATTTTTGCCTTTTTGTTTTTTTTGGTTGCCCCGTCGTAGTTTCACCCCGCGCGCCGGTTTCGTTACTCGATGGGCCCTTTTGCCCTTTTGTCCATTCCCCCCTTGTACCTTGAATGTCACGAAGTAAATGAAGTATTGCCCCCGGCCAGCGAATCGATGAGTTCTTTCCAACGTCTTTCACTTGACACCCGCCACCTCATCTTTTGCGTTGTCTAACCGTAGGGCATTCCTTCGCCCTACGGTTGCACCTCGCCTAACCTGCTTTTTTCTTTGGTTTCCCCTTCGGTGGTTCCGCCCTAGCGGACCCCCACAGGCTTGTCTCAGCGATTATCAATTGAAAACATGCAGGTGATTTGTAAAGTGTTCGGTCCCGCACCTTTCGTCATTGCCACGTGTGCGAGTCTCGGACGTCCCCCTTTGCCCCCCGCTGTTCTCCACCCTCGTCGATTCCACTCAGCCACTGAGGCACCTTCATGCGGATTTGCGGCTTTTTTTCGCCCTTGTTACTTTGATCTTCAGGCTTGTTCTTGTTTTTTTTTGCGCTTTTCCCCGTTCAGCCTTGCGGGCCCACCCTCATGCTACATTTCCACGCTCGTACCTTCCCCACTCCAGAGACACTTGTTCCTTCGGCAGGGGGCCGTTTGCAGGCGTCCCGTTTTTTTCCCCCCTTTCTCCCGAAGTTCATTGTCAGCCCTTTTTTTGGCGAACAGTTATGGTTTACCCCTTTCCCTTCTTCCCCTTTTTTCCCTGGGCACGTCCCCGTACTAGCCTCCGTTTTTATCTCACCTTTTTCCTGCCTTTGCTCGCCCCCCCCTACCCCCCCAAAGCCGGTGTACAGTGTGTCTCTTTTCTGTCCTTTCGCTGGCTTTTCTACGGGGTCCGCACACCTAGTGCACCTTCACACTTCCTACTTTTCCCTCTGACTTTTGCTGCTGACGGAAAGGCGCAAACGTGCGCGAATTTTTCCTGGCCCCCTTTCCTGTTCTTTCTTCGTTTCTGTTTATGCCCCCTTTTTACCAGCGTTCTATTCCACATTTTTTGTGCCGTCATCCTTTGGAATGCCCGTTTTCAATCATCGGGCATGACTGTCCACCGCGTATGGTTTTGTTGATGCACCTCCTAAGCATGTGTGCAACGACCAAGTTTTTCCTTCATTGGTTTGATTTGCCCTCCCGTGCTGCCCGCTAGTCTCGTTGCATTACTTCCAGGCCCATTTTGGGGTTTCCAGGAGATTGTGTTATTCATTGGTCCCAAATTACAATCCTGGGAACCCCGTTTTTTTCATGGACCCAACGTGCCCGTGCATTGGCCGTCCTTTCTCACTCCTGCCTCGTTGCATGTATCGCTTTTTTTCTTGTCTTTTCACTAACTTTGGTGCTTCTATTGATATTGTTTTTCTTTCTTAACCAAGCGACTCCTTTATCGCTTGTCTATGTCGCATCATGATCCCCGCTCCTTGTCACCACGGGAGGCGCCTTTTTTTGTTCCTTTTACTTCCCCCTTGCTAACTGTGTCTCTTTCTTTTACCCTCCTCCCAGTGTCGAGTGCTACGTAGTTGCTTACCTTTTCTCGAGTGAACCCGCGCCCCCCCCCTGAACTAACCTGTGATTTATGATTCTGCGTCTCCTCATGGTCGCTGGTTTTGACTTGTGCTACTCGCTCGGTACGACGCACTGATTTTGCGCCCAACCCTGGAACCAAAGTTTTAGCTCCCTTTCCCCCCCCCCAAGGTGAAAGTGTATACCTCCCCTGCCCCAAACGACTTTTGTCCACCTTGCACCCTGACCTCTTTCCCCCCCCCCCCCCCACAGCGTTTTACACCGTGTGTAGCCTGATATGTATGCACGTACTCCTCGTTTCTCCCCACCAGTAGGCCACACGCTGGCATATATATAGGAGTGTTCAAGGTTTTTTCACAGTTTACTCCCCCACTTGGAACAACTTACGATAAGTCCACCTCCCCCTCGTGTTGCTCTTCGCTTTCCCAGGCCCCTACCCCAGCACTTGGAGTACATTTTTCCGTCTCTTTGGGTTTTTTTGGCTTGGCGGACCCAGCCATACTCCGTTGCCTGGGGGTCTGTCATGATGCGAGATCTCTCCCCGTTCCCCTTCCCTTTCCTTCGGTCCCTGTTTTTCGGTTGGCGGTACTTTCTTCCTTGCGCAATTTCACGTACGCAATCTGCCCCCCCCCACCGTGGACTGGCATTAGCTTTTCTAGTCTCTTTCTTTTGACCCCTGTTGTCCTTCCCCCACCCTTCTGATTCTTTATTATGGATTCCACATTGTGTTGTCTCACCTCGGCTTGTGCGCTCATGTTGCCGGCCCTTAGGCTCGCCTCATGACCACTTTCCCCATTCAGGTGCAGTTTTCTGTCCTCCTTAGTCGTCCCCTCTTCGCTACCGGTCCCCCTCGGATCCACAACGATCCTCTTTTGTTGTGTCCCTCGCCGAACTTGAAGTTTCCCCCCTGGTCTTCTTTTATTAGCAAGTTCGGTACACTTCAGGCCCAGTTTTCGTCTCCAGCCGAGGGAGTCCACCGTTCTCTGAGAGGGACTGGCGTGCTTTAGGACATTTACTTAGTTTTCAGCTTCACAGACGATTTTTTCCTGGTCGTCACTCTTCTTTTTTCTCTTCCTCCGCTTGTAGTTTTTTTTCCTTTTTCCTCTATTTTTTTAAAACGGCGTTTCCGAATTTTCCCTTCCACTTTTGCGCCACTTGCTCCCCTGGATGTCCAACCACCCCGCTTGTTTTCGCACTACCTCCTTTCGTTCTCCAGCCCTGCCCTATGCCATGAGGAGTGCCCCCTTTTGCCTCATCCGTTGAACACCGAGTGTTGTCCCCTCACCTTCCTGGATCACGTCATAGCGTCAGCCGTGTAGTCTTTACCCCGAGTTTTGGCCAGTGCGAATTTCTATGCGGTGCCTTTGCCCCCCCCCTGTCACTTTTTTCGATGTTTTTTTTTTTGCGTCTCTGAACCAGTCCCGCCCGCCATTTCCTCCCCCCCCTCCGAGTAATGTCTTTGATGTCTGTGCCACATTGGCCCTCCTGTCAACGCGAACGGACTCATTGGACATTTTTCCCCACTTTTTTTTCCCCCCGACCTACCCTAACGACACTAACTGTTCAACAAGGGAGAACCTGGACAACCACCGGTGCGTTTCGGATTCGCTTCTTACGACTAATAAGTCTGGCCTGTGCCCGGCATGAACCACTTACCGGTTGTTCTCGCATCTTGTCCTTCCCCCGGCCTCAGATTGGATGGCACGTTTTTTTGGTGGCTCCACAGCAGAAGTTCCGTGTGACTCAATTGACGTAAACGGTCCCCCTGCCTGTGTAGGTTGCCAGGTACCTTGATTGTGTTCCTTCCTCGACTCCCCTATTTTAATGTCCAGTACCTTTTCCACGACGTTTTTTTTTTTCCCACTTCTCTCGTTTGCCTCGCGGTGCTCTCTTTTGTTTAATGTTGTCGCTGGGGATTTCAACGAGTGTGTTGTTACTTTGCCGTTTTTTTCCCAACATCCTGTACTCTTTTTGAGATAGTCCATTTCGAATGGGGTGATATTGATCAATTGGTTTTCTGGTTCTTTAGTCAGGCGTCTTTAACTACTGTTCCCCTTGTTTTCTAGATTCATATCGCCACGTTTTTCAGCTGTCAACTCGGCCTTCCGTTCCCAATAGCTCACCACCTTATGGTTGTCTGTGACTGTCATTTGTTTGTTTTTGTTGGCCGTTTGCTTTCGTTACAACTTGTTCTAGTTTCGAGGCTCCCTTCCATGGCATCAGTGTTAAGCCGAGCATGTTCTAAAGCCCCCCAGTCCATCATGTCTCCCCAGCCCTTGAGTTTGAAGTCATATAGATGTTTTTCCCCTAGGATTAAGAAAGCAGCTCCCCAGTGTCTGCTTTTTTGCTATGTCCGCTACCCCTCTTTGTACACCCACACCCGACAAGTAGTGAGTGGATTTTTCTTCACCTGACCCCTCTAGTCCGATCCCATGGTTTTCCCACAGGTAGGCACCCTGTTTTGCTGTGCCGACTTTCACCCCCCGTACTCCCCCCTGGCAGGTCTCCTTCCGATTCCTTTCGCCAGACCCCCCCCTTAGGCTAAAAAGCCTTCCTGCCTGCGGCTTTGGCTTCAAGCATGTCCACATGATCGACTTTTTCTATCGTGCACCCAAATGATGTGCCAAGGCAAACCAGAAGACTTTTTTCAGTCTACCCCCCCCTTTTTTTTGTTGCTCTTCCTAGTGACTTCCGTCATTTACCATCATTTTCCTGAACGTTGTCATTGTCGAGCCCCCTTTTGCCCGGTCGTGTTACCTGATCCTGGGACAACACCGACTTTTTTCCCCTTTTTCCGCCGCTTCGCCCCACCTTCCCGCTGTATGGCGGCTTGGTCTTTTTTTTTCCCCTCTGCTCAACAGGAACGGCCAAGCCCGCTCCCGCGTTTTTCTTCCCCCCCTTGGTTCTCAGCAATAGGAGCTTTTGTAGTCTCCCCGGTGTGGCGGAACGTCTTTGCCCCCCCCCGGCAGAGAGGCGTATGCTTCGGTTTACAGGCGTCGACTGACGTCCTTTTTTCCCCCGTCCCCCCCTTCCTCCCCGTCTGTTTTGCTTACTTTGACGCGGACACCTCTCCGTTTGCCCCTTCCCAGTTTGGCCTTTACTTTTGGAGTTGTCTCCCTACGACACCCTTCCTTTTTCTTTGGAGCGTCTTCTGTCGCATGCTTCCTGCTGAGCTGCATGTTCGCCGCCCCTCTCCTCACGCCCCTGTCAAGTATTTGGAGCATTTCCTTGGCTTGTGCATCCCTTTAATTGTGGCCTGCTGGATGGGATCGCGGTTTATTGTGACACCACCTTCTTTTCAGATCACCTGCTTATTGTGTCCGCGCACTCTCCAGCGACTTCCCTCTTGTTTCCCCCTGTGCTTTTTTAAAGCATTCCAATTTTTTGAGGCGTTTCTCATGTTGAAGCAGCCCTCGCCCGTTTGCTTTGATTTTCCCCTTGCGTGCTCATCCCCTTGGCTACCGATCGCAGGGTCGTTTTAGAGTCCATCAGGTTTCTACCATGGGTCCCGACCCCGACTTCCCCGTTTTTTGATCACACTGCTTGTGCCCGGCCCCCCCTTTTTTTTCCCGTGTGCTCCATTTTTTCGTTGCGCCAATTTTTAAGCCGAGCCCTACAGCCGCTCACCCAACCCTTGCCGCTAGCCCCATCGTAGCCCCGACTTTTCCGGCTGCCCCTTCTTGGTCAATCCCCCTTCGAGAAGTCACTGAATAGACATCGGAAACTACGATTAATCAACATTTTGCCCGATTCCCATGTACCCATCTTATCTTTTTACCTCTTCCGTTTTTTTTTTTCTTTTCTTAGTTCGATCGGTCCCATGTTATCCCGTCGGCTGTTTCTTCGTTGCCCCCCTGTGCAAGTCGACTTTTCCCAGTGTGTCGGATTGGCCGTACGTGTTTTTGTTCTTTTCCTCGTTGTAGGGGAGGAGTCCCTAACTAAACCCCTCTTTGCCCTTTGAGTGATAGATCTCGGCTGTTATCGGAGATTTTCTTTTTTTTTTGTCCGTCTCCCATCGATTCTATGATAGTGTTCTCCATCAAATCCGTTTCGATGGGCTCAGATCTCCATTCAAAGTAGCGTCTGCAATATAGTTCGCTTTGCATGCATTTTCTTGGATGACCGTTTCCCCCCCCTCCCCCCCCCCTCTCCTTTCTTCTGCCCTGTTTAAATCTGAGTCACCCCCAGTGTAACGCCTGTTTCCGCCTTGCCAGGGCCCCTTAGTCCGCGATTTCATTTTACCCAAAATGCGGTGCGCTTTTCTTCTCCTGTTTCACGTCCCCCTCGGTACCTTGTTGAAAAGGGTACTGGCACATTGTCCTATAGGATGCTTCAAGGCAGGCTCTGTCTCCCGTCACACAGCTTGGCCCTATTTTCCGCGCCCGGCGTTTTCCCGTGAATTAAACCAAGTATCCAGTTGACCGCAGACCCCAAGGTAGTTCCTGCTTCGCTTTTCGTTTTCGGTGCTAGTCTTTCTTTTTAGTTGGCCCCCCTTTTTTTACGAAGCACGCGTCGCGACACAGCCAAGGCAACCAGTTCCCCCACCCGTGTTCGTCTTATCACCTGCCAGCCCCCCCTGGATTAAGTGGCCGATATGCAAGGTTGACCGTAAGGCGATGCAAGTCCGTCGTCCCCTTTTACACCCGCACCGTACTTTTGCTTGACTTCCATAGGACCCGTCACCATTGTTTAACTAAGCCACAAGTTCGGAGCGTGAAGGCTTGCCAGTCGCCCTTTTGCTGCGACTTCCCCTTTCGTGCCTTTGCCCTTGTCAACCCCAATTTTTACCGTGGCCTCCTTTCAGCTCAAGAGGATGTCGCAATCTGCCCCTGTCCATTGCGATTTTCTCGAGTTTTTTTTTGCCCGTTCTTTTTGCTTGCCGTCTGCATTAGCACGAACCCTTCTGACACTGCACAAGACACTTCTTTGTGCCGCGCCGGGAATGTTTTAGCAGAGCGCCTGACCCTTCCCTTGGTCCAGGCGATGTTTTTTTTTTCCCTTCGTTTCCAGACCCCATTCCACTGGATCCAAGATCATACGATTTCGCCGCCCCTTTGCACGTTCACAAACTGGATGGAATGTGCCCTATTCCCCCCATTTCATCCCGGCCATGGGCTGGAGTCTCATCTTAAGATCCTTTTCCTTTTGACCGTACAATTTGCATTCATTGGTGCCTCCGAAGCCAGCTTTTGTGTCTGTCCGTCAGGTCACCCTTTCCCCTTTGCACAGCCCCCCTTTTCCTTTTTGAACAGGGGCATTTCCGTGTTCTTTGTACCCAACTAACTCTGGAAACCCCCATTTCCCTGTGTTGACCTGCCCCCCGCCCCCACTTCCTTTTTTCCCTGCCCAAGCACTGTTCTTTTCACACTTCCGAGTCCGCCCGCCCCCCCAGCTGGTTTTTTTTCTGCCCCGACAAAGTGCTCTTTTATTTGAGGGTCCGTTGAACATGCCAGCCCCTCTGGACTCTGTCTTGATCTACTTTTGTTCGCCCTTCTGTTCCCCGCCCTTTCTGCTTTTCTTTTTTCCCCTGTTTTTGGGTCCCCTTTTTTTTTTTCCTTTTCCTGTTTTCAGGATTCGTTTAACTATCATGCGTGGTCTTTTTTCCTGCCCGAACGCCTTGGGCATTTTTTGTCACTGCAATTTATCCCGTTCCGAGGACGTTCCCCCCCTTTCGCCCCGCCACCCCCATGGACCTCACTCAACCTCTTTTTAGTTAACTTGGCCCGATCTCCCTTTTTGCTGGTCTGAGAGGCGCCATTTCTCGGATTACCCTTGCCGTTAGCGTCCCCCCTTCCCCCACACAAGGACAACACCCAAATTGCCCCTCCCCCCACAGAAGTCCTCTTCCCTAATTCCCAGACCATTTGCACAGCCCCGTACTCACCCCGGCCCTTTTTGTCACCCCCCCAGCCCGCCCCCCCCAGTCGACCAGTCAGATTGCTGTCGCCCCAAATCCACCTGACCAGTTCCCCCCACGATTTTGCCCAGTTCCCTTCCTTGCGTAGACCAACCCCTTTCTCCTCTTTCAGCTCATTCGAATGGCCATGTCGCCCCCCCTCGTTAACCCCCATTATTGGCAGTCCCCACCTTCCCCGTCTTTAGCGTGCGGCCCTATGGGCCTGCGCCCCGTTGCAGACCTTCCGTGGGCGAGTTTCCCTAGGTTTCTGCGTTCTCCCCCCCCAACTCCCTTAGCCTTTCCACTTGACCGCGGGTTCGTTGGGATTTTTTTGGGTTTTTTTTGGAGTCGGCACCCTTACAACGTAGCGCGATCCCATTCGTGTTTTTTTCCCCCCTGTTTCATTGGACCAAGCTCAATGGTTGGACGGAAGTTTGCATTTTACCTTTTGAGTGCTGGACGTCACTTTTGTCACGATACGGTTTTTCCTCTCTTTTTATGCCCCGTGGCTTCGACCCAAAATCCCCCCCCCCCCCCCCCCCCCTTGTTGATTTTTGACAGGTCCTTTTGACCTGTTCGGCCCAGCAGTGGATTGTTACCCCATGGAGTGCCGGTGTGTAGCTTGCCCCCCCTTCCGCCACCAGATTCCAGCAGCCCCCCCTCTTCCCGGGCGAGAAAAAGTTTCTCCCGCCGCACGAGCGACGTTTTGCTCCACCGCGGGTTGCGTCGGGTATCAGTTGTTTGCGGCTTCTTCCTTGCCAGTATGGCCCTCTCCTTTAGTAGACGGTGCTCCCGTCATCTCTTTTACTCCGCTGAAGCAGTGTGACCCATGAGTTCTTTCAATTTACGGTTACCCCCCTTTTCTCCGCGACCCTCTCCTCCCCTTCCTCCCTCGAGTTGTTTCTTTTTGAAGTTTTCATGACGGCTGTCCCCCCACGTGCCGCTGCATTGGCACTCCACCCACCCCTGCCGCGCCTTTCCCATGTCAGCGCCCCCACATTCTACCTTCCTTACATCTCGCGCGCTACTTTCTTGACTTAAGGTGCCCAAATTGACACCTTTTTGCTCCCCTAAGCACACCACCGGTTTTTTAAGCCACTTCCTTCGGAGGGAGTCCCTTGTTGGACGTATTTCTTAATAACCATTTGGAGGCCGACCCGTGCTTAGAGGAATTGGAGCGTTCCATCCCCTACCGCCATTTCCAACTTTGAGGCATGGGGTTTTTCTTTTCTTTTGCCCCCCGGAGAACCCGCACCCCTACTCCACACACCCCCCTTTTTCTACTGATTGTGAGTTTCGCATCCGCCATGTTTTAAATGTTACCCCCTACTGTCCCCCGAATTGCCCCGTGTCCAGTCCCCGTCCCCCCTCCCCTTCTCCCTGAAAGTCTCCCCCCGGCCGTCGCCCCCATTGACAACCCCCTGTGCCCCCTGCTGCAGGATACCCAGTGTTTTGCCAGCTTACCGCATGCGACCGCACAGGACGTACTTCTCCTTGAACCACTTTTTCTTACCACGCTGCTCAGGATTTCCCGAAATATGAAGCTGGGCCCAGGCCAGAATTCGACACCCCCCCCTCTACCGGCCCGACTGTGTGACTTTTTCATGCTTTCCCCTGGCGTGAAGTTCACCTTCACCCCTGTACGCTTTATGCTTCTTCTTTTTTTCCCCGAGGATAACGCTATGTGTCGTAACTTGATGCGAACTGTTGTCTTTTTCAGGATAATGCGGTCACTCTGAATCCTATGTTTTTCCGAACCCCGTAGCTTGACGCCCCCCCCCCTTTCTCCCCATCCCCCCACCACACAGACGAGAGTGTTGGTTGCAGAGAAGATTATATTAGTTCTTAGGCGACAAGTCCTTATGGGGACTGGGCTTTGTGTTTTACGCCTTTTAACGGTGACTTGGCCCGTTTAGCGCTTGTTAGTTCTGAGTCTCCCCCCGAATCATTCCTACGCAGTTTTTATAGTGTGTCCCTTTCGTTTGAGGTGATTGACGCTTCGAGTTAGGTTTTTTTTTTTCCTCACCTTCGCCTTGTGCGGAGAGTTCTTTTCGAACATGAGAAACATTCAATTCTCCCTCTCAAGAGAGAGCCGCCAAAAACTTTTTGAGTAAGAGCCTTTAATGGTGAAAGGCCCTTTTCATTGAACGCCAGGAAGAATTTCTTTTTTTGTGAACCAAGGAGCTGATCTTTTGAGTATGATCCAGAGTTCAGCAGTAATGACTGATTAATGACTACGTTACACCCAGATTCCCCACTGCAACAGCGTGGGCCTGTCCCCAATGCCCACAAAGTGACCCCGCTCGGTGAGCTTTTTTTCGTTTTAGGTATTGCTTTCTCTCCCTGCCATGGCTTGCATGCCCAGGATTACATTTGAGCAAGTACTTCCCAACTCGACCCCCCCCACTCTTCTGTCCCGGTGTGCTGGCACCAGGAGGCATAGCCGGCTAGTAGGCCTTTCACAACTGCTTCCATCGTTCGTTTGCACCGGTTTGACTTTTTTTTCCTAAATATCACTCCCATCCTGTACCGGACTTTTTTCCGTGCCGGCTGCCGCCTTTCTCGGTCATTTTTTTTTTTTAGTGCATGTCGCTGAACATTTTTTTATTCCCTCGTTTCATCGAGTTTTTTTACCCTTTTTGCGTCGATATCTTTTGACCCCTGTTAGTTTTGCGCCCCGTGCCTGTTGTTAGCAGTATTATTCGCACTGAACCCGGCCCACCCTGCCGCCGACAGCTGTCATAGCGATTCAATCCGGCACCCCGGCCAAGCGCACTTTATAGTCAGTGTGAGGTTTGACGTCCCTTTTTTTTTCCAACCTGGTGTGCAACCTTTTAGCCCTCTCCCATGGAAGCAGAAGGTCTTTCTTTTTGCAGGCTTGCCCGCCGAACATTACCTTGTATCGGATTTGGGAATTGAGTAACCTCGACTCCACCACTTCAGTTACCGGAGTTTCCCACGGTTTGTGTGACGACCTCCTTTGCGTGTCTTTTTGAGGTTTAACCGGCGGTGCGTTTTCTTTTTTATTAGTACCGCGCCCACGCCCACCCCAGAAACCGGCTGTTCCGTCCCCACTACCGTTGTTCCGTTAGAGCTTTTTTTTCCCCCCTCCCCGTAACCTGGTGAGCCTTTTTGCTTGCTGAAGTGGCGTTATTTGTTTAGACAACCCGCTGGTTGGTTTCCCAAGCTTCGGCGCCCTCTTCTTCCCGCCTGAGAGCCAGGAGTAAGGTGATTCGCGCCAAATTTCCACCACCCTGGCATTCATTTCCAATTTCATGTAATCCGTTCTGCCCCCCGTCTTGTTCCCCGTCTGACTCCTTCCCAATGTTCTTTCCCTGCCCCTTCGCCCCTTTCTTTTTACGGACCTCTAAATAGGCACAAGTGACTTTATCCCGTGGTGTTGTGGCCTGATAGTCCCTGCTTTTCCGCCGCGGGGTTATTGCCAAGTTAAAGTACTCTCGTCGTCCGCGTGAATTTTGCGCGTTTTTCACCCCCCCCATTTCGGCGCGCAACTTTTCTTCCTACACCACGCTTTTGTATTCTTTTTCTTTTCCCTTTGCGTTTGGGTGTGGCACGACTGTCCCCTTAGCCCATTTCGATCTGAGCGCCTATACTAGCGCGGCCCTATCCTGTCCATTCCGTCCAGGTGAAAAACCGACTCCTATATCATGCAGCAAGCATACTCCATCTTGGCAATCTCTGGTCATCAGGCCGATCCCACTCTCGGTCTCTCTTATTTTACCTTAATTCCCCCTTTTTTTTTTTTGTGTTCTCGATCTGCTACATCGAGAGCTAGTCGGACACTGTTTTGCCGGTAGATCGAACGTCTTGCTGCGATACGTACAGTTTCGGTGTGACCCTTTCAGACGAAGTTTTTCCCTCCTCCTAGGGATTCTGGCTTCAGCCCCCTTTGTAATTTGTTCCCCGTTACAGGGATTGAACCCCCCTTCTCAGCGTTCCCAGCCCAGACCCGTGGCTTCGAAAAAACACGATAGTCGCGTTTTATTGTGCCCCCGATTTTGTGATGTCACCGTGCGTCACCGTTCAGATTTTGTCCTATAATGGTGTTTTAACTTTTTGGTATAACTCATGTATCTACTAGCGGGCCCTGGCTTTTTCCTTTTTGCCTGTTGGACCAGCGCGTGTTTTTTGGCTAAGCACCTGTGTCACAGCCGTTGGTGTGGTGTTACGGGACCCTGACTTTGGATAGGGCTGGTTGACACCTGCACGCATGAAAGCCTGTTTTAGGCGTGGAAATTGCTTGGCACCATTCTACTTTTCTATGAAGTTGTTCAACCCTGACCGTTTTCAAGTTCACGCCCGAACCCTTGAGTGAGGGCAGCGAGTTGCGTCCGACCCGCGTTCCCCCATTTGTAGTTCGCTCGTTTGCGGCGAAGAAGTTTGTTCAAAAGGCCAGGCCCCGTGAAGAAGACCGCTATCTAGGTGACCCCGTCCCTTGCCCACAACCCCTGCCCAGACTTTTTTGTCGTCCTGCCCCCCTCAATTTTCACTGTTTGGAGTTGTTAAGAGACTCGTAGAACGGGAGTGTGCCATTGTTCCTTTCTTTTCCCCCGTCAGTTCTACGAATACCAAAAACTAATTCCTTTGCCTCGTGGTTTTTTGTTTGCATGCGGGAACACTGAGCCCGAGGCCTTCTAGTGGAAACCTTTTTTTGTGAAAGCCCCCGTACGCCCCTTTCCCCTTTGACGTGCTCCCCATTCTCCTTGTTTGCTGCCTACCCCCCCTATTCTTACTTTTTGGTTGTTGATTTTTTCGAAATTTTTCCCTTTTGTTTTTTTGACCTGCAGGGAGCGCTGACCAAGCCGCAGGCGACGTGCAATGTGTGCCGCCCCTCCCGAATCTGCGTGGAAATTTTTTTTGCCTGCTGACAGTATTTTGCGTGATCTCGTCTTTTTCTCCCAACTGACCACGTCCGGTTGCTGACCTGACAAATTGTGTCCACGTCCCCCTATCGGCGGTCACATCTTGCCCTTCTCGTCCAATTGTTGTAGAGGTGTTTGATAGGGTCTGGAAGCTAATCGTTTTTTCACCCCCAGTTGCAATCCTTTTTTCTGCCGTGCCCCGGCAGCTTTCCTGCACAGTTACTTGCTTGCCCCCCACTGCCAGAGCCAGAGCATGCCTTTGTTCCATGCTTTTTTTGTAGTCCCTTAAGATACTGTTTGGAACCAGACCTCAGCTTGAAACTTTGAAAGAGCTCCCGGGCGTCCCGCACCGCCCATGCCTCACTTGAAAAATCCATGGCAGCCTCCTCCTTAATGTAGACTCAATCCTCTTTTTTCCTCTTTCACGGGTCGTGTTTAGCGCCCAGAAGCCCTTCTAGGGTCAGCTGCTTGGTTTCCCGTTTTTCGAATACCTATACCCAGCTCCCTGCCACCTTCGTGATAGGAAATTCTTCTTGTTGTGATAAGACATAGGTACTGCTTGCGATTGACTCCGTCCCCCGTCGCCCCATTTCGAGTCTTTTGTAAACGCTTTCCTCCTATGTACGAACCGACCACCACGGATGCCGCCCCCCACACCCAGTGCATGCATCGGGACCGAAGGGTGATCCGGTGATTGTTTCTTTCCCCCCCGCCCGTAACGACCTCTTTCTTTTTTTTGGTCGTACCCCCCCCCCCCCGGTCCCCTCCAAGACCATCCAACGCCAGAAACCAGGAATTTGACATCACCCCCCCCCCCCAAGTCCCCCACCATTTGACATTTGGCAACCTTCCCAGCCTATGTGGTAACCCAGCCCTAACAGTGACCCGAGTGCGTTTAATTCTCCCCCATGCACGATGCCGTTCCCCCGTTGTGCCCCCCCCGTGTTTCAATTTTTCACCTCCTTGGAGCAACGCAGACCCCCCTTATATACGGGCAACTCCCCCACAGGAACTGGACTTTACTTCGTGACAGCAATGGATTCCAACTGCTCCCCCCTTTTCTTTCGGCTGCTGTCCAACGCGTAAATCTGCCCGCTTTATTATGCTACGTTTTTTTTTTTCGGTGTCAAAGGCTCTGATTGTCCCCCCCCCCTTGCTAATTGCTTTCCATGCTATCAACAATGGTTCCCCTGTATCGGACCCCCCCAATGCCTGCGTAACTTGTATACATGGCAAGAAAGAGCCCGTGTTTGGAGAGGAGTTCTATGGTTCCCTGGAACTTTCCTGTTCACAATGCAAGTCCCTGTTCGGCTGTGGCGTTTTATGGTGGCCAAACTTCAGCCAATCCCTCCCCACTCGGGCTTGCGTTGTTGCAGGCGCACGGCCTTGATTTAGAACCTTTTTTTTTTCCAGTCCTGGAACTGCCGTCCTCCCCCCCTGTTTCCCTTTGAAGGTCTTCTGAAGCCCCCCCCCCCCTCCGTCGACGATGCCCGTGAGCCCAACGCTCTGTTGGATCACCCCTGTGTCTGCGCCTCTCCCCTTCCCGAGCACCACGGTGAGGGATAATTGTCGGCACAATATTTGTGGGCACTTTCGGCAGTTGGGCCGGGCGGACACCCTGAGATTTTTCTTGAGGCTACAGTTTGAGGTTTGGTTCATTGTGCACTCGGCTTTGGTATTTGTGTCGGTTGAAATCCGGTGTGTCACACCCTTTTTTTTTCTTTTTTTAAGACGCCCTCCTTTCTCTCTCCGTTGGTTTGTCAGATTTTTTGCTCTTGTTCCCCCACGAGCATTTTTGCCTTTTGAGAGCGATTGGTTCCCCCTCCTGTACGCTCCCCTTTCCATGTTTTTTTTCCCCCCAATGTAGCGCAAATACATTTCCCCCTTTCGTGTTTGACCTTTAAGCCTGTGTCACGTACGCCCCCGACTTTTGCCTCCCCCCCCTTTTTATCCGCGAAACCGTGGTTGGCCCACCTGTCCCCGCTGCGAGTCGAAGCCGGTCAATTTGTTAATTCCCCCACGCTGCTTTTCGCCGTGAAGCACCCCTCGGGGAGGAGAGGACAATGGCAGCTTTTTCCCTTTTCCACCGTCGAGCTTACCGTGCCTGTCTTTTTTTTTTTTTTGCCCTGTCTTTTCTCGTTGTATCTCCCGTTTTTTGCGCACTTCCGCCTTCGACCGGTTTTTCCCTGAGTGCACTTTCTACTCCCCCGACAAAAGGAACACTTTTTTTACTTTACACCCTGTCACAAAGCCCATACGCCGAAAGTTGCTCCCCCACGGTCCCCCCCCCCCTGGCGCACTTTTGCCATTTAACCCACTGTATTCGTCTGTTTTTCGAGGCCGACTCTATGTCTAACCCCAGGTTTGGAAAAGTTTACGTCCAGCCTTTCCCGGTGCTCCTTTACAGAGTGCATCTTGTGGACCCCCCGGAAGGCTCGTCTTTGACTGTCACCAGGAAGTTGTCTCTCCCCCCCCCACAGAGACGCTGTGCTCCCCCACAATTGCGCTCAGGACGGACCATGTTTTTTGGGCGGCCCCCATTGTAAAGTGTAACTTTCTAGTGATAAGTCTTTACCCGTGCTGAACTTTTCCTACGTGGGCCCTCTTTTATTTCGGCTGTTTTTTTTCTTCCCGGCTCTCTGTTCATGTTGGCATGCATTGGCCGGATCTCAGGACAGTGTCAAACATTCGTGGTTTTGCTCCTCACGAGCACCGCACGCCCCAGCACGGCCCGGACGTTACCTTGTTTAACCTTTTCCCCCAATCACGCCTGACAGACTCTCTAGGGCCCGTACTCTCAATCGGGCGTCCAAGCGATCCGAAAAGAATGCGGACTCATCCAACTAAAAACTGTAACAAATGCTATGACTAGTAACGCATAGTAAGTGGGCAGCCAGAAGGCCAAGTGGGACTCCAACGAAGTTAAACGCCGAAAAATGGGGGTGACCGAGAGGGAATTAGTAACGCTGGTTAGCACGCGAGGAATGAAAGGAGGTTCCAGGAGGCGGAATAATGTATGAGAAACATGGAGCAGGACTAAAGAATCGTAAGCAGACCGGGTTAGTCCGACGTGTGACCACTTACTTGTGGGGATTGGCTTTTTTGGTGGTTCTGGGTATTTGTTTGTTTAGGTTCTTTGTCTTTGGTTGATAGTCACTTCGGAAGCCTTGTTCTCCGAGTCAGACATGACACACGAGACTTAGAGAATCGTTGAGTAAATTAGTGTTTGTTGCGCGTGGTTATTCTTATATGGAGGGGATTTTCGTGCCATCTCCTTGGGCGTGTCTTTCTAGCCACTCTTCTTTCCTTTAACGCTGTCAGTCCGTAACAGTCCACGAACCGAGGGCAACCCACGAAAGGGGGTGGGCCCTTCCGTCTATTCTTGCTGGGGTTATCACTATTTTTTCTTCGCCCCTAGCCCACTCCAGGCGCCACAGGAGGGTTTTTTTTTTTCTGTTTGTTGTACCTGACATTACGCCCAGATTTCGCTTGTCGTCTTTGTCCTGGAAAGGAACCAAGAGAGCGAAAAGCTCCTGTTGGTCGCGTCTCCCTTGGTTCAAGGCATTTAGAATTTTGTTTTTCCCCCGGAATACCCAGCCTGCCGGGTTTTTTCTGTTTGGTTTTCCCGACATGATTTTATGTGTTAATGTGCATTGCTAAAGGAGAAGGACACCCCTCCCCTTAAGGGACCCCTGGTGCTTGCAAGACAGCCCATGGACAGGCCAATTCCCCCCGTGCTCCTGTAGGCAATCCCCCTGAGCTGGTTGGCCAACGTGTTTCCCCCGAAGTCACTCACAGATTGTACTCAACTTAGTCACCATCGCGCTGCCTCGGGCGACGAGAGAGAAGGCCATATTCTCGCTTTGACTTTGGTTTTTTGCCTTGATTTCTCGGTCAACAAACAAGTGATGCTCTTTAGTCGCGGACGTTTAAGGAACCCCCCTCTACCACTTTCCTCCGACGTAGTACCCCCTCTTCAAAAGAGGGCACCCCCCCTACGTGCTTGATCCCCCTTATCCCTTTGTGGACACCGTTTTTCTTCCCCTCATCCCTTTCATTAACTAACTCCTGAAGAGAGGCTTCGATTCCTTGCACCGTTTTTTATGACAGAATCAATTCCCTTTGCGAGTCTTTATTTCAGGATTTTTTGTGGGCCCCCTTTTTGGTGGCGTTTCCACCAGGGTTTGCAGGCGAGGGCTCCCCCACGTTTTTCCCGTGAAGATTCTCCACCGTGCCTACGCTATTTTTAACCGCCTTGTCCTGGGCCCCTCCCCGGATAATAGGCTCCACCCCCATAACCGTGGTGGCCGCCGGATACCCCACTGATAGGGTGCTTTGGTTCCTCCTTTTTACTTTTTCCCTTTTTTGGGACTTGGTTTTTAGTTGCCCAGGGCACGCACGTAGGTCGGGTTTTTTTTTGCCGAATCCCTCATTTCCTCCCTCCCCAAAAACACCTCCTCTTCTCCCCTTTGCGCCCTTGTGAGCGTCGTGAAGTCGTTGGCTGCTGCCTGTGGTGCACGTACCTTTTTTTCTTTTTGGGATTGTTGCTTTGGAAAGGCCTTATGACCAAAGGTGCGAATGGTTTCAACCTTTGATTTCCAGGTTTCCATCGGACCGCGACTTCCTCAGTTTTTTTTCTCCCCTCCCCCGGTCTTTCCAACAACCCGCTGGCTGTCCCTCCCCCTTTAGATCCTTTGAACTTTTTACCCAAGGACGAGGAATCCTCGGCCGCCCGTCTCGCCTTCTTCAGTTTTTTTCCCGACACGGAGTCTTCTCTCAAAGTTTTTAGGCAGTGCGGGTAGTGGGGCACCGCTAGGGCCATCCTTCTCCGGTGCAGTTTCCAATGTTGCTTTTCTCGCGTCGGAACAGATTGTTACGTCCATCTTTCCTTTTCTGGGTCAAGTTGGTTCTGCAACTAACCTGTATTTCGATTATTATTCCCATGTAGGGTCTTGTTCCCCCCCCTTCCGGAAGAGCAATCGTAAGGACAAACCCCCGAACCGCCGGGACGAGGAATTCCTCCCGATTCATACGCCCCCCGAATTCTAGTCCCCCCACGCCATTCTGTCTTTTTCCCCCAGGATTGCAACCTCCTCCTGCATCCTCTACGCTCCAGTTTAAAAAAGAATTCTATCCTTTTTCCCTGCACTAACCTCCTTTGGTGTGGGTTTCTAGGGAGTGAGTTCTTTGTTCCGGACCTCACAGTTCCAGTGGTCTTAGGGCCGTACTTTCGGTCAACCCGTGGAGTCAGTTCGTTCCCCCCAGTTGGGCTGTGGCCCCACGAAGGTCTTATTTTTCCTTAGTGTCGTTACTTCACTGTTAGCAAAGTCTAGGATGGTAGGTGTGGGTGCGCATACAGAATGGCATTATTCGGTCGATTTATAATAGGTTTTGGAGTATGACAGGTGATGTTACCGCACCAGAGGAGTACCCGTTTCAAAGGGTCTGAAGTACATACCTTTCTTATGGGGCCCGTCCCTTTTCGAACTGGCGGTCGCTTCAGTTCATGGCACAAAGCACAGAAATTTTTCCCTACGAACGTTGGCAAACGCAGGTGAAGAATTTCTCTTCGACGCTCTCGACGTTTTTTCCCGTTTGGCCACCTTTCGCGTAATTTATTACCACGACTTTTTCCCGAACTTCCCTGCTTTTTTTTCCCTGTTTTACCCATCGTACTTGCAGGAGTAAGGGCAGAGGAGTTTGGTACATTGGTCGTCCCCAAGTCCCCGCTTTGTGTGAGTTGAGTGGTACTTTGCTTTTATCCGGACCCCCCACAGGCTTCCTTTCTCTTTCGCTTGCAGAAGTGCGCTGACCTCCAGTCTTGTCCCCAGCACTTGTGGGGGTTAGCAACCGACTCCCTATTTTATAATATCCCTTTAGCAGCCCCCCCTCGTGTTCCCCCCCCTTTCCTGCGAACACTCCCGTTCCCCCAGGCAGTTTGCCCTTGCGTTGATTTGTCCCCCGAGGAGCCTCTAGTGGCTGCGTTCCCTTTTTCCAGACCTCCCCGCTTTTTCCTCCCTCTCCCTGACCTGTTTCACCACCCGGTTTTTTAAACGGATGTTTGTCACCCCCTTCCGGGCCCTTTGGATTTTTTAGCTTTTGTTGGTCTCTTTTGCGCTCTGTCCTAGCCTTTCTCCCTTAGCACGAAACGCTTAGATTCCTGTGCTGCTGCAACTTTTGGGTTAGCTTAAGTTCCATTGGACGCAGGGGCAGACATGGAGTGCCCCCTTCTTATTTTTTGCCCTTTTTTTCCCTCCTTTTCCCGCACGGCCTGTGTGTCCCTTTCTTTCAAAGGCCTTTGTCCTGTTGTACTACGCTGCCCGCCGGGGTTTCCAATATGAACGTTTCTCTCCACTTCAATGTTCAGTATTTTTTTTTTTTGTTTTTTTCTGTTGACCCCCCCCCTTCATCTTCAACTGCCCTCAGGGAGTGTTTCTGCGCGGTAGTGTTACCCCCACTCTTTCTGTTCCAACCGTTGACTCTTCCTTGTTAATAGTTTCTTCTTCACTTCCTTAGACCTCGCGCGGCTTTTCCAGACCCCAGTGTTCGCGACTCAACCCGAGACGACTTCATCCTTCCACTTCCTCTTGACTTCTATTCTGCCCATATGCAATTTCTTCCTTGGTCTTAGGGATAATCCTTCTTTTCGTCGCACACGCCAACAGGTTTCCATCTTTTTGTATTGCTCTCTTCCCCGATCCAGGCGTGTCTTGTTTAATTGTGTATTCCTTACACCTCCCTTTCCGGTGTATTCAGGTCTTTTACTCCGTTCCTTCCCAAATTAGGCCCAACTTTCCCTTTCCCCCCTTTGTACATGGACATTCGTCCCCCAGGGGCCCCCCACAATTGACTTTCCCTCAATTCGCCGTTTTTTGGACCATGGTTCCCTTTTTCCCCCCTCCACCCAGGCGGGTCATTCTTTTTCAATGAGACCCAGCTCTTGTTGTTCCAACGGTTGAAAAATTTCCTTCTATTCCGTTTAGCAATGATTTCCCCACCCCTTTTCTCTGCTTGTTTTTTCATCAGTTCAGATCCTGGTTCCCCAAGCTACTGCTTTAGTCCACCCCCTTGCGGTTGCTGATTTATGGTCCCTGTTAATCTTCTCACCCTCTCTATCCTGTAGGTGATCCTCTCACTGCCCCCCACTTCCACGTACTTGTTTTTACTACCTCCTAGTAATCCCCCTCGCCAACAACCCTCATATCCTTGTCACCCCGTCCCTCCTCAGGGACCGGAATGGAAATTTTTCCTCAACCCATCTGGTGCTCTCCCTCCCGAGAAAGTCTCGCTTTTCCCCCCGTCAACCCCCCCCCCTGACCACCGCCTGGAACATCACAGCCCGTCCCATTTGGACCTGGCCCTACCTTTCTTATTCCAACGACACTGCCCTTCGCCGTTTTCTTTTCTTTCCCCCCAGTCCCAACAGCCCCTTTTCCCTTTTGGCGTGTAGGCGGTTCTTTCTTCAATCCAACCCCGTAGTAAGACTTCTTTCACCCTCCGTTGTGCCCCTTTTCTACCCGCCCCCAAACCCTCTACCCCTCCGTGAAAACCCTTCCTTTCGTCCCCCCCCTTTTGGGACCCCCCACGCAATTTGTAGTTCACTTGCCCGTCTGTTCTTTTCGCGTCTGGACAGCTTTCATTGAGTTTGCTTTTTTTAACTTCTTCGTTTTTTGTGCCCCCCGTTCTTCCCTTCCCCCTTTTTTCCCTGTTTTTCCAACCTAGCTTAAGCCCCCTTCATGTGGCCATGGCAAACCCCCTGTTCCAATCAAGTGCTTTCCCGTCCTGGCATGATTTTTTTGCGTTTTACTGCTTTCGTTCGTGTGACAGTCCCTGACGGTGATTATTCCAAGGTTGGGTACTTTATTGTGACTAGTTATGTCCCTGCCAGTCGACCCCCCCCCCTCGGTGTAGATTTTCCAGGTCCCCCTTCGGCATTGTTCCGTCTTTTCCTTGGCATCCTGCCTCTTCCGCTTCCCCCATGCGGTTCTGTGACAACTAACCGTTCCTTCCTTTTTTTTTTTTCCTCCTGGAAAAACACGCTAGGTTCTTCCTACTCCCCAGGGAAGTCCTGGTCCTCTGACGGTGCTGTCCCCCCCCTTGTTCTGGGTTGATTTCTCTTGTTTTGAGGCCAATTCATTTTTTCAACCCATAGGCCAGCAGTTCACCCGTTTGCTCCGCACGGAGGGAGTTATGAGGGCTACGGTTGTTGGGGGGCAGCCTTTGAATCTCCGGGACTTGTAACATGGTTTTTTTATGGTTACACTTTTCCTTTTCATCCGTTTTAATCTTTTTTTCCCC
>Ga0179593_1692811_pt1 | contig 20730 bp, 22 predicted proteins | sample CZODoug2_1_08_16_FD_185931 | JGI IMG/M metagenome (GOLD analysis project Ga0179593, IMG submission 185931) | Vadose zone soil fungal communities from Angelo Coast Range Reserve, California, USA - CZODoug2_1_08_16fungal (PacBio error correction) | ecosystem: Environmental > Terrestrial > Soil >... | reverse complement strand
TTTGGGCCACCCCCAGAAAGGGAATCCCTTTTGAAACCCCCCCCCCCCCAGTGGGAGGAGCTTCTGAGAGGTGGCTTTAGTATCTCCCTTGAGTAGGTTGAAGTTCCCCCCTGTTTCTAAAGGGCCTTCCCCCCCCTTTCCCCCTTTCAGGTTCGGGAGTATCCCCAAATTTTCGATTGGCCAAAGTCTCTCTTTTTTTCTCTTGTTTTCTTTTCCACCATCTTCGTACCTCCTTGATTTAGTTAATGTGAGGTTATCCCCTGATCTAGAAGAATTTCCAAGGCGTCACCAGAGTCTTTTTCTGGAATCGCTATCGTATTACTTTTTTCAAGGGCTGACAATCGAGTCCTCCGACTCAGCGGCACGGGCTCCCCCCTTTTCTTTCTCTTTCATAAAAAGGGATTTTACTGCACTTTTCTTCGGACCCCTGGTCCACTCCTACTTTCCTGAGTATCCCTTTTAATGGGGATCTGTTTTTTATAAGAATGATAGGCTTTCTCCCCCTAACTCCATACGAGACACGCCCGTCCCCTTCGGTAGGGCTCAAAAAAGAAAGACGCACCCCCCTTTTTCAGTGCTTCAAGTAAGGTAACGGCATTTTTCTTCCGACAGGACGTAAAAAGAGAAGAACTCTCGCCTTCCCGTGCAACAAAATACCTTTCCTAGGACAGAGAGTTTTTTCCAACGAAGAAGAAATGCTTCCTCCTCCCGTTTCTTCTCCCCTCAGGGAGGACATTGGCATTTAAGCTTTAGACCCCCTTTTCCTCCCTGCCTTGTATCCACCTATCCCCATTGCTCCCGCCCTAACCTCTGGGCAAGGTTATCTGTCCGAACTACTTTTCTGACAACTTCCTTCAACATGAGCTTCGACTTCATTTTTTCGTAAGCGCTTCCAATAGCCAGTCCCCACAGTCTGCGGGGAACTTTATCCCCTTCGATCTATGGGCGTCGCTTTCCACCAGGACATGCTTCCCCAAATATGGCAATTTTCCTCCCCCCCCCGTGTCATTGTCACCACGTTCCCCCCCCTTCGCCCGGATGGGGACCCTTCGTATCGCACCTCCCGCCTCCCCAATGTTCGCCGCTGTCGCCCACGCTTTTTCCATGGGTAATGGCCTATTCGAACTGGGGGCCATCTCCTTTCCACCCCGCCATGCGAGAAAGTTGGATACTACAACCCAAAGGATTTCCTTTCCCGTTAAGTGAAGCGGTTTACCTTTTTTCCCCCCGCTTTTTAATATATATCTTTTCCCCCTTTTTCTCTGAGAGAGTCAGGGAGTGGCCACTCCCAACGTAGGAAGATTTTACCCTCTCCGTTCCCTTTGAATCGTTGGTTGGCCTCGATCAAATGTCCAGCATTGATGTTGTTTCTGTCGTCTCATTCGCAGGAGAGATCCCACAGGGCTCCCCTCGTCCAAGCTTTTTCCCACCTGGCGACAGCGGCTGGTTCCTGAGACTACATTTCTTAGGATGTTTATTCCCGGAGAGGGCGCGCTGAACCTCTTCTTTCGGCGTAAGCTGTTGCGTTTTCCAAGGAGGTAGAAAGGGGCCTTTTTTTTGGGGGGGGGTTCTGAGTTGACAATAGTTTCCGCCCTGTACTTTTCCATCGCCAAGACGGATGGATTGGCCACCCTTCTTCCATTCTCAGATGAGGGAACAGATTTTTTGTCCCGCTGATCAATTCGTCGAAGATCATGTGAGTCTTCTTCTGCCCTAGTCGCGTGGATATAACCTGTGCATCCCCTTCTCGGGAGTGGTTTTCTCTTTGCATCCCTATCACCATCTTTTTCGCATATTTGATGGCTGCATGCTTCTTCCTGCCCTTTTTACGACGGCGGTTTTCTGGCAAAGGCAGTTCAGTTCGTGAGGTAGTGTGTCAGTTCTGCCCACCCTTTTTCTTGAGGGTGATAGCCAGATAGGATTTCTCGAGAAGGGATTTGCCCCCCCCCCTATCCTGTCTTCCCCGTGCACGCTGACCCCAGACCTGAGCTTTCTGGCCTCCCTCTATGGTTTGAATAATCCCTCAACCTTTTCGTCCGGTCAGACATTTTCCGTGGCAGTCGCACAGTCCGATTTACCCAACTCAAGCCCCAATAAGATGGGCTTTTAGTAGTTGTGCCCAACCTTTGGCACGTCAAGAGGCCCCCCCTTAGGACATGACCATGGGAGGCCCACCTTTGCTTGTCCCCTTCCCCGTTGCAGCCCTCTTTCTTCCGAGACTTCTTTTCAAGACCTTTTTGCCCCCGTGTGAATGAATAGGCCCCCCATTCGTCAGCTTCCCTTCTCTTTGATCTTCTCTACCCCTCGCTGGGGTACCTCACCGAAACTCGCCTCATCCTTCACTCCTGTGTTCGCCGCCCCCCCAGGATTTGAGCAAGAGGCCTTTTTGTCTTCTTCCCGGCCCACTGATAATCCCGAACAATGTTCGTCCTCCTTGTTTTTCCAGAAGACCCGTTTTTTTTTTGGAAACTCAAACCGACGCCTTTTAGGAAGAGGTACCCACCCAATATTTTTCAATACAAAGGTTGGGAGTGAGATTGCCAGAAATTGAGTAAAAAACGTTCTTGCCTCGTGTCCCTCATCGTTGGCATTCAGCAGACAGGCGTACAGAAGACCTTTTTTTTGCTACATACTGCCATCGTCTTCTGCTTTTTGGACACCGTCTTGTGGACCTGTCGTCTTTTTTGATTCTGCTTTTAAGATCTACGACCTTTTTTTTTGGGGTTCCCCCCTGTCGTCTTACGTTCTGCGCTTCAGTGTAAATCCGCCACCACGCCCACACCCATCTGTTTCCCTATTCCCCCTGGCAGTCAGTTCTTACCGATGGACCGGTACCCTCTTCCGCTCTTCACCCGTACTTCTTTTGCAAAACATTCCCTTTGAAAGAGCCTTTAGGAAGGAGAGGCCCAGAAGGGCTGGCCCCCTCTTCTGGCAGTTTCCCCCCTGTATAGAAGGGAAACTTCCAGGGGGTGTTTTTTTCACCATAAATTTTTTACCGGGGAGGAACAGGCTTTTTTTTGCATGAGAGTGTTCCGGGAAGCCTTGACGTAATACTTCCACTTTTCCCCCAATCCAACAAGTTTGGCGGGGCGGGACATTCTTCCGTTTTTTTTGGGGGCAAAAAACGCATTTTCCTCGCCGTCCCTCTATCTGTTTCCCGAGCAGTTCCTTGGAATAAAGGGAGAGAGCCGGTGCTTTTTTTTTGACCTCCTTTCCCGGACATCGAGAATTCTCCACACCAAATTTTTTTCCTTTCCTGTTCATGCTAGATGTGGGCCCCTCGTCGCGGATGAGTTGCCGCACTAGATTCCTTCCCTTTCTTTCTCAGGAGGTCCAGTTTTTTTCTCATTATGATCACACAAAATCCCTTTTTTTCCCTGGCGAGCGATTTCATCCTCCTCAGTTGTTTGAATTTTAGGCCGCCCTCTGGATTGTGTGTGATCCCCTTGCATGAGAAGGCCTGAAACACCTTCGTTGTTGAAGGATAGATTTTTTTTGCTATCCTCCAAGGGACGGACCACAAGCCTGTCTTTCACTCTGTTTTTTTGCTTCAAGGGGTGTGGTCCCTCTCTGGTGTATGAAGGGTCGGGAAGAGAGTGCCTCCCTTCATCCCCCTTCATGAAAAAGGTATCTCAGGTAACCGCCCACCTTTTATACGCATTTAGTTTATCCTTCGATGTGCTTTTTCAAGCGCATCGAAGGTTTTCAGAATGTACCGCCCCTCAAATTTATTTTGAAGGAGATCCGGCAAGGGTGATCTTCCCTTTATCAGAAGCTTTTTTTTTTTTTTTTTTTTTTTTTTTTTTTTTTTGCTTCACTTGGACGTTTGTTTTTTTTTTTGGGGGCGTCGATTTTTAGTCAAAACACATCCCCTAAAAAACACCACCACGACCCACCCAATGACAAAAAACCCCCTGATAGAAAGACGACCTTAGCCATAACAAAAAAACCGCAAACAACACCTCAAATATAACAAACAAAAAACCTGGCCCATATCATACAAAAACGGGGGGCTTCCATTTTTTTAGGGGAATCCTTCTGGTGTGCAACCCCACCTCCTTTCCCGCGTACCCGCGGGTTAAGAGAGGGCCCACTTCTTTTTTTGGGGGCTTCTGGGAGAAGTTGTTTCTTGTGTGGGGCCCCCCCCCGTAAGGAATTTTTTTTTTTTTTTTCCCACCACCAAACCCGCCACCACAATGAAAAAAAACAGACGCCCTTCTTCACAGGACCCCCTTTTTTTTCTTCCAACAGCTGGGTGTTAGTCACCCCCCCCCCTTTGGCCCCCCCCTTCCCCCACCGACATCCTCACCCTTTTCAACCCTACCCCCACGAAGAGCATAAAAAACACAAATACCGCGTTCACCACCCGGGGGGTCTATCTGACACGATTTGGGGGGCCCGGGGGTTATTTTGGTTTGGGTTCCCGGCCCGCATTTTTTTCAAAAAGGATCCTGTTTTTGGGGGGGGCAAATCCCCCCCCCCAGACCCCAGAGTGCTACGCACCCAAAAAAAAGCGGAACCCACTATAACCCACAACCCCCGTTACACGCAGCCCCCCCCCCCCTTCCTTCTACTCGATGGACCATTTTTTTTTTTTTTTCCCCGGGAGATTTTTTCTCACCCGGGGGGTTTGTACAAAAACCCTTCCCAGTTGGGATGTTATGTGGGGTGGGGTGGTTCTGGGTGCGGCAATTAAAAAAAAAATCAGAAAGGAAATGTTCGGCCCTTTGGGGGGGGGGGTTTTTGTCTATTTCAAACATGTATTTTTTTTCCCCCGTTTTTGTTTTTTTTATTTTTTTTTTTTCTGATGGAAATTTTTTTTTTGCGGAAAACATTCTTTTTTTTTTTAAACACCCCCCAATCAACCCGTGGGACCATTCCTCCCCCCGGGGGTTTTAGCCCCCCCCCGCCCGGGCCGCCCCACCACCACCCCATCGATAACTGACCTCCCCCCCCTACCCCTCCCATATGAAGTTTCAAGACTTTTCCCCGGGGGGGGGGTTCGCTCGTTGTCTTATTTTTTGGCCTGCGTGGGGGGGGAAACCTTTTTTTCCACTTGTGATGTAGGGTTCCCCCCCCCCTCCAACCAAGGGCACCATTTTTATTCAAGGTTTTTTTTTTTTTTTGTTTTTTGAGAAAGTATTTTTGTGAGAGTGGGGGGGGTTTTGTTGAAGGAACCCCAGAAAAAAAAAAAAACGATACTAAAACTTAAAACCCCCCTCCCGGGGGTAGCCTGTGGACCCCCCCCCCCCTCCCTTCAAATCTTTTTTTTTTTTTTTCTTTCCCCCCCCCCCCCCTACAGGGAAGGACCCCCTCGCTTTTAAAAAAAAAAAAACTGTTTTCCACTGGTGTTTGTGGGGGAACCCGGGAGCCTCACTCCAGCGGAATTCACTTTGGGAAAGAGAGAATTTCATGACGACACTTCTGGCTTATTGCCCACCTTAATGTGGGCCACCGTTTGGGGTGGGGTTACAATCGCAGTCATTGTTTGTATACTTTAGATTATGGCCCTTTTTTTGCGCTTTGTGGTCCCGGCGGTAGGTTTGGCTTAATCCGGCTTTTTCTACCGTACCACTCCTCCCCTTACCCCCAACTTCTTTTTTGCCCCCCCCCCGTTTCCGTATCCCCGAATCCCGGGGGGGCCCCCCCTCACCCCCAAGGGGGTGGGATTGTTTGGGGGCCTTTCGGTTGGTGTTTTGATCAGTGATGCGGTTACGAGTGGGGGGGGGGGTCTCGCACGTACGGACCCTCAATAAAAAAAAAAAAAAATAACCCAGGGAAGCACCCCCGCCCCCCCCCCCCCCTTTTTTTTTTTTTGCGTTTTCCCCTCACCCCGAACCACAAAAAAAACAAAAACCCCCCCCCCACCAACCCAAAAACACCCCCGTAAAGATATTGCCCTAGCGTGGCCCAAAAACCCCCCCCCCCCCCAGAAAAGATCTCCCCCCCCAACCTTTTTTGTGTCTTTCTTTTTTTTTTGTTATGTTGGGCGGCGGGCCCCGAAAAAAAACCCACTGCCGGACTTGCATAAAAAAAAAAACCAAACTATCCAGGGCTCGCGCAATCAAAAAAAAAAAAAACCCCTGGGTAAGACTTCCAACAAAAAAAACCCACCCCAAATCTGAAAGCACAAAAAAAAAAAAAAACACCCCGTTTTAAAGACCCCCCCCAACAAAACGGGGGGTGGGTTTGCCCTGACGAATTGCTCGCCACCGCCCCCCCCCCCCTTGTTTGAGGCAATTATGAGAAACGTCCCCCGAAAAAAAAATTTTTTTTTTTTTATCCAAGTTTTTTTTTTTTTTTTCACCCCCAAACCCCCCCCAAAACCAAAAAAAACAAACAACCAAAAAACCACCCCCTATCCCCCTTAGGGGAAAAAAAAAAACCGGCAAGACCTGTAAAAAAAAAAAAAGGGGGCCCCCCCCCCCCCCCCCCCCCCCCCCCCCCTCTGACCCCCCCCTTGTTGCAAAATTGACCCCCCCCCCCCAAGGGTGATTTTAGCGTTTCATTACCACCAAACACAAACCCCAGAGTTATATGTCCGAACACACAAAACCTCCCCCTACTTACTCCCAAAAACCCCACCCAGCGAAGGCGACACCCCACACAAATAACGCCTTCACGTAGTTCACGGAAGCTCTTTAAAAAAAACCGCCAGCCAAGTATGCACATCTCGGAAAGGGGGGGGGGTTTTTGCCCCCCCGCTTGACACCTTGAAAAAGAAAAAAACTTAACACTGAACTCCAGGAGTGAGCCGCTTGGGGGGGGGGGGGTTTTCAAAAGGACTATGGGGGGGGGGGGGGGGGGTGCTTGGGCAAAGCAATAGTCGGGTTGTGCTGGGGGGGGGGGGGGGGGGGGGGTCCAGATTCTGGTGGGGGTTGGGTGATCGGGGGGACCCCACCACACGTACGCAGCTGGCACCATTGAAAATTAAAAACAACAGCGCGCAATTCGCCAAAAAAAACACACAACACCCATACGAGATTGCCTACCGTTCGTAAAGTTGGGTATGCGTTTGTCCCAACACCTCTCTCCCTCAAAAAAAAACCCAAGTCACGACCCAAAAAAATTTTTTTTTTTTTTTTTTGGATAGGAACCCTAGGTGGGGGGGGGGGGGGGGACCTTGGAAGATGTGCTAGCTTTCTTTTTTGTGGGGGGTCACTGGTGGGGGGGCTCTATCCCCACCCCCACCCAACCCCACCCCCCCCCCAATAAATGCGGGAACCTTTTACTTACCCCACCCACAACACCCCCGACCTCGCCGAAAAAACCCCCCAACCCCCAAAAGGACTGCCACCAAAAAAAAACCCCCCCCCCCCCTCCTTCATTCTGGTTTTTTTTTCCTCGTTAAGTGAGTATTTGATACGCCGATATTTAAAAAAACAATTTTTCTAATCTCTCTCTTTTCATGTAAGACGGGGGGGGGGGGGCTTGCCCCCCGAGAAGATTCAGGCGTTGGTCTTATTCTGGGGGGTGGTGGGGGGGGGATTTGTTTTTGTAAAAAAAAAAACCCGTAAGAAGCTTGTTATTTTAAAAAAAAAAAAGTAACCGAACCCATTAAAAAAACCCCCCCCAGAGTTGCCGTAAAGCGCGGCTTTTTTTCCACGGGGGGTTTTTTTTTTTCTTCTTTTTTTTTTTCTATTTTTTTTTTTTTTGTTTTTTTTTTTTTTTTTTTCTTTGGTTTTCTTTGGAGGTTTTCGGGGGGGGGGGGGGGCGTTAGAAGAACTAAAAAAAAAACCCCCCCCGTAAGGAGAGGATTGGGTGGCGGGGGGGGGGGGGGGGGGGGTACACCCCAACCTTTTTTGTAATTTTGTGTAAAAAAAAAGGGCGGTTCGGCCAAGTACACTTTGCGGGGGGCCAACCTCGCAACCGGGCAAAAAACACAAACAACCCCACAAAATCCCCCATTTTCTCTTTTAGGGGGGCCAACCATTCTGGTAGTCGCTTATTACCAACCAAGGGCCCCCTTCCATACAGTCTTCGGGGGTGGGGGGGTTGTGTTGCCGGAGCCCCCATTCGGAAAAAATGGATTTGTGTGTTGTGTTCCCGCCAGACCGAAAGGTGCGTGATTCATGTCGTTGGGGGGGTTTTCCCCCCATGGATACGTATCGGGCCAAAACAACACCAGCGGGACTGTGGGGGGGGGGTGGGGGGGGGATAATTGCTTTTTTTTGTGGGCATTGGTTGAGGGGGGGGTGGGTTGCATTATGAAGAACGCACCAACTTTTTTTTTTGCGACGCCCTTCTTTTTTTTTTTTTATTTTTTTTTTCCCTTTTTTGTGATGTTGTGCTGGGGGGCAAAAGGTGATTTTCGTTACTTTTTTATATTTTTTTTGAGTGGGGTGGGGTGTTGGGTGCCCGAAGAAGTGGCGAGTTTTTCCCCCCCTTTTTTCTGGAGAATGGGCTGGCGTAATTGTTTTTAACCCCCCCCCCTTTTTGGGGTTTGCTTTTTTTTCAGATAAGTTTTTTTTTTTCAGATCATGTTGAATGACTTGTGTTTTGTTTTTTTCGGCATCGGTTTTCCCTTCTTTTTTTGCTAGTTGGAGGGACCGCCCCCTTTTTTTTTGTTTTTTTGGTACGAAGCAAATTAAAAATTAAATTAATTTGCAATTTTGCTTTTGTGGGTGGGGGGGGGTTTTTGGGGTGGGCCACTAGTGGGGGGGGGAAAAAAATGAGTGTTTTGATGGGGGGGTGCTTGCCCGTGGCCTCCACCCACCTTTTTTTCGTCGAGAATGGCTGCCCTCCCCCAGGGTCCTTTTTTCTTGAAGCCTTGAAAATAAACGACGGCGTTTTTTTTTTTCCCCCCCACCGTCAGAAGAGGACTGGTTTTCCGGGGGTGGGGGGGGGGGCTTAATCGTACAGCTCGTGTGGGGGGGGGGCTTTTGTTTTTTTCCGTTGGGGGGGTGGGGGGGGGTTTTGATGGGGGGGGGGGGGCTTTGCCAGGAAGATAACCACGTCGTTATTTCCCCCCACCCCGTTCCCTCCCACCCCCCCGGACAAATTACACACCGGTCCGGCCTATAAACGGTTTTTCCCCCCGCAGTAACTCCTCCATTAAAAAACCACCGTTTAAAGTGATTGTGGGGGTTTGTTTTTTTTTTATTTTTGGGGTCCGCTTGGTGGGGGATATTCAGGTGTTGTGACATAGTGTTTCCCTTTTGTTTTTTTTTTTTTTTTTTTGAGGGGGGTTTTAGTGCTTCTACCGGGGGGGGGGTCGGGGTGGTGTCTTTTGATTGGGAGGGGGGGGGGGGCGGTTCCCCCCCCCTTAAGTGGCGAGGTCCCCAAAAAAACCCTCGAGAAAGCAGATCACAACAAAAAATCTCTCCCCCCACCAACCCCTCCCCCCCCCCCCATTCCAATCAGATTTGTTTTTTTGTGGGGGCCGTCAGGAAAGGCGTCCCATGTGTTTTTTTTTGATATCAAACAAAAACAAAAAAACACGCCCTCAAAAAAAAACCACCCAACCTGACCCAGCCCTGCGTTTGGGGGGGGGGGGTGGTTGAGCCCACCCAAAAAAAAATAGGACTGAACCAAAAAAAAAAAAAACCCCCCCCATGGGGTCCAATCCTTTTATTTTTTTGCCTGAAGCCCGTTGTTACGTTCGTCCTTTTTGTCAGCCCTTGCGGCGTTCTATATCCGCCAATTCGTCTCCCGACCTTCCTCTCTCCCTTCGTTCTTCGCGTGACCCCCTCTCGCTGGGTTACCCCTTTTTTTCCCTGGAATTAACACAAACCGAGCTTTTCCACAGGCTACCCTTTTTTTTTTGAGCAAGAGACCTTCCCCCGGCCAATCTCCAATTCTCCAGTCACACACCACTAAGGGGAGGGACTTTCCCCTTGCTCAGAGGAGCAAAAGACAGTGATTTACCTGACGCCGACCTTTCCAGAAGAATTCCGGGAGGGAGAGATTTCGAAACGAACCCTTCCCGCCTCCCCTTCGATCCCCCCTAACAAGGGGTCAGGGTTAACTGCCCTAGTAAAAACTTTCATGGGCATTTGTGTTGTCTTTTTCTTTGGCAGGTTTTTGCGCCCTAAGAACGATAATGATGGTCCTCTTCCATCCGAAGGATTGATCTTTTCCCCCCTGGCTTTTTTGAGGGGCCCTCTTTATTCGCCCTTTTTCTGGCGTCTTCTTCCCCCTTGAGCGTTCTTTCCAGATTGCAAATGCGCTTTTTTATTGCGGAGTTCTTTCCCTTTGGAACCCAAGAAAGAAGTAACCCCCCCCCCCCCCCTGTTCCCCGGTGAAGAAAATAGACTTTTTTTAAGATAATGAATGACTTGCAAAGAAGGAAAAGAAAACTTCACTTCCCCCCTTGGTAAGACTAAAGGAGCCCCTGCGGCCCACTTGTTCACCGCAGAACGGAATCCCCTCTTTTTGCCTTCTCATTTCTCGGAAAGCGTCTCCTTCCCAAGATAGGGTATGGTAAATAATCTCTCTCCCCATTATCGCGACGGTAGTTATCCCTCCCTTAACAGGGAAGGGGAGAAAATGTTCTTTTTCAGGAAAGAAATACCTTTTCAGGGGGGAAGTTGGATCTCCGGCGAACAGAACTTCTATCCACCGCTTTTTTACAGACCTAGAAGATCACATACTTTAGGAGTTTTCTAAAAAAACTTAAAAGAACACTTTGCCCCGCACCCTCGGGGTAGGGCCCTTGAGGACAAGAGCTTTCCCCCCATTTCCCAAGAACTCCCTCACAACATAGGAAAGCCCCCTTCCCCCCTGGTGAGATCAGTTTTTGTTAAGGATGCACCTGGGAGGCCGGCTTTCCCAAGAAGGCACTCTTCTTCCCCGGCAGAAAACTTTTCCCCCCCCCAATGGTTCTTTCCCCCCCTAGCCCTAATAGGCTTGTGGGCCGTCCCGATGCTTTTTTTTTCATCAAATAGATCCTTTCCGTTCGTTTTCAGGCTCTCAGTCCTCGCAATCATTCCCCTCAATGATGGAGGGCCTTCCTTCCCTCCCTCCTCTTTAGAGATTAAATCCCTTTTTGAAACGGCCTCCCCAGACCTTGATTTTACCTTTTCCTTCCGAAGGAGGGAGAGGTTTTTTTTTTTTTTTTGAACGGCAGGAAGGCCCCGATTCCCCCCACCTACTCTCCAAATAACGTTGAAAGGATAATGACTTGTATCGTTTTACGGACCACTTATAGCTGTGCACGCGCTGCTTTTTGCCGAGAATGAAAATTTCTCTTTTTTAACACGGCAGCTCCGGGATCCTTTCGAGCCTTTTTATATCATTTGAGGACTCGACTTGATCGCCCGTAAGCAGTTTTCTGCTTGATTGATCAATTTTGTTGCCGCGCCTTTCTGCAGATAGGGAAGACTTCCCCGACCATTGAGGATCTGTATTGGGGAGGGGGTGGTGCCCTCTTAGGAAATGCTCCCTTTTTAAGGGTGTCCTTTTAGTCCAGCCCAGAGGCCACGTCCCCCCCAACTTTTTTCTTTCTTTGGCGAAGAGACCCCAGTGTGAAGAATCCGAGGTCCGCAAAGCCCCCGTTCCCATTTCCTCCTGCCTCTACTCCTCTTGCAACCTGTATCCTTTTTTTTTTAGCGGGAATTTTTCTAAGGGGAAGAAGGTGCCCCTTTTTTCTCCCACCTTTAAAGACTGCCATTGAGAGGAAGAAACTCTCTAAGAGCGGGATCCCTCGCAAGCATTCTTTCACCCAAAGAGGGTGAGGAAAGGATTATTTGAGGGGAGGAGGGGGAAAAACCCCTGCCACATTCATCATAAAGACTTCTCTTCCTACAGATACCTCACAGAAGATCCCCCCGATAGAAGACAAAAAAGACTCCCCCCCCTTTTCCCTTTGCAAAAGCACTTTAGAAAGATACCTAAGGGGGAGAACCTTCCCCTTCTCCCCGCATGTCGCGGTTTTTTCCAGGTGAAGGAAATAATCCCTAACCCCCCAGCTCCTTCAGGTGAGAGGGGGTTCCCTGCTGAACCTTTTCAAAAGCGCACCCTTGGGAGGAGGACCCTTTAATTTCCAGAGGCTCCTTTTTCGGCGTCGGAGGTTCTCTGCCCCGGTACGTGTTTTAATTAACTCCACCGGCTTTTCCAAGGGTTCTCCGAGAAGTAAACCCCCCGTTTCCCGGAACTCTTTCGGGCTCGTGTCCCCCTCTACCTGTGGCGCCCGGTTTTTTTTCAACCAAGGAGTGAATGGTCTTCCTATTTATTTTTTCACGGGTTTTTTTCCTTTTTTCCCCATGTTAAAAGTTCGTAGTGAAGAGAATCCCGCACCCCCTCCCCGAAGGGCTTTTAGAAAGCAAGGGAGTAAGGCCTCTTTTTGCTTAAATGAGGAATGAAATGTTGTTTTCCGGAAAATGTTTTTTTCCCCCCTGATGGTCAAAGACTTCCCCGCAAATTTTGGGAGGCAGGATTTTTTTTTTTTTTCCCGGGGCGGTATTTTTGCCCCCCTCGAAACTTCATTTTCTAGGGAGACTTTTAAAAGTATTAAGGAACTTCCCCACCTTTAACCCAACGAAGTTTCGAAAGCTAAGGCCCCAGCGGCAAGGGAGGAGTTCCTTCTCTTGTTTCTACCCCCCTCTGATCGCGGGAGTCCTCCTTCTAAGAATTCACCCCCCCCGGTGCTACCGAGCTTTCCTCCCAATTTCCTGCCTGACGAATTGCTTCCCCCTCCTCAATCAAGTGAGTCTCATACGCAGCCCTTCTCCCCCCCCAACGGCGTTCGGCCCTTGGTGGATGGCGTCATTTTTTTTCCGTCCTCCCAATTGCTCCGCCTTTTCATTTCCGCCTTTTTTATCTTCAGAGTGTTTTCTTTTTTACCGCTTTTCTTTCCCGGCGAACGTCAGAAACTTTTTTAGAGTCACGGAGCTGAGTTACGCCAGAAAGTCCCTCACGCCTAGACGTATATCTGCCTCGCGTGGCGATTTTTTCAAATAGAAACAGTGACTTCCTATGCACCCCTTCTGGGTCGACAGCCCTTTCCCCGCATTGTCAAAAATTCCCTGCCGCGGATGGGGGACCCTTTATCCTTTTCCCCCGAATGACTACTAAGCCCTTTAAAAATGATTCCCTCGAGATGTAGACCCAGGTTAATGGCAGCTTGGCCTTCTAGACAATGGGGCCCCCGCGCGAAATTGATCCCCTCCCCCCCCCCCCCCCCCCCCCCCTCAATGCTGACCTTTTCCAATAGAAATCGCCCCTTCAACAAACCCCGTTTTTCTTCCACAAGCGTCACGTTCTCTCCTTGGCCACGCCTGATCCTCCTTCCGTTGTTTTTTCGCTGGCCCGTTAAACGCACGTAGACGCTTTTTTGAAACCGCCTTAAAAGCCCTTTTCCATTTTGTTAGAGATTTTTTAGTAGGTTGTTCCCTATGGTTGGATTTAGGCGAAGTAAGCTCTGATGAAAAAAGGCTTTTGTCCAAAGATCCCCCCCCCTCCCAACTCCACCGGGACTCTTTTCAGCGGCTGCTTGAGACTTCATTGTCTTTCCCACTTCTCGTGTGAAGGCTGGGAGGCTGTCCCCCCTCGGAAACCATGCTTCCCTGAGCCGTGGTGGACACCTTTGGGCGGAGTTTTTCTGCATAGTTGGAGAATGACCTTTCCCCCTTGCTAGTTGATGCGACGTTTTTGATGCGGCAGTCGGCACCCTTTTGCCCGTCGTTCCCCGCATTTGATTTTCGTTAATGGACCCTTTTAATACCCTGTTGATGCGTTCGCCTTTCCCCCCTTGAGGAAGAGATCCTCTTTCTCCCTAAAAGTAGAACACCTTCCCCTTCTTGACTTCTGCTTTCTTTCTCCTAAGAGGGATCCCCCCCCCCGGGACCACTCCCATGAGAGAATAAGCAATGCAAGTGGACAAACGCCTTTTGGGGGCAGAGAATGGTTTCCTTTTTCTCCCTTTATGTTTCTCCTGACCGAAGCCCTTTCAGGAGGGTTTAAGGAAGGACTACGTTAGAAACCCTGAACATGTTTTTTTCTGGGTTGACAGTAGTATTGGAAGAGGACTCTTTTTGTCTTAGTTTGCCCCTGGTATACCCCCCCCCCCCCCAGTAACTCCGTTTCATCTTCTCTGTTGCGGCGGGCTGGTTTTTGTCATACCGAAAGTGCCTTTTAAGGGAGGTTCTTATTTTCCGGCCCTGAGAGTTCGGATTTTCCGCTGATAAACTTTTTCCCCACCGCATCCCATCAGAGGGCGGAATTCTTCAAGTCGTGGTTTGGTAACCAGGTTGTGTCCTTTTAGCCACAGTGCCAGGCCCCCCATGGGCTTCCACAAAGCGACCTCTTTTTTCGAGGAAGCAAAGTTCTCCTTCGTTTCGGCGTTCTTTCAGCCCTGGAGGGTTTCTGCCCACTCTTTAAGAAGCCAAGTTTTTTTACGCGAGAGCCCAGGGGAATTTTTTCGGTTCGAGGAGAGCTTCCCCCATCTGATAAAGAAACCCTCCCCCCCCTAATCTAAAAAGAATCTTCGCCCTTGTGGCGCAACGGCTCCCCCCCCCCTTTGAGAAATCTGTCTCCTTCCCTCCCAAACATTATTTTCTAATTCCCGACCCTTTTCCGGTGAGTTAAACTTATGAGAAAACTTTTCCCCTTCTACCCTTTTTTTCCAAACGGTTAAAGAAGACTCCTACGAAAGTCCGGGATGGTAGAGAGATCTTGCACCCAGAGATTCTTTAGAGAAGAAGCCTTTCGAGGGGAGCATTCCTAAAAAGGTTCACTGTAAAAAAGGTTGTTGAAGAAAGGAAGTTCCCGGGAGGTAAGGATTGCCCCCTTTTGCCTGGCCGCCCCTCCTAGTAAGAAGAGAAGGCTTTCACGGAACGGACCAAGAGCTTTCCCTTTATTTCTTTTTTTCCCCCAAAAGGGACCGAGAGTTCAGAGGATTCTGTTTCTTCTCCTTAGAGTATTGGTAGTGGCATTCTAAAATGAGATTTCCCCCTCTAAGGGGGAGGAGTTATTTCTTGTCCCTTTGTAAAGAAGAACCTTTTTTCGAGAAAACCCCCCACAAGAAGAAACCCCTGGGTTTTACTTTTTTTTTTTTAAGTAACGGAGGGTACCCGTAAAAGAACTAAAATTTTGACCTCTCTGTTTTTTCATCCAGCCCTAGCCGTCATGACCTATGTCTCAGGAATGAGAGGGGCTTTTTTCCTTTCTCCCTGGAGGATCTTTCCCCAGAAAATGGGTTCTAGCTTTGTAAGTTAGTCCCCCCCCCTTTTTCTAATGGGATTCCTTGAGAATTAAGGGTCCCCCCCGCCCTCTTCCCCTAACCAAAAAGGAAAAAATCCCAAATGTGTTTCTTTTCTTCCCAGAGGAGGTATTCCTTTTTCTCCCAGAGCCCCCCCCCCTACCTCCCGGTGAGAAATTCTCAAAGAAGAGAATTGCTTCCTCATAGGAAGTCCTCTTAATTTCCCCGGAGATAATTTTCTCTTCCATGGCAACGACAATGCTCCTTAGCCAGGATCCTTTTTTTCCCTAATGTTGCCGGGTTCCCCTTCCGAAACCCCTCTTATCGTATACACCTTCTTTTTTCTTTTTTCCAGGTCTTTTATCGAAAAATTTGGATTGGGGGACGTCCCCGTGCTTCTTCCCCCACGGAATCCCCCCCCCCCAAGCGTCGGTGCATTTCTTCCCGTTTTTTTTTTTTCCAGTTCGTTTCCTTTCTGATAAAACCTGCTCGGCGGGCCTGGGCCCCCCCTTCGATTTTTTGAGAGATTAATACGCCCCCCTGCACGACCCGGGATTGTGCCCCTCCCTCTAGCAACTAGCACTGAACAAACTCCCCCCCCGATGAGGTTGAAGTGATGGAAGTGCCCCCCATTTTTACAAAGGATATCTTCTGTGAGATTCTTTTTAAGATTTCCATTCCCTGTGGATAAGGAGTATCCCCTTCGGGTTACTGCCCACGGCAGAGTTCTTTTGATCCCCTTTATTCATGGTTTTCCCTCCCGCCACACCTGATCTTCGATATTGTCGGATTTTTTGCCTTTGCTGAATTCCTTTTCCAGGAGAGGAGGGTGTTTGTAGCTCCTAGAGAGAAGGGTCCTCTTCCATGTCTTTCCTAGGATATGGTTTTTTTGTCGGGAGTGAAGTTGGTGCTTCAAGAGATGCCGGCTGGACCCGGATTTTTGCATGCCCCCCTACCCTTTTTTGACCTCTTCTGGCGGAAGAGGCCATGTGCGACCCCTGATAGACTCAATGTTGTACCTTTCGTGGGACCCTCTCCTAATCCATAATCTTTGGCTATGTGGTGCCAACCTTACGGGCCCATTTCCGGGGAATTCAGTGCGTTTTTTCCATCCCCGTATTATTTATCACCTGCCCCCCCCCACCGGATTCCTTTTTTTCCGTTGTTTTCCCCCTTATTAGGGAGTGGTGGCGGACACGAAGCGCCTCCCCCCGCCTCCCCTATGCCACGAACCCTTCGTAATTCTAATTGAAAAAGAGACCCCGATCACCCGAGTTTTCTCTCCTTGTAAAAGTCCCTGCCCCCCCCGGGGGGAAATAGACAGCTTCACGATGGCTTTTCACCCCAGCCACTCTCACTAACGGAGAGTGAGGTATTCCCGAGGAGTCCCCGTCTTTCAACGAGGCCCCTCTAACGACCCGAGATTTAAAGGAGCCCCTTTTGCCCCAGGTATCTCTTGGAAACCCTACAAAGCGCCCCCTTTCCCTTTCTTTCGGACCCGGTTGCAGCGGAGCGGTGTATTGCTCTTTTTTTTTTTAATTTCTGTTCTCGCTCTTCCTCTCAAGGCGCCCCGTGGTAGTCTTTTACCTTTTTCCCCCCCAAGGGGCCAGGTTCTTCTTCTTTAACAGATTGGCCTTCCCAAAAGTCTCGGGATATTTCCTTTTCTCACTTGCTCTCCCCCCCCCCAGGAGTGCATTCCCTTCGTCGAGGAGTTTAGAGTGAGGTATCCCCTTTCCACCTTTTCCAGAAGAGTGACTCCCTTTCCTCCCTGAGAGAGTAGTTCCCCCCTTTTTGGGATTCTTTCCTTGCCACCTCCCCCCCTTTGGCTGACAATACGAGTCCCCTTTACCTATAGGAGGCCACCCGGAGTATCATTGCAACCCCTTCCTCTGCTGTTTTCCGTGATGGCGTCTGCACTTCAGCTTTCTTTGCGGGTGTCCTTTGTTACCCCCCCCCTTGAAACCCTCCGTCCTGCCTTTAACTTTTGTTTGACCAGTTGATCAGATGATATTCTTTTTTTCGCCACTTCCGGGAGCGGGACGACAGTAAACTCTCTTTCCGGACCGCTACCCTCCCGCCCAAAGGAAGGTTCCTTCCCCTGATAAATTTACTTTGAGTTACTGAAGACTTTTCCTTACCCTAATCATCCTTTTCTCGTAATCCTGTCCGGGCTTTTCCACCGAAACCAATCTTTTTTTGATCTGTTTACGACCCCCTCCTGCCCCCCTTTTTTCAATTCAATCCTTTTACCAGTCCTCAGCAGCCCCCCCTTCCCCCCCAACACCAAAATATTTTTTTTCACGATTTTTTTTTTCATCCAACATACTTTTAAAATTGATCACATTCGTTTCAGTCCGATGGCACAGTCCTTCCCTTCCCCCTCTTGTGCAGAAACCCTCTCCGCGAACGTCGCACTTTCTCCCGTAGTATTCCACGGATTTCCCCAGCAAGGGCAACTTTGAGGGGAAGACCCTTCCCGAGAGAGTAGAGAAGGACGTTTTGAGGGGAGGCTTCCTTCCCTACGAAAAATATGGCCCCCCTTCTTTTGTGTCCCCGAGAAAAGAGGTCCTAAAAAAAGGAGCCACCCCCCCGTTTGTCCCTTTTTTTCCCACAGGAGGAGGCCCCCCCGAGATCCCAGCAAGGGAGTTCCTACGCAGCCGACGTAGCACTCCCCTTTCCAGGTTGGTTGTTAATGGCCGATGGTTTTTCTTTTGTGCCCCCATTATATCTATAATACCCCAACTCAACAAATCCCTTCCTTTCACAACATACGCCCCTTTCTCTCAATTTTTTCCCGGTTTCCCACAAGAGTCTACGCCCCCCGTGGAAAAGAATGAATCTCCTCCCCGTTTGTTGTTGTTCTTGTCTTCAGTTTGGCCACGAGAGGGTCCTTTGATGGGAAACTTTTTTCTTCCCCCCCCCTTTATTGAATCAAGGGGGGGTTTCCAGTAAAGGATCGCGTTAGGTTTTTTCTTATTTGGTTATTGTTTTTTCTTGCAGAGAGCTCCAGGAGAGGATGGCCTTTAGAACAGCCGTTCCATGTGCCCCCAAAACAGGTCGAACGAGGGGGGGCGTTGCTTTTTTTTTTTGCACTGTGGGGGGGGGGGGGGACCATGGTATTAGATGGGCATTACCTCCCCCTCACCCAGGGGTGGGGGCTCCACCCCCTACCCCCGGGGGGGGCCTTTGCAGAGCCCGAGTTAAAAAGCCCCCTTGCGTAGCTGTTGAATTTTTTTCTTTTTTTGCTTTCGCCGGGCGGTCTCCCTCTCCATAGTGGAGAATGCCCGCATGTCACGTTGCTAGTTTTTTCCCCTATGATCGGGATCATATAAGAGATGAATTTTTTGACAGAAGTGGAGCATCTTTTTCTTGACCCTCATTGAGCGCTTCCCCCATACGAAGTGAAGCGCCTTCTTGAATTCAGGATGGGTCTTCCCGTACCTCCCTTTCTTTAGGTCGGACCCCTCCTTGTGCCCATCGGAATGACCTTTTTGCATTTTGGTCTTGAGGACGCCAATCAACCTTTCAGACGACCCCCTGATTTGGGGTTTTGGTCTCTCCCCTGACGCCCTCGCACGGATTTCTTCTTGCGAGGCAAGAGTAGTTCTTTTTGGGTCGGTTCCCCCCCCCCCCCGGAGTTTTTTCCAGTCAGTTATCCCCAAGGTTTTTTCTCCCGCGAGAAAGGGATGATTTTCTCTCCTTCCACTCCCGTGCCGATGCCCTCCTTAGCTTTTTTTTCCACATTAGTGAGTCTTTTTTTTTCCTTACTTTCCCCTTTAGGGATCGCGTAGAAGGACATTTCCCCAGGAAGAAAGAAGATCATTTTCCCCCCTTTCCCGCACCGCCCCCCCACCCTAGAGGCTTTTGATAACATTTTCCCTTGTAACTAGGCCCCAGGTCCCTTTTTTTTTTACCCAGGTTTCTTCCGGAGAAACTTTCCTGAACCTTGGCCGGCCCAAAGCGAACCTTCCTCCCCGAGCGCCTGAAGCCCTTTGCAGCTACCCTCGCCATGACGTCTTCGGGCGTTTTCATGGGGGAATTTAAGATCCGCGGCACCTTCCTCCGTAGAATTAACGTCCCCCCTCCTGAAGCTCCGGCTCCCCGCTACCTTTTTGGATAACTCATCTCTGACAGAATTAAACTCCTTGGATCTCACGGGAGCCCCTTCACGATGTGAGCCCCCTTTGAGGAAGTTTGTATCCTCCTCTTCGAAGGAAGGATCCTTCTCAAGAAAGGTTCCCCCTGGAAGGGGGTCTCCCTGTATACTGAGAAAAAGCAATTTCCCCGGGAAAGTTTGAAAACGGAATCAGTCTTCATCCTTCAGAGAAGCGGTGTTTCCCACCACCTCTCGCTCCCCTCCTTCTCACGTTTGGTTTTTTTTTCACCATGTTGCCATCTTCTACGGGCGCACTTTTAATGACATTATCTTTTTTCCGGCCCAGTTCTCCCTCTGGCAGACTCACAAGGTCCCCTTTTCCAGAAGGAAGGATGGTTTCCTTCTTTTTCTACCGCAGGACACTCTTTTATTTTTCCCCGGGCTTGGGCACTTCCGGTTCCGCAAGACGGCTCCCTTTTTTGTCTTTCTCTAGACAGTAGCGTCTTTTTTTGCCCCTTTTTTTTCGGAAGTTCGCGCTCTTTGAAACCACGCCCTCAAACTATTTTCTATGAAGACCCCTGGGGAGGGTCTTTTCCCAGGAAAGCTGATTGTGTACCCTCTTTCTTTTTCCCAATTATAAATGCCCCGCACTAGGAAAAAGGATCTGGCAAAAAAATATCACTCTAGGCCTTTCTTTTCTTGGGGAAAATCTTTAATGAACAATGGGGGGAGGACTCTTTATATACAGTTACTTCCCCTCCCCGGTGTGGTCTACCTCCCGTTGGATGTCAGTTTTGACGTTCTTTTTTCCTCTAGTTCGTTCTTTAGACACTGCCTTCCCCTTCCAAACCACTTTTTTTAATCCAACAATCTTTTCCTGGCGGGGTCTGGACATTCGAGCGGATGTTTTCCAAACTCATCGCATTGATTCAATCCTTTTTTTCCTCCCCCATCGCCGAGATAAGGTGGCTCGGTCATTGTCTTGGGTAGAGAGCTTTTTTCAGGACTTCCCCTGTTCCCGGCATCCCCCCGCGAAATTAATTCTCGGAGACCCCTTTGTGAGGCCTTTCCTTCGACCCCCCTTTGGGTGAAGTTTTTTTTTTTTCCCGGAACACGGCCAATCCTCCCGGTCTTTCCCTTTTTTCAGGCAGAAATTAATAGCAATAATTGTCACACAATCCCTCTTCCGTTATCTTTGTGTTGAGAGAGATTAACTCCTCTTCCTCCCAGCAGTGAGGTCCATGATTGCGTTTTTCCTTTCTGCTTTTTTCCCCCCCCCCGAAAGAAAATCCCCCCTTTTCTGGATCGAGTGATGAAGTTTTTTTTCTTAACAGGGGACGGCCCACCTTGTCGACCTCCGCTGCCGCCGCCTTCTTGTGGATACAGAGCTTCCCCCTTTTTATGACGGAAAACAGGAGATTCTTCTTCCCTTTCTTCTTCCTTCCATGGGTAGGATGAAGGAAATCGCCCCCCTGATCGCCGCTCTCCTCCCCTT
>Ga0179593_1269785_pt1 | contig 20730 bp, 19 predicted proteins | sample CZODoug2_1_08_16_FD_185931 | JGI IMG/M metagenome (GOLD analysis project Ga0179593, IMG submission 185931) | Vadose zone soil fungal communities from Angelo Coast Range Reserve, California, USA - CZODoug2_1_08_16fungal (PacBio error correction) | ecosystem: Environmental > Terrestrial > Soil >... | reverse complement strand
AGGACTCGTCTTCGATGTTCCCCCTCATGGTCTGATCCTCCCTTTTTCTCTTTCCCCTCATTTGTTTCCTACGGGTAGACCCCCTCCCTCGCCCCGTCCATATGGAATCAGAGTTCGTCTCGTTTTTCACCGTTTGCATCTCCTCCTTCTTTTTTCTCCCCTTCTTTTTTGGGAAGGAAAGAGGTTTGTATTGCCGCTTCCAGTCCCTCCTTTTCCGGTTGTGGCCGGTCGACGGGAAGGAGATTCGTTTTCTCACCTTGACAGCTAGTGCCTCGTTATTCCCTCTTCCTCTTTTTCTTTTTCTTCTTTTCCTCCTTCTGAGCATATATGCAGGGTCCGAGAAAATGGTTCCTGATCCGTTTTTTTTGCCCCTCCTCTTTTACATGTTCTGCTCCGGTGACGGCCTGGACGCGTGTTCCATCAGGCGATCAGCTTTCTCTTTTAAAATTTGGGCAATTTCTTCCCCCTTTATTCTTTTTTTTTATTTTCCTTTCCGGACAACAGCGTGAAACAGTTGTCTCCATCCCCATTCCTTTTTTCTTCCGCAAATCCAGGGAATCACGGGAACAGTAATCTTTTTTTCCCTTCTCTATACGTATCCGCATCCGGTAATTCTCTCGCTCCCTTTTTTTTCCGTTTACTGATACAGAGTGGATTTGCCGGCCCCTTCGGACCAGGCTATCCTTTCCCTTCTCTTTTTCCCTTTTTCCGTCGACCGACTCTTTTTGTGCTGTGATTGCTTGAAAGGCGCTGCCGACCGCTATCCTCTTCCCCTCTAGACCTTCTTCCGGCATTCGCGTCTTTCACAATGCGCCCCCTCGCTTATTTTTCTTCCTTCCACCCCAGTCAAGATAGTCGTCGACCACAAAGGCCGCCCCTCTTCTTTATTGGATATGTAATGGTGACGCCTTCCTTCCTTCTCTCCTCTTCCCTCGGATGAAGAAACTATTTTGACCTTTGCATCACCCATTTCTCCGTCTCCAGCTGACACTTTTTTTTTTTTTTTTCTCTCTTGTTTTGCTTTTCACGGCATGATGCGATCGTAATGGCCGATCGCCACTGACCTTTTCCCTGCCTTTCGGCCCCGGGCTTTTTGCGACTCGGGACACCACTAACATTCTCCGTCTTCTCGATTGGACCGGTCCTTTTTTTTTTCCTTTCCTTTTTCGCTTTTTTTTGTAGTGGGCGCCGATAAGACATAGATCGCTGGATATCGGATTTTGGCTTTGCCCGATAGTCACCCAGACAGAATTCTCCCGTTTGCTTGAGCTTTCCGAGGGGGGTCGCGGTGTGGTGTGCCACGCAGGGGCGAGCGCATGACCCCCCCCAGTTCGGCTTCTTCCGTCTTGCCGTTTTTCAGATAATGGTCGGAGTTCCTTCCGGCGCTCCCGTTCACGGGCGGGTGCACATTCTTTTCATCTTCTCTTTCCCTTACTTTTGCCGACTTGATCCGTGGGAAACGCCGAAAGTGCCGGCGCGTGATTTGGTGGCCGTTTCTTCTTCCCAATCAGTTTCGGAAGTGGCCTCTTCCAGCCTCGTACAACTTCCAGCCAAACCTTCATGCCTACCCTCTTTCTTCTTTGATCTTGGCGCCTCCGAGACTGCGCTGCCTCTCTGCGGCGTTGCGCTTATTTTGGTCCTTCTCATCTAGCCGGTCTTGCTCCTCGCTCTTCCTCCTTTCCCTCCTTTTCCCCCCCCTTCCTTTCCCTATCTTTTCCGGAATTGGTGTGATTTTCTTGCCGCACTTAGATTCAATTCCACTCATCAGCTTTCCCGTGTGCAAGCGCTTCAGAAACTATCACGAGGGTACCGCTCTCCTTCTCCCACGCGAGAGAGTACCTGGTCCCTTGTTTTTTGATCCATGCCAACCCTTCATCGCCCCTTTTTTGTAGCGTCCGTGAGGCGTCTCCCCCCTCCCCCCGTTTCAATTAACAAGACATTAGTCTACTAACCGCCACGCACCGTCCCTTTGCGCCTCCCCGCCACGTGTACTGGCATTTTCACGATTCTTCTCATCCTCCGTCTCCTCGGCGCGACACAGTATTTTTCCTTTTTTATTTTTGACTCTTTTTATGAAAGTGATGGCGCCGATCACTTCATGATGTCTTTTTTAGTTGTGGGGCCTCCCCTCTCGCCGTCGGGCCTTCTTTTTGTCGCGGTGCGAAGGATGCTTCGCACAGCATGTATATTCTTTTTGACCCCCCCCTCCAACTACTTTTCCATGGCGATGTAAGGACATTTTCATGTCCTCCTGTTCTATTCCTCCCTGCGGCCTGGAATGTCGTCCAACTCAGCAAATGTTTTGATTACCGCAGTCCTGCCGCATGTCCCACTTTTTCTCTCTCGTTTCGGGCAAGAATGCGGATAGTTTCCTTCGTAATTGCCTCCCCGCCTTTTCGTTGGGTCTTCCTTTTGATTAAATGGGAGTGAGCGTTGTCTTTTTACCCCCCCCACCCCTTTCATATCTCCTTGGAATAGACCATGCCTCTCCTCTCTCCTTCCTCCTCCGGTGTTTTTTGTGTTTCCTTTTTGAGTCTGGACAGGAAGCTCAGCCCCGTGTTTGTTTTTCGTAGTCCCCCGATTTCCCTCTCCCCCCCCACCGTTTCCATCGACCACTCCCCAACTTTGCCTCGCTGTCCTCGGCCCTTCCCTGTCTTAGGCTCAGCGATTCCTAGCCCACAATTGCCGCGCTTAGCCCTTCTTTTCTTGTGACTGACATTTCCCAGGCCGCACCTCCTGTTTTTCCCAGAGATGAGGCCTGTCTTGTCGATTGTTTCCTTTGGTTCCCACCTTGGAAGCGGTTCGACCTTTCCGAACTTCTCTATTGGCTAGTTGAGCCGAACTCGCGACAGCCTCTTTTGACTCCCTCCCCGTCATCAAACAGCGGGGACCGGCTCCAGGCTTTCCCGATTTTTCTCTTAGCTTGTGTCTTTGCGAAAGTTTCTGGAGGCTTCGGGTAACTCCTTTTCCTTCGTTGTCTGAAGACAGGAAAGTGACCGCGCTGCTTCCTTCCCCTGTGCCATGGAGCTCTTTTCTCTTCGTGTGTCGTTTTCGCCTTCTTCCTCGGAAGAAGCCAGGGGACGCCTCTTCGATCCATTTTGCATGTATCAAAGCCCCCTTACCGCTGTTTTAGTTTTCCTTTAATCACCCCTATAGTGTCGTCCGCGGTCAATCCTATTTTGCTGATGGTGCTTACTTGGCACGCAACTATCCTAACCCTTTTTCCCCCCCTTTCTTTCTGTTTCCAAACTTCTTGAACCAATAGGCTGTTACAGCGGTCTCAGACAGTTTGATTCTCCATTTATTATGTGTTCCGGCTTTTTTTTAAGGATTTATTAGGTACGAGTTCTGGTCCGCTTTCAGGATCCTCGTGACACTGTAGCTTTTTCTTTTTGCCTGTTTCTACTTTTTCTGGAATAGGACCCTCCTGCCGCTCGTCTGCATTTTCCCCTACGAAATCACTTCTTGTTTCCGTCAATGGACGTTATAATTTTTTTCCCTTTTTTTCTCTGATTTCTCCCGCGAATACTGAAAAGAAGTCGACCGAGTTACATTCCCTCCAAGACTTTCACCTTGCCGAGAACGACTCATATCCGATGCATTTGCTTCCGGCTCCCAGTTCCTCCCCAATTTCCCTTCCGCTCTCTTTTTTTCCTTGAGAGGGGGGTGTAATCTGAGAAACCGCTTTCCACCCCCACCGTGTGGTCTGCGCCTTTTAAGATCGGAGTTTGTTCTATGCATTGTTCCCCAAACCGTTCTTTCTCCTTCATTTTTCTATCCTGAGGTGTAGGGCTTGTTGGCATCCCCTTTCTCGGTCGGTACTGTGATTTTGGCCTTTCAACCCACGTCCTGTCGTTAACCCTTCCGTTGTACCCGCACCACGACCGCCTTGACTTTGTTTTTCTGGCCTGGATGTTTCCTCTGGTCCTTTTTTTGCAACGTCCTCCTGTAGGTAGAAAGTTAGTCTAAATGTCAGTTCGGATCTGCCTCCCACCGTTCCCCTCTCTCTATCGTCCTTTTGACCGCGATCTACCCCGTTACGACCAGCAGCACCCTGGTTCAGTGCGGCCCTGTGGTGAGGGAAAAGGATTCAAGATGCTTCGTTTATGCAGGACGTCTATCTGCCCAGTCGAAGGCTGCAGGTTCCGTGTTCATATCATCTGGGAACTGTGCGAGTGCTACGAGTACTAGGCCCGCACCAGATCTGGGTCATGTCCGGAACTCTCGCTCCGTATGTCAGCAAGACGGTCACTATGGACATGTTGGGGTAAAAATGTAGACGATCTTCCCGGGCCGAAATTGAAGTACAGAGAAATTGCCGCGCATGAACTTGGCTCGATCTATTTGCTCGTATAGAAAGCCAGTGGTTGAAAGAGGCCGGCCCCCCCCGTAGCCGCAAAGCCCCGGTCGAGACGTTTTGCTCTTGAGCAGAGTAATTCTTGTTCTGGTCAGACTGCACCTTTCCAACTCACATCTGGTCCCCATCCGACGCCTGCTTCTGATGTCTTCAGAAGCTCCTTCTCTTTATAGCTCCCATACAGTTTCTTTCATTTTTCTTCTTTACCCGGTGAATGAAATGATAATGAATTGAAACCTCTTGTCTTAGTTCCGTGTTGCCTAATCATGGAAGTCAATCCAGGAGTCCGTGCTTTCAGTGCCCATTTCTCCCACTTCCTCACTCTTTTCCCTAGTCCAGGACGGCCCGTCGGCGTACTGTCATCAGGTCCTGCGTCACTAGTTCTTACGGATCTTTGTCTAGCGACCCGGCATCAGTCTGTTTCTTTCCTTAACACCCGTACCTTCCCTTTCCCTCCCCGTTTTCTCTCCAGCGCTTTTAGGGCGCAAAACGAGAGAGCACAGTCCGTAGCCCTGCACACCGGTCAGCCCGCTTCTTTAAGCTTCCCTCAAGCAATGCCCCTGTCAGTCCCAACCGCGAAATTGGCGATTCCCCGCATCAAGTTAGTTCCCCCTTTTCATTTCAGAACGGCTCTTTTTAGGAGATGTCTTAGGTTCCGAGCTCTCTCTTTTTCTTTCTACCCTCATCATCAGTGCCAAACCCGGTCCCGACAATAGAAAGTGCAATTTCTTCTCTCTGGTTAGACTACGTTGGTGTTGTGAGAGATATCGGACGAGGCTCTTCGCTGTCGGCCCATCCATTTCCTGTAGGAATGACCTTGTACGATCGACTCAGGCTGTTAGCTTTTCTCCTTCTCAATTTTCGTTCCCTCATTCCACTCCCCTCCTTTAAACGGGGAATACGCCCGTGATTCCTTGGCTGTCTCCCCCTTGGCTTCCCGTTTTTCTTCTTCTGTATGTCGTTGCCGATCCACGAAGGGCTGCCCGTCTCTTTCCTTACTTCGACTTTTCTTGGTGAGAACGTTCAACCAGCTCGTGCATTCCTTGACTTCCTTTCATCGCGGTATGTGTTTTTCCTTTCCTTTTCTTTATATCTATGGCCGGTCCGAAGCCAGCCTTCCTCGCGGCATTTATGCCCTTTCGCAGAAATTCAGTTGCCTTGCTGCCGGTTCCCTAGTCCGATATTTTCCTTTTGTTTTTAGATTGCCCGCTCCTGTAGGCCTCTTTTCGGCAAACCCTCGTTTCCCCTTTTCCGTCCCTCATCTTGTCAATTAATTTTTCTCACTTGCTCGATTCATCATCCCCTCCTTTTTTTTTTCATATAGATCCGATCAAAGACGGACTGAATTTTAGATCCGCAGGAGTTTAGCAGGAGAAAGTCCCTTTGCTTTCTGTTCCGTTCTGCGACAACGGAGATGCCGTGAGAAGCGTTTCATCATTCTTTTTCTTTGGCGCGACTGGACAAGGCGAGTGTCTGTCACCAGCTTTCCTAACCATTCCCCCTTCTCTCTCTGTCTCTCGTCCCACTTAGAGTAGTAAATGTATGCCACCTATTATTGGAACTTCTCTTTCGTCTACACCGTGTCCATCCCTCTTTCTTTTTCCTGTCCTTGGGTACGAATGAAGAAGTAGCGCTGTCCTGCTTCTCGACTTGAACATCCTTGACGCCTTTATCACCCTTTCCTCCCTTCCCCCTTTTTTTCCGTGTATAGCAACTGGGGTCGTCTTACGCCTTTTACTGCTCTTTAATGGACCTTATTTCCCAATGAAATATAAGTCAATGGCGGACCACGGGTTTTTAAGAATTTGTTTTTCAATTCCCCGTGCGTCGCAGGTCCTTTAACTGGCGCAATTTCCGTTTTTTTTGAATTTTTCGGCAGCTCTAGCCGATGGACGTGGCCGACTGAACTACCCTTTGCTGTCTATCGTGTTTCTTCTCCCTTTCCCCCTCCTCTCAGCTTTCGGAGGTCTCTTTTTTTTGTGGCCCAGCGGGTTGCGAGCACCCCCCCCCAGCTACTGCATCTCTTCCGCTGTTTCTCCTCCCTTTTAAAGGTAGTCGGCGCGGTCCTTTATAGGCGTTCCAATTCCTTGCTCCTTGTGTAACATCGTCTGGAATTTCCCTGTACCTCTCTGAGTCTTGCGATTTCGCTTGGCACGACCGCCTCCACTGAAGAAGTCGATTTGATTTCTTCGCATGCATCTTAGCTTGGTGCCGTCCTTACAAGGCATTTTTTTTCGCTGTCACCCCCTATGAGTGGGTTTGCCCAATCAACCGTCGCATGTCGCTATGCTGTTATGGCTGTAAGGACCGTGCCTTTTTGCGCCTCCTCTTCCCCCCAACTATAGGAGAATCTGAGGTATTGCTCTTACCTCTTTAGCTCTTTTGCCATCCTTTTGCTGTTCCAATCTCACTGACTTTCCAGGGAAATGTTTTTGATGTTTCTTTGGGTGGCGTCTACTTTCTTACAAGGCACCAGCCATCGTCTTTTGTGGGCACACTAGAGCGTCTCCGTGTGCATGTTGACCGACCTGAAGTAAACTTGTTGATGGGGACGATCATGATTCCTTACCCCAGATTGGTCATTGGAGCATGACATGCCCCCCAAGGATCGGACCCTTTTTTTTCGACTGCTGTAGGCTTCCCCTCCCTCTCTTCCCCCATATCCCCCTACCGAGCCATGTTCCCCGCCGCGGCGAGCCATTTTCTTTTTTTTCTTCGTCTCTTTTTCATCGCCGGACTCTCTCGTGCGAGTCCCCCCGACAATCTGAAAGTTTTTGGAGCCCGGTTCGTCGCTTTTGTTGGTGACTTGTTGATAGATCTGTCGTAGCCTCTCGGGACGCAACGAGAAATATACCACATCTTTCCCGCGTCGACCTTCTTTTCCCTCAACTCCTAGCCCGGCAGTTTCGAGTTTATTAACTTCCGGTTTTTTCTCTTTTTCCATGGACCTGTAGTACCTCCGCCCATGATTTACTCCCCCGCCTTATTTTTTTTTTGCCGCTCTGCTGTTCCGATTCGGCTTCCTTTACGCGAAGGGCTTCCTACTTTTTCTCTCTTCTTTTCCCATTGAGGATGACTTTGCCTCTTTTTCTAAGAACACACACGTCCCTTGCGCTTTCTGCTTTGCATGCTCCCATGCCTCGATCTTCTCTTTTCCTTTCCTTGTGTTTTTTTGATTGTCTGCTTTGCCTTCAACGTTCCGTGCAAGGTTTTTTTAGTCCAAACTCGTAATTTTCCTTTTTTTCCCTGTTGACTCTTCTATCCCAGTACATCACCGTCTCCTGACAACTCAACCGAATTTTCCTTGCCTTAGCTTCCCCGATCTCCTTCTGTTAGGTCCCAATTTCTCCCACCTTTCGCCGCGGCGTAATTCGCTTTTTTCTTTTTCGACATTCAGTCGCTCTCCCATGGGACCTGATTCCCCAGTCGATCTCCTTTCTTTCCCTCTCTTAGGGGTTAACAGTTTCGCGGGTCGACGCTAATCTGACACCGCGGCCGCTTCTCTCTTCTTTACGTCAAATCTCTAAAGCAGCGTGTAGGCTTACCCGAAATGGTAATACCCCAGCCCTGGCCGAATGTTAGGATGTTGTTTTTACCTATGCTTTTTCTAGTCGTTTTCTCCGATGTGCTTTTAGGAGATTGTGCGACCTAGAAGACCCTTCGTGTGTCGGTCGGGCTACTACCAGCAGCGTCAGTATTTGGCTCTGTTGAAATGGCCAGAGGTAGCTTCTAGGTTCTTCATCATGAATGTGCTTACCAAACGAGGTCCCTTAGGCAGCCGTATGAGCTGTTGTTTGTGCCTCCGGTTCATCTCTTTCACTTTTCCGCCGAGTGGATAAGTTGGGCCGTATTTTTATTCAGCCTTTTCCCCCGTCCATCTGTTTCTTGTATGTCTAGTCCTCCTCTCCTTTATTCAGACGGTAAATCGTAGTGCTTTTTTCCTTTTCGGACCATAAGCCCACATTCCTTGGACAATTGGAGATTCCACTCCAACAATTCTTGCCCCCTCTTATTTTAATCGCGCGGAGACCAGACGGAGTGTAGCTCCTTCTTGCTGTTTTTTTTTTGATTTTTGCGCGCTAGGCTCGATCCCTAGTTTCGGCCTGGAGGTATTCCTTGGGACGTTGTGATGACCCTCTGTTGTTATTTCCCTTGCCGCTCCGGATTGCTGTAATCAAGTCACGAACCCTACTCTGCCTGTTTTCGGCCGTTTCCGCTTTCCATTCCTCCTTCTCGCTCCTTTTTACCTCCCTCTGTTCAACGTCCTTACGTCATAGATCGACTTGAAAAGGCCCTCCTTAGTTTATCTTCCAATTCGCCTTCCTCTCTTCCTTGAGAGGGTGTTTGCCACGCGTGGTTCAAACAACATCCGACCTCCCTTCTCTTGTTCTAGCATGGCCAATCCGCCGTGCGTACTCCCTTTCCTATGAGGTTTTTTTTCGGCTCAACGAAATCTTCGAGCCGCGGCCTCTCCACTTTTTTTCTCCGGTACAGGCTTTCCGCAGGGTCCTTATTGTGTTCCTCAGAAGGTCGGCCAGTTTTTTTTATTTTTTCTCCAACTTCTTTCGTTCCCTAAGATAAGCATCGGCGGAGAATAATCCAGTGACTGATACCCTCGCGCAACCTTGGTATCCTCTTGTCGTCTGCCCCGTTGTTTTTTTATTCGGCTTCAGTCTTCTTCTTACTAAGTCCCTCGCGACCTTCTTCCAGGGTTTTACCAATGCATCACATCCAGTTGCTTCGGTGTCGCCGACGAGATTGACCCCTTTTTCGGCCTCATCTCATGGTTGGCGCCTGACGAAGCGAAGGCCGTCCTTTCCTTTCCGTGATTCGTTAGAATTCTTTGAGCCTGCGCCTGTTCCTGGCTCCCCCTCCGTTTTCCTTTTTCTTTCTTTCTAGCGGATCCGCTTTCGTTCACTTTTTGCTTCCCCGCAACGCGTCTCTCCCTCCTCCTTCTTCAGAAAGATTTCCGTCTTTATTCCGGGTAGCCTTTTCTCCTTGAGACATTTTTCTGTAGACTTCCCCTCTCTGTCAGGAACATGTTTGTTACTTTCTCCTCCTTTTACCTTCCTCCTTGATCCTGGTGCTCCCCGGCTCTGTTTACCCTTGCCACTCTCTTCTTTGCAACGGCGCCTGCCGTTCCGGTCAGTTTTTTTTTCTCGCGTGACTCTGCAAGGATTGGACTCCGGAGCATGTATGGGACCGGAATATCTTGACTCTTCCGACCTGCCCCTCCTCTCTTCTCGGTCGCATCGTGAGTTTGGGCGCACACAAGTATGAGATCCCTTTTCGACCGGTCGCTTCCTTGTCGGTGCATTTATTGCCTTCCTTCTCCTACTCTTTCCTGGATCAATCAATGAATAACGTTTATCTGTCCCCGTGAAGTGGTGATTCGTTTCCTCGGTCGTTCGATTTTCTTCGTTTTCCTCTGATTGCTAGATCGACCCGTCATTCCTTCCCAATTGCTGTCGTTGCTCAGTCTGCGCTCTCCTTTATGCTCTTTAGTTTTTTTCTTTCTGATTTGTCAGTCTGCGTCTGGCGCTTTGAGGACTCCCTTGGCATTAGGAATTATCTCTCGTCTTTGCCAGCTTTGGCTCGGAAGACATCTACGAACTGACTCTTCACACGGTTTGGTTCGCCGAATCCACGGGTTGCCTCGAACGTGTCCTTTTTTTTGCTTGCCACCCCTTTTTTTGCGGACGGCCTTTTTTTGACCGCCCTACTGCGCCAGGCGCGTCGACGGGAAGGGCTCTATCGTTTTTTTGTTTCCCCTTCTGCTGACCTCTTTAAGGCGTTTGTAGGGTCAGGTCGAGGAGAGCATGCTATTCCTGGGTTAGATCCCCTTCTCCTGCTTTCGGTCCATGCTTCCGGTTCTTCTTTTTCCCTGGCTCCTTTGCCATAGGCGACTCTTTGTCGTTCACCTTTTTGACAAGGATCCTTTCTTGTTTTTCTGGGCCGTTCCCGTCTTGCCCCAACTTTCCCTGTGCCGGACAGATTTTTTCAATTAATTCTCATGCACTTCCTCCCCTCCACTGAGACGTTTATGTCAGCTACCTGATCCGATCAAGCCTCCTGACAGCTTCTGAGAGAAGACGGTCTTTTCGGGGTTTTCGACCGGCGTTTTTCTTTTTTGGGCCAGCGAGCTTGCTGTGATAAAGATAAAAGTAGCCGGAGTTTTTTTTTTTTCCCAGGTACCTTTCCCGCCTGTTCTACGACTCCTTCTCCCTGTTGAGCTGCCATTAGTCTTCGTAATTTCAGTCCATGATTTTCCCTTTCCTCTTTCGTCGTCGACACCGGCAGTGCAGATCTGTGATTAGATTTTTCTTTGTGCCCGTCCCCTGGATGACTTCCTTCGCCGAACTACTTTACGCCTGTCCACGTATCTCGTCCCCCTGCTGATCCGGTGTGCGTTTGGTCCGAAGGTCGGACCTTCATATGCATTCTTTTTCCTCTTCGCCCTGACCTTTTTTTCCCTCATGGTCCGGACCACAGGGTGGCACGATTCTTGGACTTGGACCAACTTTTTCCTTTGGCCTGTACCGGAGCCAGAATTCTTGTGGGAATCCTTGCGCTGCCGCCGATGGCTTGGCGCTCAAGACCCTTCTTCCGATTGTGCTATCGATCTCGGTCTTTGCCCTTTTCCCGCTATCTGAGGTCTGTGTTGACCAGAGTTGGCGCCGAACACCCAGGCTGAATCTGCGTTCTCTTCCATGCGTCTCCTGTTCTTTTTCCCGCTGCTGATCGTTCCCCCTTGACCTAGTCGGTGAACATAGTGGAATTGCCCTTTTAATCGCTAAGGTTCCTCCTGCTGGGAACGCCTAACATCATCCTTCATCGTTGATTGTGCAGTTCTGCCGAATGGATTCTTTCTGGCCTCTCACTTCTCCCCCAAGGTGTCCTCCAAGGCCTCCGATCATTCCCTCTGCTGATGAGAAACACATGCCACCTATCGGCTCACCTCGTCTATTTTTGACTCAGATTCGTTTTCTGGCAAGAATTTTTTTGCGGCCCCTCCGTCCCGTTCAGGAATGGTTTGTTTTTTTGAGCCCAGTAGCGCCCCTTCCTACTTCGCGAACGATCTTCCCCTCCTTCTTGACTCCCCCTCTCTCGGTTCGTTTCTTGTAGTACTAAGAAACATTATGTGGCGCATGCGCCACGGATCGCCGCGGCGTCCTTGCTTCTCGGATTCGAAGACTCCCGCCTAGACGTACATCGCCATTACAGACCGTTGGCACCCCTTTTGTTTCGAGTAAGTTCGATCTTTCCTCGTTCCCAGCCAGCGGCGAAAAAGACCCTCTGAAATTTCTGTCGCGGTGCCAGTCTATGAACTTCTTAGCCTCCCCCCCTCTTGCAGCATTTTGCGTTCCTCCAGAGCCTATTTCGTTCTCCGGTGTCGACCAGCTTCTGAACCCTCCCATCTGACCGTCTCTTTTTTCGTTTTTTTGATCACATTTCCTGGTCGCTGCCTTCTGGTCTTTTTAACCCTCAGGACAATTTTTTACTGACGCTGTATTTTGGTTTCTTGCTGCGCCGCATGCTTACTTCCTCGAAGGTCCGTTTTTTTTTCTTGAGTTCTTCCTGGGCTCTTGGATACTGGTCTCTTCCTTGTTGCTCTCTGACAAACCCGTTCCTGAGCTTCTTTCTTCAGACTATCCAGGCGCTGAGATCCTCCTCCTCCGTTTTTTTGATAGACTCTTCTGTCTTATAACTTCCTGTCAGCTAAGGCAGTTTTTTTTTTTTACTGAAAACATCGTTCTCTCCAGAATCTTTTCCTCTGCCCCTTTAAAGAATTCTGGGTTTAGCGCGTATTTCTTCCTTTTTTGGCGGCCGGCGACGCTTCCAAAAATTTCCCTTTCTGTTTCCTCATCTTGATTAGGTGACCGAAATTCAGGCCTGTTGCCCATGGGAAAGTTGATCAAGAGATGTCGACACTCCTTTTTTTGTAGGTTTTCACCCCCCTTTTCTTCGCTCGTTTTGCTCCGTTCCCTAGATTCCCCTCTTCTTCTCGTTTGCGCCCCTGCAAATTTCTGACAAAGCCCTTTTTCCAGCACGTTCCCCCCGCCGATCTAAGCCGATTATATTTTGCTCGCGTGGCGTGTCGGCGATGACCGACTCCATCCCTTTCCCGCTCTCCGAGCGGTGGCCTGTCGCATTTGTAGTCGTTGTTCCGTTCGCTCTTCTTTCTCTGAGACTCCTTGCATAAGCCATCAGTCCTCTCTTTTTCTTTTGTGTATACTGCTCCTTCCCCTTCTGGGTCTTGTTTCTGCTTCTTTTTCATCTTTTCTTCACGGTCACTCGTCGTCTTTGTCGCTACTTGCCTCCCATTCCACCCCTTTTGGTAAACGTTCTTAGATTGCGCGCCTGTCTGAGAGTTGCCCTTTATGAGTACGATCTCCTGCGTTTTTTGCAGATCCCTTTAGATTTCTCGGCTTACTTTTTGTGAAACGTCTTTGTTTTTCTTTCTCATGGCTTTTCACTCGTATCCTTGAGGTTGCTTTGACAGTTTTTTTACGATGCTGTGACTCTTTTCCTTCCCTATGATGATCCACTTTTTCCCTTGAAAATTTCCCCCTCCTCCTTTTCAGTAGTTCGTTCGTTTTCTTTCGAATCGTCTAAGACCTTCGATCTCTTGTCCGTTCCCCGGCGATGTTACCCGGCAGCGCCAGGATCCTCTCTAGTTCATCTCCCCCTAGTAGGGGCTATTATCTTACCTTCCGCTTTCCTCCATGTATAGGACATTGGCGATTGACTGGCTCTTTTGTTCTTCTCCCCGTTTGTCCACCCAACCCCCCGACCTCATATCAGTTTCTTTCCTGAGACATGGCAACCTCCGTGATCTCCAGAGTTTCTTCTCGGTCTTTCCTTCGCCCCGCCCTCGGAGAGCCGAGCCTCATTACCCCCCCCCGCGTTTTACAGTTTCAGTCTACGCGGGCCCTTAGGTCGTTTACCAGAAGTCGGCCCAGCCCGGTGGTCCTCCTTTATTATTCTGTCCGTGTTCTTCTCCTGATCGCATAGGCGTTTGCGCATCAGAAACCGTTGATACAGTCAACACGGGATCATTTTTCTTTTTGTGTGTCCAAACATTTCAGTCTAGTTTTTTTTCGCCCGAAAGTAAGCCGATCCCCTCATTCGTTAAGGCCACCAGCATCTCTTTTGCTGCGTTTTTGTCTCCCACGTCTTCAATGGTTTGCCCTTCTCAGCCTCATGTTTGAGACATATTTTCTGTTTCTTACCTCCGAATTCTTCGTCGCAAAGAGGTGCGCCGTATGGGCTTGTGCCCCCCTCTTCTTTTCCAGGTGTGTATCTGCTCCTGAGCCTCCCTGCTTCCATGGGTCTAAGGACCGGCCAAAGTTACAATGGGTCGCTCCCCGCCGGCTTTTCATAGCTTCGTCCGCGTGATCGTCTCGTTTTGATGAAATGTTTATCCGTTCTTCCCTTTTCTCCCAATATCCTTCTGACAATATCTTTTCCCCTGTTTCCAGTGTTGCGCCCGTCTTTTTGCCTGGTTCCTCTTTTTTGTCCCCTGTGATTGAAACTTTGCTCGAACGAGGCAACTGCTCCCTCCTTTTTTTTTTTCTCATTTTCCCTATTTTTCGGCGGCAATACGTTGTCCCTTTCCTTGTTTCTCGTGCCCCGGCATAGATTCTCATCGACTCCCCGACCCGCAAAGACATTGGCTCTCCTAGCCAGAGCTTTTTTCGGGCGCCAAAAATTTTTTTTGCTTCGACCCTTTTTTTCTACCGTTCCTGCACGTGCAGCCGCGGTCATTGTGCCCCCTCTAACTAGGTACGTCCGAAAAAACGCCGAAGGGGCAGTCAATCCATGTTTTGCCCCGGTAGTCTTAGAAGACGTGTAATAGTCGTTCGTAGATTTTGCCTGCGCTCCTCATTTCTCCATAGTGTCAACTGCCCTTTCCTCCCTTATGCCTATTAATATATATATACTCGTGTTTGTGAGTGGCTCTTCCTCTCGCTCTGTTCTTTTGCCATGATATGACTTTTGCTGCCTTTCGGGAAGAGGAAGAAATCTTCCGAACGTACGCTTTCGTCGTCCGCCCTTCCCCTTTCCTTTTGCTTTTTAATTTATCGCCCCTGCGGTGGTTTGTTGGACGGACTTTTTCCCTTTTTTCGATGAAGACGGCTGACAAGTCCTTGGTCGACGGTTTCGGCGTCTTTACAGTTCTTTCTTCTAGTCCTGATCCCGCTGAAGAGTTCGTTGTCGGGTCCTGTAGGGCTTGATTTTCTTCGATCTGCCCTTTCTTGCAGCGGCCCTCTTTGATGACTTGCTGGCTTCTTTCCTTCCTTTCCTCCAGGTTGCCATCGTCCCTGCTTCGTGTCGCTCACATGTTTCCGTAGCTCCCGTATCCTGTTTTCATTCCCGGCTTCTTGAACACCCGCTTTAATGTTGCAGAAATATCTTTCCCCTTATTTACCGATACGTCACACTTCGCCACCTCCTTTCCTCTCGACGTCTGACTGATCACGCTTTCTTCTTGAGTTCTTTTTTTGTCGACGTTCGCGCTTTGCAGGAGTATGGACCAGTCGTCTGACGCGGTTCTTTTCTTTCCTTCGGGGTTTTGCTTCGGCCTTATGGACCGCCCGTTCTACGATCCCTTCAGAAGATGAGATTGCATCGTCCATTTCCGTTGATCCTACTCGCTCGTCTTCGGACACCGTCAGCCCAGAATCTTGTATGTTGTGTCGCCTCCTCTTTTCTGACTTGCGCCAGAACTTATTTGACTCCCCCTTGTACCCCCCCAGGGACGCGGATACAAGCTGTCCTGGGGCGTTGTATCGACCTTTTTTTTTTTTCTCCGCCTATGCTGATCGTCATGGCCTATTCTACATGAAATTATACGAATGTTCGTGGGCTGGGCTCCTTTGTCTTTCCGTTTTTTGATAAATTTCGGGCGTTCGTTGCTTTCCCCTCAAGGCGTGTTTTTGAATCTTGCGCTTTCTCTTTCTGATGTCTCTTTCTTCTCTCGTGGTTCTTCTCTCCGATCGAGGCTGCCATGCTCGAAAAGATCCGATCTGTTTTTGTTTGACCCCCTCTTTTTTCGAACCCCCCTCATGAAAGTCTCCTCCTTTTCAATGTCCGACTCATTTTCCTGGCGCTGGCTTTTCCCCGCGCATCGATTACTTCTTTTCTGTGCCAAAATCGTTTCCCTTTCCTGCACGCTCTCTTGTCGTCCAGCTTTTACTCCTGACACAGGTCTTCTCATCTTCAGTCATGCAGTCCCTGGAGTCAGGCGTCCCCTCTCCGATCGTCTCCAGGTACCCATAACCTCAAGCCTTTTCTTATCTCTTCCCCCAAATCCATGCCAAACCTCAGGAGATCCTTTTTCGCGCGCTTGCCATGTTTTTTTTGTCCCTCTTTTGAGTCCAATCTCCTGACCTTTTTCACAGGAATGTTGCTTTTTCGCACTCCCCCCTTCCCGCAGCTCCGAGTTACCTGATTGACAGAATTAGAGGATCTTCATTATGGCCAGACCCCCCGATTGTACTCTTTTCATGGAGCCATCAACACTGATCGACGCGGCGTCCTGTCATCGTCTTCCCTCCTGCTTCCGCACGACTATCCCGAGAAATGGCACCTGAGCGTGTTCTCTTTCTTTTTTTCTTTTGCCTCCCCAGGCCCTCCTGTTCCTCAAATCTGTAAAGTATTTTTTTGTTTTCGCCTTCTTTTCTTCGGCGAGCGATTACGATGATTTAGCGCTTGCGGCTCTGCCATATATTCCCCTTCCCCCCTTGGTTACTTCTTCGACCTCTTCCTTTGACCCTTTATCCTTCATTCGCTTTCTTTTTATCCACATTTCCTGTGAGCGCGACTGAGAATTGTTCCTCCACACTTTTCACTTTCGCATTTTGTTTCCTCTTGCTTCCGCCGCTGTCTTGTAGTTATTTTTTTTCGAATTTTGCGGTTTTTCTTCTCCCCTTTGATACATGGGAGGATGATTCTTTGTCTCCTCCAAAACCCTTTGAATGATCTTCTTCTGAGACGCTCAATGCGATTTTCCTCTTTCCTCCTTTTTGTGATCGCTTCACTTGCATTGTCGTCTTCTAAGGCAGGAATTCCTGGCACGTGTTTTTTGACCCCCCCTTTCCCTTTTTTCGGCCTTCGACAAACCTAAAACGCCTCGCGTGGTCCTCTTTACTTCCGCATGCTTCGGAAGGAGATCCCGCGCCCCCCCTTTTGCGCGGCGTATTAATCCATTGTTCCCGGTTTTTTTTCATTTCCCCGGTTCTGCGCCATTGTGGGCCCTGGTGCGCAAGACTCTGAGACATTTTTATTTATTGATGTTTTCCCAAGTAAGCTGGTCGACGATGTGCAGAGGCATCTTTCTCCGTTCCTCATCGATTGAAAGCTGCGTGATCAGGATAAAGCATTTTTATAAAAGCTGCCTTTTGATCCCTCTCTAACGATTTTTCTTTGCGCTCCGCTGGCGTTTCTGATATTGACAGCTCCCTTTCCTTTTGCCTTCCTCCTCTCCGTTTTTCTTTCCATGGCGACCCGGTCTTGTCTCTCCACGTATCTTCTTTTTTCCTCCGACTCCTTTGACCGCGCGGTTCGATCCTTTTACATGTCTCAATTGCGAAATGAATCTTTCTTTCCCCTGTTTTTCTCAGCTTTCCTCGTTCGCGGAGTGACTGTCTTACTTGCGTCACGCACCTTCCCCCTTCTTTTCCCCTTTTCGTCTCTTCCTCCCCATTCTTGCACCCAATGAGTACCTCGGAGCAGTTTCTCTTCTTCTGATCTGGGCAGGATTTTTGCAGCCGCGTGCCTTTTTTACCCTTTTATTTTGGGTTGCTTGTCCTTTTCTGAACGATGGATTTCTAGGGCCGCCTTCCGCTCGGATGCATGGCAGAACCCACGCATTTCCGTTTTCCCTTCGTTCCCGGAATTACTTTTTTTTACGTTCCCGCTTTCTCTTTTTTACGATTGTTCACCGGCTTCCCGTTTCTCCTTCGCCGAACGGCCAGCGCGAAAATTCTTCGGCATGTCGATCTCCTCCCTTGTTCTTTTGTTTTTTTTTTTTCCGCTGTTTCACCAAACTCGCACTGCAGATCGTTTATTGTCGAGCATGGCAATTCCGGATCTTTTTGATGAGTTTCTTTTTTTCGCCCCGTCCTGAGAAAGCGCCGATTCCCAACAAGCCTGTAGGGATTGGTCCGGTCCTAGCGCCAGGTGCCTTCTTTTTTTGTCCCCAGGATTTTTGACCCCCCTCCCCCCTTTTTGTTCCCGCCTCTTCTTATAAATGTCAGCCTATAGCCTTCTTCATCTGGCTGATACCTCCGAACTATCCAGCGCACAAGGATCAGTTTTGAGTCCGAGAAAGGGTGTGATTGTTCTTTAGATAGTTTCCTTTATCTTTTCCCGCTTCGTTCATATTCCCCTCCCACCCTCCCAGTTCTTGCTGCCGGTTTTGTCGCCGACGAGTTGACATGGTTTCTGTTTCTTCCCATACTTGGGAGACCGTGAAGAAGATAATGCCGTTTAAGGGCTCTACCTCTGGGTCAGCGCATTTGGCCGGCAGAGACCTTTTCCCCGTTTTTATTTTGCTCGCTTCCTGTTTTCTTTTGGCAACTGCCTCCCCCGTCAAAAGCCGGTCGCCGGAAACGCACGTTTCTCTCAAGAGCTCTACCCTTTGTTTTTCTTTTTTAGGTTAATGTAGGTTTCTCCCAGTGATGCCTTCTTTGATGCCATCCTGAATTCCTTTCTGTCGGCCTCCTTCTGTCCTCCATCTTCCTGCCTCAGGATCCTTGAACCTGCTCTTGTCCCTGTTGATCGACGCTCTCGCCTTTTTGGCAACTTGCGCCTTCCTTCGGCTCTTCCTCTTGCCGCTGGGCAAGAAGGATCGGGTTTGGTATCGGACTTCATAGATTTACGTCCCGACCCGACCCTCCCTCTTTTACTCCTGCGAGCCGATCTTTTACGGCGTCAAACGAGAGAGCCTTTTCCGCTAGGCCCGTTTCTGAACCTAGGGCGTTCTTCTTTCCTCCCCAACCACCGCCAGGGTTCGATCAATCATGCAGCACGCCCCCTTTTCCCGGTGAGTCTGCCTCCCTTTTCTCGGTCGTCCTCTTTACGGTTCACGATCTTGCTCGATGACCGTCTCATTCTAAGCAATTGCCTTTCCGCCTCTTCTTATCTTTTCATCCTTCCCCCTTTTTTTTTTCTTTTCTCTGCGAGCGCTGGAGCTGTTTCCCAATTGCCTGATGAATGACTTTTCCGCTCGAGCAGCTCGCGCAGTGCCTCCATCTACGCGACCCGAGGACCCCCATATTCGTAGCGACTTAACCGTGGAATTCGAACTGATTATTGGTTGATCGCCTTTTTGGAAGGGTTTTTTTTTTTTTTTTTTTTTTGGGCGGTCGACGTTCAAGGGCGCTTAGTTGTGAGCCCCCTTCAAAGCGTGCTCTGCGATCGATTCCTCTTCTTTTTCCTTTGCCCTTTCTCGGTCAGAGACATCTATGCGGTTCCGAGACCAGGCCTTCCTGATCCCGTCTTGACAGCGGCCACCCTGTGTCTTACGTCTCCGCCTTCTTTGGTTTTCCTTTCGAGAGGTGTCGATCAGTGCACCAAGGCAGAGGACGTCTACCTCTCAGTTCGTTCCGGCTACCCCTTCCTGTTCCCCATGCTACGAGATCCCTTGTCAAGGACTTCTCCCCCCTTCCCCTCTCCAGTTCTCGTCTCCCTCATTCATCATCTTTCCTCTCCTCTAAGGAAGTTCTCGCCAGAGAAGCACGGCGTGGCTCGTCCGGTGTTGCCCTCTTTTCTTTACCCAGTCCGATCCTCGAGACGGAGCAGCCCATAACCGTCGCCGACCCCCTCTTTTTTTTTTGTCCGCTTCCTCTGTTTTCCCACGTTTTCCGCACTAAATTCTAGACGGAGATGCTGCGTGTTATCCCCCACTGCCCCCTTTTTTCTCCTGTCCCCCACGTTCCAACGTCGTCGCCACGGCTCAGTTTCCTTTAGTGTCCCTGTTTTCCGCTTAGACCGTCGCGCGTCCTTTCGAGAAAGACCCTTCTGAAGTTCTTTCTCCCACTTGCTCGGCACTCCAACTTATCCGCGGTGCGCTCCGTCTTCCGCAACTTGTCGTCTTTTTTTTTTCCTGCCTAGCGCTGACCTCTCAGAATGGAGGAACCCGTTGCTTCCCCCTTCCGTTTTCCTTCCAGGTTCGATAAATTTTTTGAGTCGCGCCGCACTGTACCGGAGGACCCACGGCTTTTTTTTTTTGTCATCGTTCTCTTCTACGGCGTGGGACCGACCCAAGCCACTCGATCCGACTGATCTCTCCCCTTTTTATGCTCGCCCACACCTCCTCACTCCTTACCCCGCGTTGCGGTTGGTGGAACACGGGGACGCCCTCCCCACCCCCCCTCCTTGAAGGACGCAGATCACCCGACCACCCCTGCCCCCTCACCCCTATCACCTCTCGCGGCACGACGCGCCTTTTCGCGATCTATTCGGCCCGCGCCCGGCTGGAACTCGTCTGTTTTTCTCTCTTTATCGACGGCTTTTTGTACTGATCCAGTTTCCTCCGGCCACTTGCGCTTGCCCCGGGTATTTTCCCTTCTCGTTCGGAATGCTCCAGTTGGGCAGGTTGTCCTCATCTTCTAAAGGTATCAAGAAACACTAAAGGCCTCAGATTTCCCCTCTCTCTTTTTTTGTGTCAAAATCCTGCACACTATCCTTAGACTCTCGCCTGTCTTGTATCGTTCCTTGGGGCATCTGTTCCCTCACAGTTAAGGAATGGTTGATGATTTAGTTCTGCTCCTCTTTACAGGCTCTTTCCCTAGTGACGATTACAGACCATATCGATGTCGCCTCATGTTCTCAAGACAAAAGATGGTCATTGGAGAATGCTTTCCGATCCGTGCCTCTTTCTCTTGCTTTTTATGAAGGAGGCCGCAGCCGTTGAAGGCGACTTTTCCTTGATACCCCTTGCTTGGCACTGACCGATGTAGCGCGGTAATTTTATTCTTTTCCTAGTCCCTCCCCTTCTGCTCGCACCGACACATCTGGTTTGAATTCTTTACCGGTATCCTCTGTTTTTCGAAAAAGTGCTGTTGCTCTCCCCTGGCATTATTTTGTCGTCCCTTGCCTAGGTGAGACGGGGAAGGCCGACGCTTCTTTGTCCCCCTACCTTCCAGTTCTGCCCCTCGTTTCCAATCCCCTGTGGGCGCGGAATGTAATGTCGTTCACCTAGTAAAATGCTACGTCTCTCCCCCCTTTTTCTGCTTACTGACTGGGACGCAGAGGATAGTTCCCCTTTTCTCATGCCTTCGGTTCTCTGTCTTTTAGGATACTTTTCTTCTGCGCGTTTGTCTACGACAAACACCGTTATTTTTTCGTGAGGAAGCCCATGCGTG
>Ga0179593_1460899_pt1 | contig 20731 bp, 16 predicted proteins | sample CZODoug2_1_08_16_FD_185931 | JGI IMG/M metagenome (GOLD analysis project Ga0179593, IMG submission 185931) | Vadose zone soil fungal communities from Angelo Coast Range Reserve, California, USA - CZODoug2_1_08_16fungal (PacBio error correction) | ecosystem: Environmental > Terrestrial > Soil >... | reverse complement strand
GCTTTTCCCGGCTGAGACGTTATATATTCCCGCGGAGGAACGCCTCTCATGACTGCGATGCGGTACACCTCCTTCTTTTGCAAGAGCGGAAGAAGGTTTGCATGCGAAGCCCCCAGGGTGTCTTTCCCGCGAGCTTCGGAATAGGAGAGACAAAGGAGGAGGTGTGTCGAAGAATTGTAGATCGATGATCACGCAGTCCCCTGTTTCTGGGGGATTTGCCTTCTTTTCTTAAGCCCAGCTCATGCCCATCTTTCCCTTACTAGCGAATGCGATGGGCCGCAGCCGATGTCATTTAGGTTGGAGCTGCTTCACGTCCGGATATTCGGCGAGGCGATGCCAAGCCTGGGCCTTTGGCGGGATGGGCTTATTCCCTGAGCCGACAGTTTCCTTAGGCAGTATGCGTGCGCAGCCTTCTGCCCATGAGTCATCGTGCTGTTAGGGAGATTCTTTCTGACGGTGCGCATTTTGCTAGAAAACCCGTGGAAACGGGAGACCGAGAGCAATGTCTCCCTGCGTCACCCGTAGTTCTCCTCTATTCTTGCAGGCTAGTACAATGTTACACGAGATTGCGCTCCTATCCCCTCGACCTATTGGTCTCGCTGTTGATCGCCGTTTCAGTTTTTCACCCCCACGGTTGAGATGTAATAAGTCTCGCAGGGAATCTCCTTTTGATCTCAAGTCCTCGCCGGGGCCCGTGTCCGAGTTTTTACCGACAAGGAACCAGGTGTTTTTTTTGATCGTGATCCGAGTAGGTTTGATTTCTCCAATCACGGCTGCGTGGCCCCCTCGTGAGAGAGGGCTAAGCGGGGAAGAGAGTTGATTATTCGTCTGCCGGTCCTCCGTGAGAATTGGGTTCCAGGCGCCGATGGAGTTTTTTTCTCTGTGGAGCTTTTCCTTCTTGTTCGGCGAAGGATCGTTCTTTTAAAGGTTTTTAATCGACGGCCCCCTTCCTATGGCGCGACTGCCGAAGCGAGATGACGTGTTGCTCGCGCCTTGGCGCCAGGTCTTTTTCAATCGGGCGCAGTTTGAGCCCTTCGGACGCGAACCCTAGTACACCGGCGGTAGGCCCGCTTCCCTGGTGCTTGCTCCGTTAATTAGATAGATACCCTAGCCCCCTAGCATCTGGTGTTCTTTTTGTCGAGCGTTTTCTCAGGACCTGAAATACGTCAGCTATCCCCCCCCTTTCCCGTGCTGGCGGGGCCTGCTTCCTGATTCCCCAACTCAAGTGCGGACCAATCTCTTTCGAGGTTGATCGTAAAGCACTCCTGATAGACTAGACCCAGGGCAGTCGATGCTCTTCCCATTCTTAAAGCCCGCGGAAAGTTCCGAGAAGCGGCCTTAAGTAGCAACTTTTCTTCGCGTTTCCCTTTCGCCTGTCAAGAATTGTGCCCTCTTTCTGCCGTGGTGCGACTTTGAGCTGGAAAAGGAGATTTACCGGCCTCGCTTTGAGTATCAACGCACATCCCGCCTCTTTTAGAACTACTACGGCGACTTGATTTTGCGGACTGCGCCGTCGCCAGCCACCTAAGGAAGCGTTCCTACCCAGCTCGGAGAGCAGCTTTCCCTGAAGGATGACACACCCGCCGTTAATGACCGTTTCTTACAGTTTTTCAACGTGTGAGTTCGTGCGAACGTTTGCAGTTTTTAGGGTAGTCGTTTCCTTATTGCCTGGATTAGACCGGCGAGGCTCTTTTCCCAGCCGGTGACAGCCCCGTACGTGGTTTCCGCCGGGGCCCAGGTGCGAGCTCTTGATTCGAAGTTGGCCGTCCGCCGGAACATCGTTTTATTGCTGCCTAGTACCTACGCTCGCTTAACGGCCATACCCCTAAGAGATGACTTCTGTTCTTTGAATTCCAAGAGAACAATTCCCCCCCCCCCGGTGTTCTTTGCCGCGCGGGCGGGGATCCCTTTTCATCCGGTCGATCGTGGTCGCCACCTGAGTGTAATTTTTCGCGCTTCCGATCGCAGCAGCGCGTCCCGGTTTGAAGTAGCCCTTTCCCTCCAACCAGCCGTTGCTGGACGCCGAAAGTCGCTTAAGTGCCCGATGTGTCGTCAGGTCCGCACTTCCTCCGAGACGCGCTCCCCGTCGACTTTCAGAAGAATTCCAGCTGAATCGTGTCGGCTGAGCAGGGTATCCCTTCCTTACGATCAAACTCGACGACGATCCGCTGACGACTCTGGTGTGGAATAGACGGCCGCGGCGCTTCCCTTTTTTTTTCTGTCGGAACCCAGACAACCACCGCAATTCTCTTTTTCCCTCCTCAGCCAGTTGTGTTGATCTTTTGTGTGCTTCGACGACTCATAAGCTCGGACGTAGCGCCGCGGGAACAACTGCGTCGTCGTGCAGCGCGACTCGAGGTTGATTGCGCGTTTAACGGAATTCTTACCGTTCACAGGAGGTCTCGTCGATCTGGATTTTGGAACCCGCGCGTCGTTTTCCACCTGCATTCACGGTAGAGGTTCGGATTGACGCAAATTTTTTTGATCTTTTCTCCTTTTTAAAAGGTCCCGGCCGCTGAGGAGCATGCCTGCTTTTTCCCAAATTCGGAAGATGACAACCACTATGGAGCTTTCAAATATAGAAGCCGAGTTTCCGGAGTTATTGTATCTGGGGAATTCGGGCGGCACTTGTTATGGCGAATGCTTTTAGATTTGGAGTTAGGAAGGGTTTCCTCAGCGATGGCCGATGCCCTGACGGCTTCCTCTTCGGTTTAGGCACCTTTCTCCGAACAGACCGGAATTTTGATTGGGCGACACCTGCTGGTCCAAAGGAGTGAACACCCCCCCTTAGCAAGTATAACGGAACTGATCCGGCTTTGAACTTTTTTCAACTCCTGCCCTAGGAGGAAATTGTTTCCCCGCCGCAACGCACAAAGTTCCCAGCCAACTGTCTTTAGAGTTTTTCATTAAGGTGCGTTCCTTCCTTCCCATGGCTCACCGGCTTCTCTGTACAGCGCCTGAGGTTAAGGTGCTCGTCCCCTCAGGTGCAAAAATTCCCTTGGTCGCAGGAGTGGTGTCTCCCTCGTCCGGGTGGAGGGGGCTATGGCAAGTTGTATTCATCCTTCGTTCAGGGATCCGCTTTCTTAAGCACTCCCCGGTCGTGACATCGAGGCGGCAGTTTGTCCCTTGAAGTACGAAAGTTTTTATAGTTTTTGCCTAAACTGTAGTCGTGACCGACTCCCCCCCTTGCGCGTTCCACGTTTCCCCCCCAGGACGCATTTTCTAACTTGGCTGATCCTTCAGGAGCTGGTCTAACGAGGCCCCAGCCCCCCAGTGGCTTGTCAACCGTATTCCTTAATCGTCTACAGTCCGAACTCCGGGTAGAGAGTACTTCGGAGTTCCTCCCTTTGTCGAACAGCCGTCCACGACGCACCAGTAATAGTTTTGAAATTGGATAATCGATAGGTTTTACCTGATTAAGGATCTGACGCCGAGAGCCTTGCCTTGGCTCTTAGTCGGTACGGCCGCGCACCCCCTTTTTCTTTTGACGATTCGAGCCCACCTGTGGCCGCCCGGCGCGATTTGAAGCTGTGCGACGAGGTTTGCGGCCGTTTAGAAACTTTTCAACGCGACTTCGCATGACGCCACTAGCGGCGATCCTTAGACGAGCCTCCGCCCACGATAGAATAAGTTTGTCGCATAAAGTCCGGCGGCCCCCCTCACCGCTGCAGGGCGCTTCAATAGGATGCTTTTAGCAGACGTCTAGCCTCGGTCCTGTTCACGCTTCTTTAAGTAGTAGATCTCTTTTAGCCGCAGCGTGTTGAGGCCCACTCGCGCGCCGCGCGAACTCTCTCAACCGCCGTCCCCCCCCCCATGCGGTGGTTCGAGACCTTTCCCCGGCGCCAAGTTTCCAGCATGGGCGACCTTTTGCCGTATGTCCGCCCTCCTTATCCCCGGTAAAAACTTTCGAAAAGCGTGCACTTCGCCTTTGGGGTCGCCGCAGGAGCTCCCATGCTCAAAGAGGCTTTCGAGAAGATGATAAGAGTTTTACTCTGCTATCCCGTTCGTGCCCGTACAAGGGGTAGTATAGCATTCTCAGTCTGAGCACCGTCTCCAATAATGTATCCGGGCAGGCTCGCTTTCTCCTCAGCGGCTCGTGCATGGTTCCATGTCTCTCCTCGGCGTCCGGCCCCCACCCCCCTGCCACTCCCAGAGGGTACAGCTGCCTATGCCGACCCGAGCCCTTCGCGGCGTGCCCCTAGCTCTAGAAGCGCCTTTGCTGCGGCGCCATTTACTGGTTCCGTGGACTTGATGGGATGGATTTTTATTACACATGATTCCACTCGAGCAAGTTAGCTCGCCTTATGATTCCGCCTTCCCTCCAGACCTTCGGGCGGCCGACACCCACCCCCAATGCATGGATCTCTTTTGATCGGCTAGACCCCCGCCCGTCTGGGACAACCCGTTCCAGCCCACTGAGGGTGTTTTTTTTTCAAGGATTTTTCTTTCCTCCGCTTCATCGAACGTAGACTGCGAAGTCTCCCTCCTCCTGTGTTGTTGTGCTTTTGTTGTCTTATAGTTTTTTTTAGATTTCCCCTTGGCGGAACGAAGTCTCCAGGAGATTCTGAGTAACAATCAGTGGGCTTTTGCAAAGTATTGCCATTTGGCTTCGCTTCTGCCCGTCCCCCCCCTGCCGGTCGTGACCTTTCTAATCGTTTTTCCCTTCTTTAGTACCTATGCTCTCTCATCAGAGACCTCCAATTTGCTGTGATCTTCGTGAAAATCTTTCTTCATTTTCCCATTCGGCCCCGCTTAGGACTCTTGAGACATCACATCATCCTATTAAGACCGGCGATCTGGAGAACTCCGACCTACTGGCTAGTATAGGCGAGCATCTTCCAGGGCAACTTCGGCTTTTAATGGGATGCGTGCGCTTTTCTCCCAAGGCCCACCTTGACCGGACGGACTCCCCGATATTTTCGTTTTAAGGTCTTTCTATCGACCTTGAGCATACACTTACTTATCTAAATGTGTTCAACGCCAGTGGGAGCATGTCTCAACGTCCCGTTTTCTCTTCTTATCTTCTCTTTCGAGGTAGATCCGTTAGCCTCTCATCGTCGAGCTCCTTAGATCTGCGCGCGCTGTTTCGAGCTTCTTGATGGTACCCTTTCCCTACCAGGTGGCGTCACTATCGCCGGTGGAAGCTATTCCCTCAATTCCTCCCTTTTCCCTTGCCGTGACTTCCCTCCACCCCCCCGGGGGACTGGCCCTGTTCCGCTCTCGAGCCGTGGGTCGACTCTCATTTCCCCTTTCATGATCGAGACGGCGGTGCTAATCTTTTAACACCTTAGCACGGTAGACGTCCTCTCCCTAGAGAAACCAATAATTCCTTAGTTATCGTTTGGAGTAAATTATCTGTTCGAGCATCGGAGGAGGCTTTCCATGCGTCCATGAGAGTTCCTTCCCGTCTTCTTCTGAGTACTTTACTCCTTGTGATATTGATTTGAGAAACTTGCTCCCCCCCCGAGGAGACTTGAACGGACGCGTTGACTTTGTCGCCCAGAGGTGGTTGCTCTCTTTACCCCTTATCCGCCCTTTGGTCCCTCTCGTTTTCCCCTCTCTCTTCTGCCCCTCGTTTCTTCGCGCTCCGCAATCGCTATACCTTCTCTACCTTTAGTGACTTACAGACTCCTTTGTTCGTCGTATCTGTGTCATCTCACGGATTCCAATACTTTTAGAGTACTCCTTGCTGGGGTTCCATTAATCTTCCTGAAGCTTTAGAAGTTGTCCCAACTGAGGCTAGTTCCACTCCTGATCGACGCCTCTGGAAGGGTTCCTACTCGATCCTGGCCCTTCGCTTGAAACTTTCCTATTCTCCTCTCTTCAGAAACTACTTGTTTGTTCATTCCGCGACGACGGAAGCCGAGACACTGACTCGGCCTTTGCCGTAGGTGTTAAAGTGACCCGACAATTCCCGATCCCTCCCTTCTGATTCTCTCCAACTAAATCCATCCGTCGTCGAATCCTCGACAAGGGCCCTTGGTATTTCCTTAGTCCTCCCTTAAGACGCTTCCCGCTTTCCTCTCTTTAGGTGATCCCCTTTCAACACCTCCGTTAATGAACCCTCCCCCTTACAGGGTGGCTGTGCAAACCGTGTCGGAGCTTTCACCGTGTGACCGTCTTTCCTTCATTCTCCTCTTCACCCTTCTCCTCTAGATCCTTTAGTTCGTTATTAGCGGTGAAAAGCTACTGGGATGTCTCCGAGGAGTCTATCTCTCTAGGCAGGGGTCCACGATCGAAGCTCAACTCTTCTAGTCCGATTTTCCAGGCTTCACCACTCTCCTGAGTTAGGCCCTACACCTCTCGCGATTCCCCGTGCTCACAATAACTTTTTCGGATGGAGATGTCTTTGTCCTCGCCAGCATTTCTCTGCGTAAGATTCTTTTTCAGGCTTCCTTTCTCATCTTCTCAGCAGGAGTCACTTTTTTTTCATTCCCCCTCCCTCCTACAAGACTTTTCTTTTTTCTCATCCGATGATACTTGCCCAGTGGAAGTCTTCCTTGCCTGCCTTCCCTCGATCCCATTCGACTGAGCATTTCTCCTCTTCATTTCTTTCGGCTGAGCCGTTAGAATTCTCCTCATACGAGCCCCTCAGAAGAAATCTCTTGCCGACGAAGATTTGCTTTCTGCCGAGTGCTTTGTCAGTCCGGCTTGTAGGCGTTTCGGTCAACCCGCACCTTTTTTTAATAATCTACCTTTTTTTTTTTTAGACTCTTGGTAGCCGAGACTCCCCCGACTTCCCGCGCCCACAACTGAGGTTTTCCGTCGGCCCCTTTTAGTATTTCTGTACTGCGCTCTTTCCCTTCCCTGAAGCAGTCCACTTTTGACTTCCTCCCTCTTTTCTGAATTTTCTTTCTCACGTCGGCATGCCAGAAGACTCTGGACGGTCCCCCCCCGGGGGCTTCGAAAGAAAAGGATTTGCGTCGATCCTGGCCCGGCTTTTTTCGCCATGCCCTGCTCCCAAAATTTATTTCCAACCTTTGTTTTTAACCAAGAGGCTCCCCCCTTGAGACTCACACTCAACCCCCCAGTCGCTGAGGCGAACAATTTTTTTTACTGCATTGAGTTCCGTCTCATTCATCTTTTTCGTATGTCGGATCTCACTCTTTATTTCTTACTCTCTCTCGGCCTTCTGTCCTCCGATGCACGTTTTGCTTCTTCTTCCCAGGATAGACAGCTCGATTCGAAACCATTTAGGATGTTCCCCTTCTTGACCCTCTTTAACGTCTGACCCCTTTTTGCCTTCTTTACGAAGGTTCATCCCGCGGCTCATTTATTCACGAGTCACACTACTCGACATTTTTCCACCCACCCTACTTTTCCTCTACGAGTAGCCTTCTTTGACGACTTCTTATCTAAGAGATTCTGAGCTTTTATATTATTGGAAGATTCTCTCTGTTTCCACCCTTTGACTTAGCCTTAGTAGGGCCCCTTTCGGTCTTATTCTTTTCGATTATTTTTCTACTTTTCTTCAAGGTACGGCACATGCCCCCCCCGTTCCTTTTCAGCCCTTTTTCCTTAGCTTTGCTTTTTCGCAGATTCTCGCCATCTTTTTGCGAAATTGGTCTTGTTCCTAGGCTTCTCCACGCGTCAACCCTTCTTCATCGTAATGCTTTTAGGGAGACTTCAGGTGACTGCCTTCCCCTCCCCAAACTAAAATGAGAGACGTTTCATTTCTCCCCTGCATGGGACGTCCCCCCCCACGTTATCGCAGGAAGTATCCTTGCAGAACTAGACCCTCTCCTCCTTTTCAAGGACAGGATACTGTCTAGAATACGTGATATCCTTCTGTAGCGCTTGCCCCGCAGTCTCTTCGCCTACTCGGGTTCTATACTTTTTTTTTTTCACAAGGTTTTCCTCTGATCCTGAGGACAAAATTTGCCCGAATTGACCGCGGCAGCTTCTCGTCTCCCGTTTTCTCTCCCCCCCCTGAAACGTAAATTTTTTGGTTCCCTAGCTCTCTACGTGAACCGGAAGCTCAGTCTTTCGACCTCTCCATGCCTCCCGAAGACTCGCCTGAATTCTTTTCTCCCTCGGAGACGTACTCCACCGTTCCTTGGCGCATCCCGGAGGTTTCTATGCAGGACAGGATCTCTCCTCCCATTCTTATCAGCGAAAGATAGTTTTCTATCGTCGTTTTCCTGTCGTCCCGACAATAGAGATCTCTCTCCTCTATTTCCAGAAGTGTCCCCCTGCCCTTAGTCTGGGCCTCCCTTGGGACCCCTTCTATCCACCCCTTTCCCCTCCAGCCTTTCCCCTGTTCGTCGCCACCCGTTATGACGTTTCCCTTTCCTGCTCTTTTTCTCGAACTGCGCCCCTCTAGTCTAGAATTGAAGTTTCTTGAGCGTTGTAACGAATACCCTTTAACGCAGAGCTTCATTTTTTTTTTTTTCCGCCCTGATTTTTTGTAAGTGTTTCGTTTTCCCCCCCCCTTTCCCCAGGTTCCACTAAGTTGTCTTTTTCTTCCCTACAGCCCCCCCTTTAAAGATATCTTTTCCTTTTCGTCGCTGGTCTTATCCTCCCTTTTTCCTGAGGGTACTTCGCCTTCAGTTGGGAGTCAACGTGCCCCCCCACTATTTGAGGCGAGGTTCCGATTTTTTCGCAATCCTAGCCGTACAGTGGCCTCCCCTTTGAGTCAAAGTTCTTTTTGTGCTTTTAGCCCCCCTTCTGGCTCTTTTTCTTAAAGTGATGGCGGATCTTTGTCCCGGACTTAACTTCCTTCCGATTCCAACTCGAGACAGTTCGTGTCTTCTCAATTTTCTCGATCTCTTCGCGTACTGCCCTTTTTCTTACCAACGACTCCCTGGCCCGATCCGCCCGAGGACCGAGAGATACCCCAGCGAAGCCCCCCTGGCCCCACCTTTTTCCGTTTTGCTCGCATCCCCCTTCTTTCCCTCTCCGCATGACGCGCCGGTTTACGATTCATCGGCCGCCAATAAAGTCAGTATTTTTCTTTTCCTCCTCGTGTTGGTGTTTTGTCGCTCTTCCCTTGAGCTTGCTTCCGATTTTTTGACGCGTGAGTCAATGCTTTGACTCGTCGCTTTTTAACCTTCCCTTGGTTGGTCCGTCAGCGGGCAAGTTCAGAAGTTGCGGGCTCCTTTTCTTCTTTTTCTTCGGCGTTCTCGGATAGGATATCAATGCGGATTCTTTCGCGGTAGATGCCGAAGACAGGCCGATACGAAAGGAAGTTCTTTTGCTCGGATGTTCATAACCTCTCCTTTCCCTCCCCTTCAAAGTCCCCCCCCTATGAGATTTTGGAGATTCCTCACGCCTCCCAGGACTTGTCTCGCCAGGCGGCGGATCTACCTCCTCTGTACGTTTAGATTCGGCGCTTTCCCCCCGAATCGGCAGCGCATTCAATTTTTTTCGTGGCGCTACGGATGAATTTCCCTCTGATGGTGCCTTTCCCCCAGAGTCCTTCCTTTATATATTTTTGCCCGCGCTTGACCTCTTTCGCTTTCATTGTCTGCGACCCCATTGAGGTCTTTCTCATGAACCCCCTTTGTACAAGGGCACTCCCCCCTAGAATGGTGAGAAGCTTCCTATCTCCCTTCGCGAACTTGGTGCATCTTCCTTTTAGCAGCGCCCTGCCGATTTCCACCTTCCGCTCAGTGACCGCTTTTTTTTCTCCTCTCAGCCGACCGTTACTTCTGATAACCCCGGTGGATTTGTCATATTCAGTTAGAGGTGCCTTCTTTGATTTTACACTTGCCTCTCGGTTCCATTTTCTCTCTTTTCCGACACGTGAACAGGGGAAATTTCTTTTCCCTATGCAGCGCGGCTCTTCGGGTTCTTTTCGTTACAACTATTCGGAGGCCCCCCGAGCTCGCTGCGGTTAGTGTTTAACTATAGATTAAAGGCTGCCTTCCTCTCGGTCTTTAGCCCCCTCAGTGATGGCTCTCCCTCTTTTCTCCCAGAAGAGGGAGCTCTCGCCCCCCTTCGAGAGGCCCCCCCTTCTCCTTTTCCTAGGCAGTTGATCTTTCTTTGAAGGCGCGTCCCTACCTTCCTGACCGGCTATGGCTTCACTGAGGAATCTCAACTCCCCCTGTTCCTTCTAATCGTCTCCCTCCCCAGCTTTTCCGAGCCGGGTTTTTTTTTTTTTTTTGGGGGTGGTTTCCAATTGTTTTCAATCGTTTTCCCTCTTGTAAGAGCGGTTCTTCCCATAGATTTTTCTGCAATTCCGTTTCGGAGAGATTGATGTTCTCCAATGATACCGATCCCGAATCCATCTTATCACGGCGTCGTCGACCTCCCTCGGAGGAAGTTCCTCTTTCTCTTCGTCCCGGACCCCCCACCCTCCGTCTTGGGCCCTCCCCCTGATGTTGTTCTTTCTGAGATCACCATGCCGTTCCGATTGACACCCTCCTCCCTTTTCTTTTTTCCCGATTGCTCGGTCACGTTTTTTTGCCCTCTCTCCCCGCTCTCCCGGTGCCAGTCTCGGGACGTGATTTTGTGAAGACGCGCCTGGTCGTACGGTAGATCGATAACCTTTGTCAACCCTCTATGTTTTTTCTCAGTGCGACGCCGGAGAGTTCAACCTCCGGTTGGCTTTTGTTTCGTGAGCAAAAGGCAGATCGATAAGGGCCCTCGAGTTTTTTGTTCCCCCCCCCTCCCCCTCCCGTAGTTTTTTCCCCGAACTGCGAAAATTGGACCTTTACTACCCTTAGAACTAGTCGAATAGTCCCCCCCTCCTCAGACGCGCGGATACCCACCCCTATCCGAGAGTGCAGCGTTCCCCTCCCTCCCCCTTCGTTACCATGAACCTTCGACTTCTCAAGTGTTTCTTGCAAAGTTGGACGTCTTGCCCGAAGTTTGCTGTGATAAATGCCTTGCCCCTTGTTTCCTTCCTTACCACGAGCCCAGGTGTGACGACAGTCCGCGTGATCACTCCTTTCCACAGCCGTCGTTTGTAGAAAATGGTTTCTTTCTTTCCCTCAGAAGGGCCTCCATCTAATCTCACGTAATCGTTTGACCCTTTTCTCCGGATCATGAAAGTCTCTTCGAATAACCCCCTCTTTTCTGCCCGGCTCCGGCGACCCTTTTTTCCCTTCCGGTGGTAGTTTTTTTGATTTTTGCTATGTCTGGTAGAGCTCCTTCTTTGATCGCTTGCGCCTCCCTAGTGCCATTACCCCTCCCCTCTGGCATCGGCGCAGCAGGGTTCGGTTGCCCCGTTTTTTCTAGGCACACAGCTGATTTTTTCCCGCGAAATAATTCTTGTTGCTCGGCGGCGAATTCCCCTAGGGGTTAGTTCCCCCTCTTCAAATGACTTTTTTTCCTTAGAATCCTCGATGCCCCCTGTGTCGGCTGCGCCTTTCTCCTTAGAAGGAATTGGGATCCTCCTCCTCCTTCCCCTAGAGCTTTCAGCCTTCCGTTTATAGAAGCGGAGATTTTTTCTTAGTTTGTCGGGTCGTTCAAGTCAGTTCCAACAGCCATCGATCTCTCTGCTTTCGTTTTGTGGTTGGAGCTCTATGGCTGGGGTAGGTCCGGAAGCCCCTTTGCATTTACGTAACCCTTTTTGCTCCCTTTCTGAGGGTTTCCCTGTGGTTTTTCCGAGAGAGGTGTAGTCGTTTTTTTCTGGAATGCGACTTCGACTTTTTCTAACCCCCCAAGGCTTTCTTCGACCGGCTTCGTGATTATTTTTTTGTTTCCCTACCTGAGCGCGTATCCTTCTTCAGAAACTTCAGGTTTCTTCCATGCGGAGAAAGTCACGTCTGTTGCGTCTTCCTTTCCGGGCCCGTCTGTCCAGGAGGATGTCGCGACCCTCCTTTTCCGGCCCATTTTTTCCCTTTTTCGTTCCCCACGGATTACGGCGGATCGCCTCGACCCGTCCCAGCCTTCTGAGCTTTCCCCTTTTCCCCGCGAGGGACTTCGGAAGAGCATTCTCGTCTTATTTTTTGACAATTCTGGCTTTATTTCGTTGAACTTTTTTTTTTTTCCAGTGGCCCGATGCCGTTCACGGTAGCTTTTCGGCCTCCCCCCCCCAAAACTCTTTCTTTGCGGGCGACACCCCGTACTGTTTGTCCTTTTGAAATAAAACCTCTCCCTAGACTTGACGATGTCCCTTGTCCCTCCCGGGCTCTATTCCTTCGGTTCCCACTTTCCCACGTCGAAACAGTTGTGTCCCCCCTTTTCAGGCGGTTAATTTTTCCAGGTTGGTGTTTCGTCTGTAAATGAGCCGAGTAGACGAGCTTCCCGCGCGTATGATATGGCGTTTTAGCCTCTTGCGCGTCCTAACATGTCAAGGGTCGCCTTTTTTTCGAATTCCTCTGCGTGAGTGCCTCGATTCTTGAGAGTTTTTTCCCTTTTTTTAGGTCCGCACCTAATTTTAAAGACTCCTTCCTTGCGCTCTCGTTCGGGCTTTCGCTTAAACTTCTTTTGGACGTAAGGGCTCGGTAGGAGCCTTTTCCAGTTTTTTCCTTCTTTCCACGCGGACCCACCAGGATGTCCTTTCTCCCCGCCGGAGGAGTCGCTCAGTTCTTCCTTTCAACGAGACCGACCGAACGTCCGTCTTTTAAAATGTCGAACGGTCTTTTCCCTTTCCCTCATTTTCCGTTCCACTTCCTGTATCTCTGAAAACTCTTGATTTTTTGTTTTTGGTTTCGTTGGGTTTCGACACCAAAGAGCCTGGCCCTCCGCACCTGGAGAATCGAATCGTCCTTTAGGTTCGTTCTCATACAGCGGGTCCCTACAGCAGTCTTTTCTTCCCCTTTTTAAGATACGTTCCCCGCCGCGCATACCCTTTTTGCCGGTATTGAAATCTTCTCGCCTCCCTTCCGCTTTAGTCTGTGAGGCCTGCCTTGCCGCGGTGTTTGATTCTGCAAGCCTATCCTTTTTTCCCCGAGACATAGATTTCTACCAACGTCCTGTCTCTTAAGCTCAATCGATTTTCCCTTCCTTAGAATGACGTTCCTTCCTTTCTTATAAAGCGCCTTTTTTTTTTGCCCCGGTCCAGTGTTTCCCTCATGATGTCCCGGCATTAATTCTCTCTGAGCAATATTAGAGCGTTTCCCGCCGAGGAGCCCATCAGCAGAGTGATTGAGGCCCTTTCCCAGCTGAGAGAACAGCAGAGTTACGGTAACGTTTCCTGGGTACGACTTTGGACCCGAGAGCCGAGTTTCCCTTCCTAGGCATCCTCTCAGACATCTTCTTTGATTTTCCCTTCCTTATGACCGAGACAACGTTTTCTTCCTTTTGCTAGCGCTACAGCGCGCGCATCTCTTTAAGTCGGGCAGAGCTTAACTCTGCCTTTTTTAAAACAGGCCCGGAACGCTTTTTTTTGATACTGAGTCCTCTTGACCTTCCCCCCCCCTGCCTCTGCGTTCTTTCCCACCAGTGGTCGCAACATTCTCCGTTCTCCCCGTCTTATTTAAATCCTTGCAAGACTCTATCCTTTCTTATGCGCGCACGATTCGCTGTTCCTCGTGGATTGGAACGGTGTACCCCCTTTTATCGGCAAATCGAGAGGTGATGCGCTGGCGTCGGGTTTTTCGAAGAGAAGTAACATCCCCTCTCCGCCGCCGGGCTGATCCCTCTGTTTTTTTTAGTGCGCGGTTGCTCCCTTTTAGCGTTTCCTTGTGTTTTTTTTTGGGTTGGTGATTGAATTCGAGTTTCGTCAGAATATTGCCTATGCCCACCTGACGTAGTTTTCGTTTTTTTCTCGCATGATCGATCGCATCGATCAACTGTGCACCCCTATCTCATGTCCTATTCCGAGCCTGTATGATTCGCTGCACGCTCCCGCCCTCCCAAACTTTGACGTGCCCCGCTCTTCCAAATGTTGTGCACCCGCGGCATAGCGCTAACGCTTATCACCCTCAACATCTCACGCTTTTTTTCGACTTATCTCTTCTCCTTTCCCTTTTTGAGCGAGAGTCCCATTCTTGAGATTTTTCTCCGGTTGATTAGATGAAGCGGAGGAACTCCTTAATTCCTCTCTTCTGATCCCAGTTGTTTTTTCTCGGGTTCTATTTTCTTTCCGTTGATCTCGCTGGTCCCCTTCTCTCGGAATGAGGATCGCCCTCGGATGTCCAGGCCCTCCAGAATTCCCACCGCGGATATCAGCGAGACCCCTTCCCACGAAATTCTCTTTGAGAGGAATTCGTGTACGTTCCGCCCCGTTCACCAAGCCTGTCCCCCGATAAACGCTTTCTGCGGCAGGCAGACCTTAGGAGACATTTATAGCCTCCCTTCACGACGATGGACCGGCGTTTTCCTTCCTGGACCAGAATCCAGATTAGTTTTGCAGGGGCATTGGTGGACGCCCAGTCTAGAGGTCCTTCCCATAGTCGAGCCTCTACCTTTTCTCCCAAGCTCTTTCCCGATAGATGCCTTTTCCTTTTCCTTTCTGGTGCTACGCTTGAGCATTCAAACGTGGACATTTCAAAGCCTTAATGTAGAATTTTCCCGTCGTTCATATGCGTTCCGGGTTTCATGTTTTCCCCAGTATTCTCATGAGAAGCCTTAACGGACCTATTTACGTTATCCCTCGATTGAAGATTTTTGCCTTCTTACCTTTGACTCTTCTCCGGGAGCTCCTTTTTTTACTCGATTTTGCTGATCTCTGGCCTTTAATGGGACCTTTTGAGATTTTCCGATCTCGCACCTAATGGTCAACTTTCCTGCTCGCTTCTTTGTCTGGATTGCTTCCTCGACATAAACTTCTGATTTTCCCTAATAGCTCGTCTCATCTCAAGTTTTAGAATGAAAGTTAGTTTGAACGGTAGATCCCACCTTAATGATGGGACCTGCAGCGGTGTAGGCCTTTCCCTATTGTCTCTATCTTTAATTCTTCGGCTGCTCTTCAATTATGTGCTTATCTCTCTTCCCCTTAGGATCTGGTCCATCGATTCTCTAGTTATGCATTGAGAACCTTTCCATATCCCGCTTCTAGACTATATACGTGAGTGCTCTTCCTCCAGCTGTTGTCCGCTCGATTTAAAATGCCGAAAAGTTAATAGCGTCGTACTTTCGATTTATGATGACCCTTTTTGTCCTAGGGGATTGCATTCACTCGTCCCCCTCTCTCGTCCTCTTCAGTCTTCGACGTCGCGTTTATGTTCTCTGAGAACAGGCTAGTCCGCTTTTACTTGTGGACTAAACCTAACCATGCCTTTTCTCACTTTTGGCCCCTTCCTTTTCGGTCTCGGATCCCTTTCACGCTCTTGACTCGCCCTCCTCCCGGTCACCGAGATGGCTTGTGGTTTCTCTGTTTTCACGTTCCTGGGTCCCCCCCTTTTTCTAGCAACTCTTTTCGTCGACTTCAGCTTCGAGCTCCGACGCGCCCCCCTCTCCGTAGTGTGGCTCGTTTGACCGAAAACTTCTCACGTTACCGGTCTCTCGTTCTGAGACCCAAATCACTTTCCAGTCCCACGCTACCCCGTAGACCGGGAAGGAGACTTCGAGAAGCCTACTAGGCCCTCCTCCCTCCCTCGCGATCCAAGCTTTCTAATTGATGCGAATTTAAGAAGTCTTTCGTTAATTGACCCTCCTCTTCCCACAGTGTGGTGTTTTTTTTCCCACGTTTTCTCTTGCAACTGTTCCCGCAGATTATAATTTCTTTCTTTTCCCCTATATACTGCTATTCAACCTCCTTGAGGCTGATGGTGATCCTTCACCCTTACGTGGCCGTTCGCGAGGGCAGGTAGATATAAGTAGCCTTCCTCCCCCCCCCGTGAACGTCGTCTTTTTTTACTCCCGAGATTCAGAATCCTGAGTTACAGCCCCCCCCTACGAGCTGAGTTAGGCTCACATTCACGGTGGTCGCCTCGCGCTTCTGGACGATTGAGAGACCCCTCTGTCTTTTTTTCCTCTCCGGTGCTTTGGCCCTCAGGTTCGCTCCGTTCAGCAGCGCCGGGCCCTTTTGTTTCTGCTAACCAATACGTGGCCCATTTCAGCCGAAGCCTCCTTCCCTTCCGTTTCTTCCTCCGCGTTTCAGTTCGAGACGCCTTAGAAATTCCGATCGACGAGCCGCCTTCCTTTCCCCTTTTGTCGGCGCCGGTCGATTCGAGAGGGAGACTTATAGCTACCTTTTTCTCCCTCTGCCTGACCTTTCCTCATTTTTTTGGAGTGCTTCGGCTCTTCTCTTCTGGATTCGGCGTTATCTGAGCCGCCCAATGTCCATACCTTGTTGTGTGAGCTTATGGTAGCATTCAGACGACGACGACGGACAGATCCTCCTCCCCGGAAGAGGGCCACAAAGTCGATTCTGGTGAGAGTGGTAGTTCTTTTGACTAGAGAGCTCCCCTTCTCCTCTACCATCTCCCCTTCTTTTTCTTCGCTGGATCGCGTCCCCCTCCGCGTAGGGCATGCGCCGCCCCTCCATTCCCCTTTTTTTGGCCCGGTGAGAAAGACCGGATGTTTCCCCCGATTAGATTAACCACGGACCCCCCAGTCTCCTGCCCCTTATGCCTGGCTGCGAAAACTTTCTTCCTGGCCGTCCGTCTATCTGGTTTCCTCGGGTGGGGTGGGGACGTGTCCAAGCGCGACGGAGGGCGAACAGACATTCTTTCCCCGCCGTCCCTGCGCCATGAATGGTCGCCGTTTTAATCTTTTTTTTTTTTTTTTCTTCTTATTGATGGAGAACGAATTCGAGGTGCGTTCGAATCTCAGCGGCTTAGCTTTCGTGACGATGTTTCAAGTTATTGACTACAGGTCTACGCTGCTCGATTTGTCAGGTCGCCCCCCGTACGGCTTTGATTTTTCCTTTCCCATAGCCGTAGACCTCGCTCGCTAAGCAGTCCAAAGACGAGGCTCATTACCCGGCTGCCCACGTTTCGCAAGGAAGAGCACACTCCCCTCCCTCCCCCCCCGCGCGAGCGAGGTTAAAACTCGGGGTTTTTCCGTTTATGCACGGGAACGAGTCTGTCTGATTTCCGGGACGATTCCCCCTCCCCCGCGCTCAGTTACGGCACATGTTTTTTTAGCGTTGGGCGCCGACGAGGGATGGCGGTGGTATCTTTTCTCATACGCCCTTTCGGAAAGGTCGCCCACGGCAGAACACGCGTTGCGCTCGCGGGCGGCGCTCTCCTCCGTATCGACAGCTCAGTTTTTTTCCAAGGAATTGTAGTCGGCCGCGGACCGTTTCCTGGTCTGACGCGGACCCACATGACTCGACCCTGCCGGATTTTTTCTTTCTTTTCTTGATTATAGTGCTCCACTGCGGAGGTGTCCTGCACCTCCCTTCTTTCACGTATAAGTCCGCCCCCCGTCATGTGAGCGGACGGTCGAACCCCAACCCACCCCCCCCCCCCAACACCGTCCCCTTTTTTCCTAGAACGCAGCGCTTGACGGCCCGACACGTCACATGCTATCGAAGCATCGCGAGTGTGATCAGAGTTCAGGACGAGGGCCGCGCCGCCTTTGTCAGATACCCTCTCTTTCCTCCTCGAGACACGGGTGACGGCCTTGAACCGAGGACACCTTTTTTTGGGCGCCGATGATGCCGATCTCTTTCTCTTGCCGTATTGATTCGGTAGTCGACCCATCTACGGGATCGAATTGTCACGTCCCTTTAAACGCAGGAGATCTGTTCGACCCTTCCGCGCCTTCGCTTCGCCTGAAACGCTCTTCGTAGACGTCTCCTTTCTTGCTCCCATCACGATGCTTTTTCACCGGCCGAAGGAGCGCGATTCCCACGCTTCAGCTTCCACTGCGCTTTCCCTCTCCGCGTGATGTCGACTTGTACCCCTTTTTCGCGCCGTTTCTGCGACCTCCAGGTCCCCGGTTTCCGAGTCGCTTTTTTCCAACGCCCGTCCCCAGTCGAGGCCAGTTCCCGATAAGACTCGATTAATCGAAAGTATGCCCTGTAACTTATTTCACTTCCTTTAAGATCTTATAGCACATTTCGCTGAAAGTCCATATTCCGGGCTTTCGCCTCTAGTGTATCGTCTAGTCCGCGTCATTACGACTGTCAGAGAGGTAGAGCAGTTGGGGCACTCATTTATACCCGTTTCCTGAAAGTAGAGCCCCTCATCTCTTATTCAGCCTTATGATAGAAATATTCATAGTTCCGATGGGGCCACGACCCGCTCCTTTTTTTTCTTCAGGAAAATGACCCCATCTTTCCGCTTGGAACAGAGTCTTTGCTCCTGTACGTCCCGAACTTGCAATAAGCGTCAGAGATTCTATCCTGATGGTACACATTCGTATCGTGGCGATGGTCTGTTTTTAAGTAAACTCAGAGGCAGCATGCAACTCTGAGCACGTCGTGGTCTTCTCGCCTTGACGTACCATCAGGGCGGGCTCATATCCCGCATGGCTCCTCAGAGAGCCAGACTATTTTATCCCACCTAAGGAACCCCCCGACAGGATATCCCACTTCTTTAAGTGACTCTCCTCATGCGCCCTTTCCCCCTCTTCTCGGCACCCTATATCAAGCGGGCTCGTCCTCTTCTTCTTCTCTTTCCTTCCTCCTCTTTGTTGTGAGTTCTCTCTTCCAGAACGTTTTGTAGCTTCGTTAAGAGGAACTCTTCTCCCTCAAGATGAGCCTCCCCCCCTTTGAATGTGTCTTTACCTTTCTGAGTTGCAAGGGTTTATTCTCTCTGTTTACCTCATAGTTATCCTGATCGTTCTTCCGCCAAGCTCATTCCCGCTGCCCTTCGGACTTTCTAAGCCCTACGCTTCCATCTTGTCCTTTCAGCCCAGATATTTTGCCCTTTCAGGAAACGCGCGACGAGGGCGTTTTCCTGCAGCCGGTGGAGTCTCCTGCAGCGATCCTAATGTACGGCTCGTATAGTCTTACGCCAAAGCGCCTTACCGTTTCCCGTTTCTACGCCGAGCGGATCCCTTCGCGCCCACTCCTCCCACGGACTTTCATGCCCCTGACCCCTTTTTCCTTTAGTCCTGACTTTCCTTTTATAGGAAACCTTTTCTTCTGACCTTTTCACCCGGGCCCCTAACGCGCCCCTTACGAGTACGTCCCCTTAGGATCCTGAGTTCGCGTTTTTCGAACCCCCCTCTTTTTTCCTCGCTTCCGCTGTTGTCAACGGAGATACGTTTGCGCGCTTTTGACGATCGACTCCGTTCCCCTATAAAGGGGGCGTTTTTTTTAATAGCAGGTTCTAGCCTTTTTCGCGAAGTTTGTGAGAGAACTTCCTTTTTCGTCGCGCTTGAACTTCCTCCATCCCCCTTGTGTTTCCCTGAGGTGGGCGAGTCCCTGCCCTGATCCTTTGTCCCCTTTTCATCACGTTTTAGGTATATTGATTTCTTTCGGGCGAAGGAGTGCCCACGCCAGAAAGGCAGAGCTAATTATGACCCCTCTAGCTAAAAATCAAGTTGGCTACCAGTCCCCTCTCTTTGCGCGTAATGTCGACTCCTTTTCTTTAGCCTTCAGGCGCGCTTAGCGCGGAAATTTTTCTTCCCCGTCTCCCTTTCCGCGCGTGGACAGTCTCTTTCCCCTCCTATCGTGTCCCCCAAAAACCAACCCGGCTCTTTTTGCACGTGCACGAATTTTTCACCACCTCTGTCGACCCCTCCGCGGTGGATCCGATCTGTCTGAAATTGTGGTAGATATCCTTCACCTTTTCCTGTCCACCCGCGTCTCCGGGGCTAACTCGCTTATCGGCCCCTTTTCTTTTTATCCGACCTCGGTTTTCCTGAATACTATCCGACAACTCTTCTCTCCGGAGTCGCTTATCCATTATCACCTCGCTTAGAGAGATTTCTCGCTCCTTCCTCTGTACCTTTGAGATTCTCCTTTCACATTCCGTTCCCCCGTCCGTGCCCCGCCTTCTGGCGCTCTCGTTCCCCAGTCATCAGATACCTCTTACGTACGACTCCCGGTCCTCCCTTTTTGTTCCGCCTGTCATGACTCCCCCCCCTCACGGTCAGATTCCAGCCCCTCTTTCGTACTTTTTTTCCAAGCTTTTTTCTCCTCGAAAGACGTGCCAGGCTTTGCATCCTAGATTCTTTTTCCGGGATTCCCTTTCGACCGGAGATACACCCGGGCTCGACGTATTGAATACCTGGACGACTCCCCCTTCAAAGGAGAACCTGCTTCCCTTCGCCGAAGATTTCACCCTCTCCACGACGGGACGGATACCCTTAGTTTTTCGTACTGACCCATCGCACACAAAGAACGCTCAACCCCGGATTTGTGGATTTTTAACGTGTTGTTTTCCTTGGATTTGCCGCAGTGGAATCAATGGGTTCCCTGCAGTTTTTCTCCCCCTTTCGAGGAGATTCCCCATTGTATGCCGACTGGTGTAAGTAAGGACGTGGTTCTAGTTTTAAGGTCGGAGCTCGCGAGACTTCCCTCTAAGCTTAACAAAACTTCTAGTGGTTCGCCGAGAAACGGAACTGATCGGCGCCATCCAACCCGATTAGACGGCGCCATCATGAGAACATACTGGGTTTCCCCCCGCAGCGAGGATTGTCCCTGCTGTTTTGGGTCCTCGTCTCCGCCTTTCGTGGTTCAGCGACAGCAGTGCACGGACTGTGTTAGCCTGCAGACGTTTTCCTCCCTCTTCCCGGAGGAGTCCGTAGTCTCTAAACTCTTTTTATTAACTCGCCCTCCTAAGTGGTCCTATGTAGTAGTAGAACTAGCAGTCTCGTACGCCCCGGGGTTGATCAATGCGATCGATCCTTTTGCCCAAGAGAAGAAGGTTGGATCGACGGTCGCCTAGCTCTCGTACTCCACCCCTCTCAAAGTCCCTGTCTTCCTTGAAGGAGTTGTTTCTTCGCAGGCTCTGTGGACGTAGGCGCTCTTCTTTCTTTTCCACAACAGCCCTCTTCG
>Ga0179593_1474402_pt1 | contig 20732 bp, 15 predicted proteins | sample CZODoug2_1_08_16_FD_185931 | JGI IMG/M metagenome (GOLD analysis project Ga0179593, IMG submission 185931) | Vadose zone soil fungal communities from Angelo Coast Range Reserve, California, USA - CZODoug2_1_08_16fungal (PacBio error correction) | ecosystem: Environmental > Terrestrial > Soil >... | reverse complement strand
GAGTTGTCGCTTTTGAAGTTACAGGAGGTGGTCTTTGGTTTCTTCCTTCTTGTGTTTTGTTTTTGATTTCCGGTGCTGACCATGATTCGGAGACGCGGTGTCGCTTTTCACCGAGTTGGCGAGCTCGCTCAGAAACTGGGAGTTGCGCCTTGTCGCTTCCATGCGGGACCTTTTCCGGTCAGAATTTTTTTTTCACCTTTGCTATGTTTTTGTGTTTCATTACGCTGGTTCGGTTTCGCGTTCTGATCCGCCGGCTCGATGACTAAGGACGGTCCATTAGTTTTTTCTGTACTTCCGTGCGTAGTCGTTTGACCCTCCTCTTTTTGTGAGACCCCCCTTCCTTTCCCCTCGTACATCCCAACAGTTCGCGCGTCGTTTTTGAAGATCTTTCTTTGGCGCCCCGGTGCTAGTCCGGGTTTGTGGCTGCGCCCGAGGCGCAGCCCATCGAGCTGTCGCTTGTCCTGAGTTTCGCAATTTCCTCCAGACCCAGGCGTCACTCCTTTCCCTTTGTTTCTTTCCTTCGTGAGCACTGCTTTTTCTTTTTTTCCGGGCCAGGCATTTGATCCGACTACTCCTTTACAACTGAAGCATGAAAACCCGCTATGCGCGGCGCAGCTGTTTTTCCTTCCTGCCTGAGATGGTCTACCTCTTCTTTTTCCCTGCTCTTGTGCTCGTTTTCCGTCCTACTTTCCGCGCCTGCCAACTCGTTGATTTAACCGTCCGCCCCCCCCCCCCCCCCCCCCCCCTTACTCTTTTTTCTTTTTGTTTCGGGACTATTGCTCCACTGGAAATAGAAGATCTTTTTCCTTTTTTCCTGCCAGGTTTTCACCGGGCACGCGGGTGGTTTGCGGACCCTTTCGACGTGCTTGGCCGGCGTGGCTGCGGTAGTGCGCCTAACGCTGTTTTTTTTCCTGGCGCCGTTCAGTACTAGAGAGGGCCCCTCCTCTTGCGCTCCATGTTTTTGCCCTTTTTAACCCGCGCACGAAGCCCTGGTCAAACCGTGGGCCCCAGTCCGCGCAATGCGGCGGTGCGGAAGCCCAGATGACCTTTTGCACGGATGTCTCAGTGCTTTTACACTCCCTCCTTTCTTAGTGTTTTTGCCAAGAAACCCGGATTTGCCTCCGGCGGCTCTGTGAGCACTGGATGACCTCGCTGGATTTTGCCGACACCTCTTAACCGGTCCCCCCTCCTATGGGCTGCCTTGCACCGAGAAGATGACGGTGGTCTTGGCAAAACTTTTTTTTTTCCTACCTTAGTGCAGCGCTGGGTATTCAAGGCGATTGACAGGTGGTGGGAACAAGCCCCAGGATTTGTTGTCCCCCCCTTCTATCGTTTTTTTTTCTTTTGAACATCAACCGTTGCGACCTTTGTTTTGTAAGTCGGCCTCTGGCAGCCGTCGCCGACAACCACCCCGCTGTCCCTCTCTACCCCAGTGGTTCGTCAAGTACTTTCTCCTTCACACCGTCGACTGCTTTCAAAGGCGGCGACTTCTCTTGTCTCGTGTGGGCAAAAGCGCTCCGGTCGCAGCCCTTTTTTACCACCTGACGGGTAGAAAAGTTCCTGCTCAACCCCTGACAGATTCCGTGTCCGCTCCTCCATCTGTCATTCGGGCGGTTTTCCCGGTGGTCTCCTGACGCTCACCAATTGTTGTTTCTACCATAACTGTCCCCTTGTACAAATTTTTTTCTGTTCCGGTAGTGGACCCGGCCTTTCTCGTGGTGCCCGTTCGGACGATGCGGGTCGCGTGGAGAATCTTGTTTGTTTTTCCACCCACCAGATTGGGGGTAGCCGATTTTTCTTGGTCGTTTCCTTTTTTTTTGAGTTTCCTGCGGGCGGATCCGAACTGTTATGTCGTGCTCTTGACTCCGCCCGACCCGACCAATGGTCGTGGGTGGGGGCGCTGCGACTCCACCTTTTGCGTTGAACCTTTTTCCTTAAGCTTTACCTTGTCCGACCAATTTCTCAGGAAGATTACCAACTCTGTTTCCCGTATTGCCTGAGAGTCTCCATGTGGATCGGTGACGACGAGTCAGGATCGGTTACAACCTCGACGAGGGCATTGATTTGACGTGCATCACAAGAAGTGCCCCAACAGGACCTCTTCTGCTTCGTTTTCCCGGCCCGTTCGACCCTGGGCGGGCCACTGAGACCGCCGCTGCTGTGACCAGCTGCACTTACAGGATAGTTAACAATTTTCCCCTTTCTTTCTCCTACCTTTTCCGTCCCTTTCCTTTTTCTGACCCCCGAGACCAGGCATTCCTTTTTCAGGGCGTCGACAAATGACCATCGTGTCATCATCCATACTTCGACTGGGCCAAGATCGCGTCGCCCGCGCTTTTATCACGATTTCATATCAGAGGTCAGCCTTCAAAGTTTCTTACGTCTCTTCCTCGATCACGAAGCGTTGCTGCGTACCTGCCGGCCATCCCCCCCGTGATCCTTTATCCTCAAGTTCTTTTACCTGTGCCACCTCGACCTGACTTGATGCCTGGCTCATATGCACCCCCCTGAACAGTTATGTTCTTCCTCCCCTCCCCTACTGGGATTACACCCTGGGTTCTTGCCCCGCCAACAATATTACGAGCGCCGGGGGCGCGTAATGAATTCAAGTCCTGTGTCTTTATTCAATCAGGGCCTCGAGTCTCCGATTTTCCCCCTGAGGCCGGCCACGACCCCGGCATACAACGCCGCCTATCTTTGTCGACGACGCTTTTACGGATTCCCCCTTTCACCGTAAGATACCCCCCCTCTCCATCCGCAAGCTGCACTTATCATGGACCGCTGCGCTATTGTTTGGGACGAAGTTTCACTTTCGACGGCTTCCGCTTAGACCTGGAACTTCCCCCCCTCTGGCCGCGGAGTTCAAGACGTCGCCCTGATTGATCTATCCTCTTTGTTGTGTGATTTTTTTCTTGGTCGACGTCGGTAGAAGGCCCAGCGTTGAGGCGTGAAGCGGAAGGCGTCCCTTTTCCCGTCACCAAAAGTCTTCCTCTGCGTTCCCATGATCAAGCTTCAGCTTGGTCTTTCGTTTTTTTGCTGGGAGTGAGGTTTCCTTTGCCTGTGGAACAAATCGTCTTCCAACGCAAGATCCGTCGTCAGCCGGTTTAGGCGTTTTTGGTGTGATTCGCGGATTTTTTCAGTTATCGTTGTTCCTCGGCGGTTTTTGTGTTTCTTCTTACTTTGTGTGTTTTCCCTCGAGGCTTCTTCCCTGCTGTGAAATGCCAGGTTTTTCCGACTTCTTCCGCGCCCGGTGTCTGTTTGCTTGTTTCTTTTTTGGGCGGGGCAAAGCCCCGCCTGTTTTGTAGCCCAGTAGGTAGTTTGAGATTCCCCTTCATAGACTGTTTGCGTTTTTTTCCCTGTAATGCACCGGTTGAATCAGTTCGATCGCGGTGGACCTTTCACGACTCAGGTGATCGATTCCTCAGTGGTTGTACTCTTTTCTTTGCCGCGCACCGTTAGGGTCCTAGCGTTCGTTTACTCTCGGTCATCCCTGTGTTGTACCTTATCGTGAAGGGCGTTGTTATCGCGATAATGCCAGTCCCCGAAGTATGGCTTGAGGACTTTGCATGTTCCCCCGCCAGTCCCTGGGGCGCTCTTTCCGGTCTCGCGGGGGTCCTCTTGGAGACTTTCGTGGAGACAGTGCCTGGTCGAATTTGAACTATAGTCAAAGCATGGCCTGAGTTTGAGAAGAAGTTGAGGGGTAGCCAGATTTTTTTCCCGCCGCGTGGGGTGAACGGGCTTTTTTTCCCGGAAGCTTTTTTTTTGGTTTTTTTACGTAGGGCAGGTACGCGTCCAAATAGCCGTCGACCTAGTCGAGGTACCTGCCACCGTTAAACCTATCATGAAGGGTCCAGAATTGGATCCCCGTTTTTCTCTTTCGAACAGGGCGACCTTTTTGTTCCGCTTCCGTTAATGCGCAAGTGTTTTAGATGCTTCGGACGTGGCAAGCGCGGGGTGGAGTCGTAGTTGCCTCCCTTGGGAGGTTATGGTGTTTGCATCTAACTACCTTAATGCTGTTTCCCTCCCGCTTATGTTTGGCGCCCCCCGGTACCTTGCAGGCTCTCCCCCGCACGCTGGTGGGTGTAATTTCCACCCAATCCATTCTTCACATGCCTGCGTTCCGCTCGTCGAAGTTTTTCCACCCAGCCGGTGGCCTTTTGACTTCACTGCTAGTTGGTCATGGTGCGTCTAGGTAGCCGACAAGTAGTGAGAGTATGGCTACCCACCCCGTATTTGACCTTGGACCGAGCGGTTTCCACGCCCCGCTCATTGCCTTGGCTGAGAATCTTGAACATGTTTTCCCCAGCGAGGGTTTTGTTGCAGTTTCTGTTTTAGCACTCTGATTTTTTTGTGCCCCCCCCGCACCGGTTCGAGCCTTTGGCAAGGCAGATGACTTGTTTGTTGCATTGCCCTGCTGACTTCTTGACTAACTTTGTTTGTCTCGCGCCGATCGGATGTTGTTTATCGAACGTCTGCAGATGCGCTACGTGCATTCACCGGAGTAGGGTTTGATGTTCCTTTTTTCTGTGTTTGTTGAACACGCCCCAATCTTTAGTCCCAACTGGTCCCGTTTTGACACCAGTCTCGTTAACCCTTTATTGTTTCATTGTGCCCTCAACACGGCCTTTTTTTTTGACAGCGGCCATTGAGTAGTTGGTGGACCTTAGGGTTGTTTTTTCCCGAGCCCCAGGTCCCAGCGCTGTTTCAGTGTCGGCATTTGCGAGACCAGCCCGGATCGAGATGCGGGTGGGTTCTTGTGCCTTTCTTTGATCACGTGGATTCTTGAAATCACTGATAAGTTCGAAGGTGGACTGGTGTTTTCCTTTGGGCTTACCAGCACCGTTGGCAGCTCTTCTTCTTTTTCGTTACGTTGTTTGACCAGGGGTCGGTTTAGCTTTTGGTAGTCGCTGGAGCTCTGACCGTTTTTCGCTCCTGAAGTGTCCTTTCTTTTTTCCGTTGCTCTAGCCAGGTTCCGAAGTAGAGTTGCTGAGTCACTTTTTTTGAGCCCTTCCGACGACAGTTTGCGCTCCCCCCGGGTCCGCCACCACAAGTTCCCACAACAGCTTTGCCTGGGTTGGCCCTGTTTTCCCTCCTCCTTATGGATCTTCTCCGGTTCGTCACCACCGCCCTTTTGATCAGTTACGGTTCCCTGAAGATTTTTTTGGTGACCGGGTAGGCGAGCACAAGATTCTCCGCCAGTGCCACAGACTCCAGTTCTCTGAATCGCGCCTAGCCGCCCAATCGGTCGTCGCCATCCTTTTTGGGCAGGCAGTCAGTTGCTCCGTATCGGCTTTTCTTTTGGCTGGCCGGCAGGATGTGAACATTTTGCAGCCGACGGGTGACATTCGACCCCAAAGGACCCCGGGTGTGATTGACGAAGTGATGAGTTTCGCTTTCCAGAAACTGGCCAGTCTTTTGGCGGCCGTGTTTTTTATTCAGGCCACTTCGTATGGAATGAGCGCACCTACGAGGCCCCCCCTCAGTATATCTCCGCGCGAATTTATTTTATTTATGAGTCTGAATGGTTTTTGTGCGAAAATCGCATCGACCACGACGTTCTTAGTGCGGTGATATTCACCGAAGCCGTCCGTCGTCTCGTTCGAGCGGCGTAGTAGAATTTCGTCCCCTCATGACCTTGCCAATGAGATCTTAGAACTGGCCCGTCACTGACATCCCGATTGCTTTTTCACTATTCGCCTTTTCAGTCGGTTGTGCCAGATCCCATTTGGTTATAGCTTTTTTTTCATATGGTAGGAGAAGGTCTTAACACCTGTTTTTTATTTTATTCAGTGGTCCCCCTCTCCTTTGACACTGGCAATTTCTTTCCCGCAAAAACTTCAACATGACACCTCATCCATCGTTGCATCCTCTTTCCTCCTCCCTTTTTTTTTTTTTTGAGCTGGTGTGTTGGGTGTTGCCCCCCAGGCCCTTGCTTATCCGTACCCTTTTGTCCGGTTGGTCCCTCCGGTTGCGCCTGGATTTTTTTTGCTTATTTTTGCGCGTGTTTGACTCTCAGCCTTTACTCGTGGGAGACTTCGCGCCCCGAGTTCTGGCGAGACAGCCTGGAGCTGGCCAGCACGGTCTCCGGCATAACTTGACTGAGAATAGGTCAGTCACTTCTTCAGACCCGTTCACTGTCTGCATTCCCTTCATCTTATCCCCCCATTAAATTATTCTTGGCGATTGTTCGGTTTTTAGAGGGATGATACTGACGACGGCCTCCGGCTATCTCTACGGACGGCTGGGCTGCTCACGCCGACAGTCGCGTCGTTCGGTCTTATTTCCGCCCAGTCCACCCCTTCCACGTTCCCAAAGTCTTTGGGTTTGTTAGGGGAGCTCGTCTTTTTTCCGATAGTCCCTGTCCATGTGGGCGCAGTCTCGCTCTTGGCCCGGTGCTTTTCCTTTCGACTTGGTTTTTGCCAATTCCCGTTCGGGTTGCGTGGTCCCGTTCGGGGCTGTCAAGTTCCGGACGGCGTAACCCCTCAGTCAGATCGATTTTCCCCTGCCCCAAAGTCACCGGATGCGATTGCTTTGGTTTGCTTTTTTTTTCGTATGGTTTCTGTGGCAATTTTGCCGATGCTGAGCTTTGGCTCTCTCAACTTTCACGCGCATGCCAACTTTTTTTTCCGCATTTACTTTTGTGCCATAACGCTGTGATTTTGAATATTGTTACTACTTACCTGTCGATCAGCCGGGGTCTCTGCCCGAAGGCAGTTTTTATCGGGTGGTGGCACTGGCGTCCCGTTATTAGTCGCCCACTATGTTTTGTCGTAGCGGGTGGATCGTTTTTCCTTCCCGAGCCTCCCGCGGCAGAGCACGTCCTCCCGTTCAGCGCCTGGAGCTCAGGGGATGTCGACATGTACACCAGTGCGAAAGAGCCCTTCCCCGTGCTTGGTGCCCGCATGGCATTTTTTGTGCTGGAAGTCCCACCGTCCTACGACGACCCCGGAGACGGTCTGTATCTGATTTTCCCCAGCACTATTTGATCAGTGCAGCTCTTTTTTACAGGACCCCTGCCCAACCGTCTCGCCGCGGCTCGCCCGCCTGCGCCCCGGTCTGACCGATGGATGAGCCCTTCTCCTTTGTCAGGAACGCCTTCAAGGTCACCCCACGACCTCACTTCTGGGCTTCCGTGTCCTTTTTTCTTCTGCCTGGTGACACCTGCCCCCTGATTTTCGCGCTGGTTTGGCCAATGCGATGGTCCTTGTGGCTACCATCCTACTTCCGTTTTCCCCCCTCTCGCGGCATTTGGAACCTCACCCCTTTCTTGATTCCGGGCCGCGTGGCATCTGAGCCGATTTGCCAGCAACAAACCTTCGATCGTGGCCCTGCAGAGACACCCGTTTCTGGTTTGTTTTTTTTTTGTTTCACAGCCGTCGTTCAACCAGTGGACTGCTTGCCATTGGTGACGCGGGTTCTGTGAATAAAGCGCTCCTTGATCTCGCAAGAAGCCCCAAACCTTCCCTGTTTCCCCGCCCGTGCTCAAGCCATGACATGTTTATTTTTTTTTTTTTCCCAGTTTTGTTGAGCTTGCATTCTGTCCCGGTGTAGGGCAGTGTTGGTTATAACCTTTTCCCCTAACCCTGTCGCGACCTCGGAGAAACAGACCACCGAGTTCTCGCGTAGGCAGGCCGGCTTTTTTGACCGCCTTGAGCCCTATTGTTTACCGAGCATTTGCCTTGCGGGGTTTGGCACCCTTTGTCTTGATGAGAGCCGGGCAATGATTACCGGAGGGCTCGGCTCTAGCCTCGAACTTTTTGGCGGACCGCGCTTTTACATGCGGATTTGCATACCCGACCAATTGCGCAGACTGCGCCACCCTCACCCGGCGTTGCCGTAGGACTGGTACGTCCTTACCCGTTGCGCCCCCACATTGCCGACGGTTTGCCTCCAACTCGACTGTTCTAAGAGAGCGAAGAGAAAGTCGAACTGTGCCTGTTTTTCTACGGTAATGAATCTCGGCCAACCTCTTAGTTTTGATTGGAACTGCTTTCACGCGTACCTGCCCGACGACGGTACATCAGCCCGGCTTTTCTGGTCAACTTCCTTTCGACACAGCGGAGTTGCCACCTCTGCTCCCCCAGAAAGTTTTCGACGGCAAATGTTTTTGAGACATCGAAAGGCACTGTCTCTCTCTAGGCCAGTCGCCGATCTTCTGACGAGCTGAACTCCGCCAAGGTCGCATGCGGGACCCACTCCACAGCGTTTTTCATCAATCGACTGTTAAATGATCGCGCGCCGCGCCGCAGTATCAGTTTTCCTATCGGCGAATTCCCAGGGAGGAAAGAGTCGTGCCGCTTCCGAAGGCATGCCGGCCTCGCACCCGGCTTCCCGATCACATCCTTTTTTTTTTGAATGTCACCATCCGATCGACATCTTCGGGCATATTTCATGACACCTGACCCACTTTTTCCCTGGGCCTGCAGTTGCCACCCCACGTTCGGGTCTACCGCAGACAAATTCTTATCAAAACCGACGCGACCTTTGAGCATGCCCTGCCTCCAGTCGATGGTCCGTTGTTCCATTTCCCCGGCATTTTTTCTAGTGCGTAATTCACCGCCAGGCAAACCACCTCGTGCCACGATCACCTCCGCTGAATTGACCTTTGCATACACTTTTCTTTTGCTCCAGATATGCGGTTCTCCCAATGGCACCGGTAACAGCCGGCATCCGCCAACACGCTGCTTCTGACATGGACTGCTGCGCTCTTGGTACCGAGATGACCGTTACGTATCTTCCTAGGCCTACAAAAGTATGTCCCAGAGAGTCGCTCTTTTCCTTAATGTTTTCCTTCTTACTCTAATCTGTTGTTAGGAGAGTAGTTAATGACCCCGTTTAGTCCCTTTCGAAGCCTCGCGGCCGATTTTGATTCATTTCTGCTGGTCCCCAGTCGTCGTTTTTTTCTCGGTCCACCCCACTCCGTTGCCGAGTCCTGCTCAGCTCGTGTGCGGCTTGCGTTCGTTGAGGCTGTAACTGTCCTTGTTGAACTCCTGTTTTTTTCGAGTCGACCAGCTATTCCTTGCGTTGTCGTTACGATTTAAGTGTTCTCGTGGTTTGCCGAGGGTTTGCATTAGGAGGTTTTAGACACGGTTTGATGACCTCGCATTTTTCCTGATAGTGACTGCCCGGACCATCGACTATTCTGTCCTTCACCGCGCGAGTGTATGTTGGATGTCCATATTTTTTGGTCAAAGAACCCTGACACGTTTTGTCTTCTTTCTGATTCCCGTCCAGCAGACGGTGGTCTTGAATGCCCTGAGTACACGTAATCATTGCGTTCGGTTTCCATTCCCGCATTGATTTGAAGCTTGATAGCCTGTTTTTCATTGTTCTAGGTGCCGTGCAATTTTTTTTTTAGGGTATATCGGGCGTTCTCCGGTAATCATTCGTGTTCCTCGTCTATAAAAGTCATAGTTTTATAGGCGTGCGCGGTTTTGCTAATTGGCATTCCGTATGCCTGATGCCCTTTGTTTCTGGTAATGGTGTTTACAACCTCTGTCGAAATTTTGAGGCGTTTCCGGTCATACCGGCGGGGCTCCGGTGTCGACTCTGTCTGAGCCCGTGCCTGCGTCGAAATTTTAATCTCCGCAACAAGCATTTGCGGGGCGAGCAGCAGCTTGATTGGGTCGAGCGGTTTCCGCCGCTGGTCGAAAGGGGACGTGCTCAACAGCCGTTTAGCGCGGCCGGGTGGTGACGTCGGGTCCGTTCCGCGTGCCACACGTGCCGTGATCTGTTCTTTTTGAACGAGATTCATTAAAGTAGTAACCGCTTTCCACAGGGGTCTTTTGCCGATCTCGGAGAACAGTGTCAGTTTTTTTTCCGCTGCATGGCGTAATGGCGTACCCCAGTTGTTAGCTTGCTTCCGTACAGGATTTCCAGCGCGGTTTTTTCTTTGTCCAGCGGCGGTCGGGTCTTTTTTTTAGGCATTGAAAGAAAGGCCCCCTTTCATAATTGATCTCGGTGACATTTTCCCCGGCCTTCTCACAAATTGCCTGGCTTCCAACCTCAAGCTGGGTTTTTGCCACCGATAGCTTCCATCGCTTCATTCGCCGTTCCAACCACAAGCCGTTGTTGGTAGACCTTCCTGGTGACCCTCTCGTGTTTCATGTGCATGTAGGTTAGCCGTAACAATTGTTTTCTGCGTCTTTTTTTTGATCCAATCACTCGCCCCGCGGCCGAATGCGGCGCGGTACACAGTGTCTTCACTGGTTGAGCCATCGGGTCCCCTGTTAGACCCCAGTCGCTTTTTGTTGTTGCGGGCGATAGTAGCCGCTGATGTCCCCAACCGCGTTCGCCGCTTGGCCGGCAGCTACGGTTTTTCATTTTTTTGGTTTGACTACCCACGGTTTTTAGCATGGCCAACTTTCGGAATTTTGTTGGGAGAAAGTGCCATTTATCTCTCGTACGTCACGGTTGCATAGTGCGGGTTGATGTTCCCATTCCTCGTATCTTTGGTGTTTACGAGTCGGGATGGGCGTCTTCCATAGCTTTTTCACCCATGCGGTTTTTGCCCTTTTTTTTGGGACTTGTGTTCCCATCACCCAACGGCCTCTGATTGGTCTGACATCGTGCAGCCTCTGATTTTAGGTGTGACTGCTGAAGCCAGTGTTTCTGCGTCACGGCATGTCTTTTTTTGGTCAGCCAGTGCTCGGGGAGAGCCGGAGGCGATGGTCCGGGTGGCTCTTCGAAGTAGCTGCCACTTTCCACTTCTTTTTAACATAATGTACAGCGTCGCCGTTGCCGGAGGGTCTTCGTCTTGCTTCCAAGGGTGCATGCGCAGGTTGTTTCCCGCGTGTTTGACCAGGGTCTCGTTATAACTTTTCTCCTTTTGGCCGTACGACCTTGCGATAATTGCCGTGGGTCCTCAGGACGTTGCCTGACGCCGTCGCGGTTTTTTTTTAAAGCTTTTTGCCGAACTTTTCCCGAGCCATCATATTTGGGAGAAGAAGAAGTGTCAGACCTTTCCACTTTAGACGGTTTTTGCCGCTGCCCTTTTTCCGTAGCGGGATCGATGTGGTCGTCCAATATGCAGCATTAGTATCTACCATTAATTCTTTCCTCTCACCGATTGATGCGGAGGAACGGTGCTTTTTTCCTTTTCTTTCCCAAAAGTCAGTTAATTGAGCGAAGTAGGCCAGCTTGAACTTCCTTAGTTCCGTATCATAAGGACTTTGGGCAGCGGCAGTTGTCTTTTAGTAGTTTTATCTGGCCTGCTGGTTTCCCTTAGAACTTTTCAAAGCAGGCAGCCCGAGGACCATCTCCAACTCAGGGGAATTTTCTTCCCTCTTCGATGAGTGGACCACTCCCGCGCTAGGTTCTGCCGTTTACGACCACCTCTTCCCCCCTTCACTAGTGCCTTCTAGCACTCCCTCTTCAAAAAGCCTTAGATCGCCCGCGCTTTTTTCCTTTTAGTAGGTTGGCTGCGCCAAAATCGTAGTCCGAACGGCGACGTAGGCGTTTTTGCATATCACCCGCATGCTTATTAGTCGATAGCGATGCATCTCTGTTGCTCCTTGACCGACACCGGAAGCGCCCAGATGAGATATCATTTTTCCACTGAACTTTGCATTTTCTGCCTCCGGATGACAGGTAGTCTTGACCGTGCTCACGGGTTCTCCTATCCTCTCCAGATCTGTTTTTTCTCATTTTCTCCCGCTGTTTCCGAATTTTTTTCCTCAGTGCATAAGGAAAGCCACCCCCCACCAGAGCGGCCATGCAATCGGCGGACAACCAACGGTCAAGGCGAAGCGCGCCTTTATCTCTTTTCCTAAGCCGTTGGTTTTATGAGTTCTTGGCCGTCTTTTTCGCCGTACTTTGTAGTTTTTCCTGCTCTTGGCTTGGATTCTTTTTTTTTTTTTCTATGTCGTGCTGCCATCCTGATTCAGCAGTCGACGCGGTGGCTTTTGAGTCTGGCGTGTACTACAGCTGGGAGTTGGCCCAGCCCGTTTTTGAATACTGCGGGTTTAGACCGTTAGACATCTTTTCTCTTTCCTTTTGTAAAGTTCGAGCTATCCTTTTGATTTTTTTTTGCTTGGATCGCGCATGGCTAGGCTGATTGTACGGACTTTTTCCTTCGTGGTGCTGCTTTTTTTCGGTCGTTGGCTATGCTTTTTAGCCACTCGCGTATACACAAAAGCTTTCTCTTTTGTTTGGAGCTATCTTTGGCGTCTTTTATTTGCTATTAACCTCGTCCGGTGGGCACGATGTGGCTGAGCACGTTTTCCTCTCGCTGGGCGGTGCTGTCCTGGTCATCTCGACGGTCGTCCAGCCATTCCGGGTGTGGGGCTGGTCCCCTTGGCTGCTGACGGCTTGTTTCATCTTCCCCCCTTAGCAAGGCAGGGAAGGAAAGCAGACCTCTTGCCGTGCCAACCGGCGATGGTTCCCGGCCGCCGGGTGCGTCTTTCGTCATAATCGTTTTTTCCCTGGCCGAGCTGCGCTTTTGCTCGGCCTCCACGTTTTAAATTCCTTGCCAAACTTTTTTTTCACTACTTAATGCTCCGGAGTCTGGGATCTTTTTTTGGACGACCTTTCCCATCGTATCCGCTCAAGTTGGGTCAGCTGCCAGGGGCCGTTTTCGGATATTTTTTTTTTTTGGACCCTGCTGCTTTCGTCCCCACGATAGTTTGGATGGTATTTTGGTCCTGTGCGCTCACTTAGACAGGAGTTTCACTCTCGAGCACTTTTCCATTTTTTTTCCAGTGCTCTTGTGTCCTTTCGACTCCGGGAGACAGATCCTTAAAAAAGTGATTGGCCCCCTCTTCTTCCTGGCCCACGGTGATGGCATTTCCCTCGTCCCGGCGAACCGGTTCTCATTTTCCCAACAAGCACCGACTTTTCCAGTGCCTCTACTTGACCCCTGACCCTACCCCCTTCCCCCCCCTCTCCGGGAGGCTAGAACCAGTAGCACTTTTTGTTTTTCGCTGGACGGTGCATCCACCGCTTCCTTCACCCACTAAAAGATGGGCTGCTTTCAACCGGACTCTCCCGTTTCTTTTCACAAAAAGGACCTACCTTCTTGCTACTGTTGTGTACCACTGCATGGACCCTGTTGTGCCTCCCCCTCCATTCGTGTTAATCGAAGTGGTGCCGTGGTCCCCCCCGAGGACGATGATTCCTTTCTTTTTCCACGTCACGTCGCACTTGTCTATTTCAGACGACAAAAAAATTCAGTCTCTGCATGCCGAGACACCCCGTGAGTTTCCAAGTACGTTTTTCAACTTGATTTTGCAAAGGCGGAGACCTGTTGTTGGTGTCTTCCGTCTCACGACGTGCGAGAAAGACACCCCCCGACTGGGTCTTTCCTGTGTCAAGCCAATGTCAATGAGCGCCTTTTTTGCCTCTTGCCCACATCTGTCCTACTTCGATGGTCCCCATTTTTTTAGCCCGTTCCAAATGTGTCTTCTCCAATAAATGCGCAAAATTGACACTTTTTGCGGTTCGGCCGCCCCTGGCTGGTGGTGCAGTTCTGGTCGATGCGTGTGATCTGGTCCTCTTTTTTTGGGTAAACACAACCTTGCGTGGGCGAGCCTGGGCAATTTTACCCCGGGGGGTCGAGAGCTTTTTTTGCGTCGTTTCTACGACCTCTCCTTTTCTTTAGTCTGATCCTCCCTCATCCCCCTTCCGGCGCGCGACAACACTCGCTGTCCCCTGGGAATAGCTACCTTGGGACAATCTCGGCAGCTTTTAAACTTTCACTGATCTATCGACTGTAACTTCTCCCTTTTCTCTGGTGATTCGTAAGGAATCTCGGTCACTTCATTAGACGGGATACTGTGGCACGCCACCGCCCGACGTCCACCGACACTTCTAATGACTTTCGGGATTCAGGCAGTTCGTACCTCCCCCAACAACACCCCCCCCTGAGGTTTCCCTCCTTGCTGTTTGCCAAGAAAGATGCTTTCTATAACGTAGGCACCTGTTGACGAGTTTTCAACTGACCTGGCCACTGTTCTCCTATTTATAGACGTCGTCCGCCTATTGAAAGAACGAGAAAGGCCAGCAGTCCCCTTTTTCTCCCCCCCGTTGGGCACAAATGCTTTTTTTTTTTATCACCTCTGATGGTTCCTGCTGAGAGACGTTTTTTTTATAAGAGACGGATGCTCCCTAATTTCCTCAGTAAACTTTCTCGCTCTTTTCCGATCCCTCCTCGTTGCGCGGCACATTTATTGCCTCGTCCCGGGCGATATATCACTCAAGCGTTGAATTCTTTTTTTTGAGCTTTTGCGTTTGAATAAGTTCCTTCTTTCCCGTCGATGATCCCTTGGTAGTCCCCTTTGTCACACACGTTTTGGGTTCTTTGCTTCAAAAAACCCCCCATATGCAGCCAAAGACGCCGGGTCCGAGGTAACTTTTCATCTGATGGTTTCTTCCTTTTTTTTGAATTGAATCGCGTTCTCTCAGTTTCTCCCCACCCCAAACCGCCAGACTGCAACACCTCGCCCCACGATACCCAATCCCCCGACCACGCCTACTATTGGCTCACCGTTTTTGTTTCTCCCAAGGTCTGCCCCCTCTTCCCCCGCCCCTCACCAATCCCGAAAAGCGCCAACGGTCTTCTCCTTCTAGTTTTCGCTATTGTTGACCGAGCCTCCTTACGGTTTTAGACCTGCCTCCCCTGCTTCGCCGAGGCCGTCTCACCTCCTTTCTCTCTATCTTTTCCTATTTTACTTCCCTTTGTTTTTCGGAGATTTATCAGTCGGCTAGACGTCGAGCCACATCGCTGGGCCCCGCGCGCCTGTCGAAGGGCGGTCTCCTCGACTTTTCTGTACCAATAGCGCCTCGAGTCCCCTTTTTACTTGCAAGCTTTTGCGTGCTGGCGGTGAGGATGTTGTTGTCCGGTGAAACTTGTAGTCACCGCTGTTCTTCCCAGCCGTTTAAGTAGTCCTTGGTTGTAGATTCCAGCTCTTTTGCGTGCGGGCCGAGGTGGGGGAATTGTTTTTGCTTTTTTTAGCACAACCTTTCTCTGTCTCCCGCGACTTCTGTCAATGCGGACATCTCAAATGAATTCGTTCCTTTTTCTGGGTTGGCTCGGAATATTGGGGGCGGCGGCAACGTACCCCCAGAACGGTTTCCTACCCACCCTTCGTTTTTCCTCCATGCCAGGTACGCAGACGGTGGTCGTGTTTTCAACTGATTGCTTGCTCAGTTCGATCCGGTGACCTTCCCCTACTTTTAGTTTGATTCTCTATCGTTTTCCCGCTTCCCCCTTATCGGTGCCGCGCAACGCTTCTTTGATAGGGTTTTTCGTTTCCCATCCCTTTACTTGATTGTATATCACTTTGATAGTGATCTTTTTTTCGAGTCTCCCTATTTCCATTTGTTCCCCCCTAGAAGTTGGCTTGATGCCCCATGATTTTCAGGTTTGTTGACCCAAGCGAGTCTCCCGGGGCGTTCGTGCCGTCCTTCGTTCGGCTCCTTTTTCCTGTCCAGCAGTCTTCTCCCCTTCTTATCTTTTCCTTTTTCCGTCCCACTCCCTTTTTAACCCTTAAGTTCGAGCATGCAGCTTGCGGGGTCTAGCGGTGGTTCTACGCGTGTCGAACGTTGCCGTCACCCCGAAGCTTTAGAGGATGTATTTTGCTCTCTCTCCTTTCCCGCGCCGTCGTAACCTCGTCGAGGTGTCACGAGTCTTCCTATCAGCATTTACTTTTTCGATCTCGTAGTCCAGGGCCCTGTTTGCCTTCTTTTTCCCTTTCCTTGTCTCGCCCAACCCCATGTTTTCTTTCTGAAGGCCAGACCTTTGCACCAGTGGGTGGAGTCTGAAGCGGCGACATTTGGGGGTGCGTTGCATGAATTTTTTTGTTTTCTGCTCCTCCCCCAGATCTTCTTTCTCTCCCTTAATCCCGGCTTAACAAACTGTTTATACCCGCCTTCGGGGGTTTTTCCAACCCCCCCCCCCTCCTCTCTGCCCCGGTAGCGCCCGCATCGTTTTGGCGGTCACACAGCATTGGCCGGGGCCGACCAACTCCACCGCTCGTTTTTACTTGGTCGTACTTTTCTCCTAAAATTTTTTTTGTGGTTACCAACATTTCGACTTTTTTCAGCTTTTTTTTTGGTTTTGCCTCGGCCTTCCTTTCATTTGGTTTGAATCGGGACACTTTTACTCCCAAGTATGGTGGGTTGGTTTTCCTGCGAATTAGGCGAGATGCTACACGACATGTATTAAGAATTTGGCCTTCCTTAACTCTTTTTCCCTGTTGACTTTCTTTGAAAACCACGGTGTGTCTCGAATGACAATATCGGATTGTTTTCTGAGACTTTTGACCCCGATGATTTCCGTATGGCATCCCTTTTCTCTTGTTTTGCTTTCCCCCCTTGACTCTTCTTTTGGGTGATTCCACAGAGTCGGTTTGGTCGTACCCCTGGTCTCCCTTGGCCACAAGTCGCGTCCCCGCCGTTTAGCTTTATTTGTTGCCAAATTCACCACCTTCCCTTATAGTTTCCCTCTGGCCCCATCATCTGATTCTTTTGGGTTGAATTACGGGTGTCTTGCGCTATTACAGAAATTCGATGGCGTTTTCCGACTTTTTTTTCCCGATCTTTTCATTTTTTTGTTTTATTTTTCGTCCTTTCTGTCTGCAATTTTTTTTTCTCCATCTCCTTTTATGTTTCATCCACTGATAAGCGTAGCCGTTTCCCCGTGAGTAGTATTTTGGCTTCCCGCACCGTGGGTTTAAGACTTCTTTTCGGGTTCCCCCCTCCCTTTTTTCCCACTGGTTCGTGAGAACGTTTTCTCTATGGCTTCCCCTCCCGATGTCTCTATTGCGATGTCCCAGATCGATTTTTTTTTGCCCAGTTGGGAAAGGCCTTTCTTTTGAGTGTCATTTTTTTTCCTTCCTCCTCAACGATGGCCCCCTCATCTCCCCTTTGGGGCGCAGCCTTTTCATCCCCTGTCCAAAACCCTGAGCTTTGCCGCGGACATGGCTCTCCCCTGTGCGTACTTTTTACTCTATGTCTTTCTTTACCCTAGTCCTCACTCCCTCCTTTCTCATCTTCCCCCTGGCCCTCGACGAACGTTGGCATGCGGGGCCGGTATTGCGATCCAAGATCTCTAGCTGCAGAAAATTTTTTTCCTTGCTTCGCCCGCCCCAGCGTCTCTTTTAATACTCCCTTTTGTTTACTATTCCTTTTCGGATTTTTTTCGGAGCCCTTGCCGTTGCTTCCCCGGATGATGAAAAGCAGTGCATCTTACGGGGCCTTTCCCCACTTACGGGGACTTTTTTTCGCCTTTTCTTCGATTACCTCGACGTTCCTTCGTTTTCTCCCTTTGAGTAGCCACATTCGGCCACCGGACTTTATTTTTTGTCAATACGAGCGCCAACACCCACGCACGCTCTCCTCTTTTATCGTTGATTTTTTTTGCTCCCAAAAAATTCCCTTCACTGAACGCGCTGTTTTCCCTTTTTTCAGCCCAACGACTTAGCCCTATTGCCGCCGAAGCGGCTTCGCGGAGAACCTGAAGACCCGCTATCGCTCTCTTTTTCCCCCCTGTACTGACATAGCCCCCTTTTTCTTTTTTTCCCGCTTCCCCTTATATTCTTTTTCCCCAGTGCTGTCCTTCCCCCCCCCTTTTTAGCTTTTTCAGACTCTGTCGGCGAATTGGCTCCCACCGAGTCTAGTTTGTCATCAGGATTGTAATTTGCAGGATCCCCCCCCCCCGATGGAATCCGGCGGAACCCTTGACACTCAGGTAATTTCCTCCATTCTCCCATAATATCTTTTAATAAGACTTTTTTTTTGCTCTCTATTTTTTAGTCTTTTTCTCTTTACTGAGGTGGTCCGGTGGTCCGCGTTGCCTCTTTTTTGGTGGTGCTTTTCAGGTGACATTCAGGGCTCCTTTTTTTCGATGAAAAGATTTTTCTCTGTATTACCCCCTTTTCTTTCCCCCAGCAAGGTGAAGTAATAACTTTTTCCCCGTGTCACGTTGTAAGAAAGTTTGTCCTCACCTTTTTCCAGATTTTTTCAGTTGTTTTTAAGGGCAGTTCTCTATCTCAGCTTTTTTTTTCTTTCGTTCCTCCCGCTTTCTGCTCTGCTCCGGTCCTCCTGGTGCTTCTCCTTCCCTGCTTTTTTTCTTTTTTCTTTCATTTCCCCTTAAAAAACGGAACTGGTTTATCCCCCTCTTTCTCGTTTGCGTGGGAGCTACTGATGTTGTTTTTAGGTCTTTTTAAATTGGTTTCGCTTGTCACTAATGCCTTCCCCCCTTCAGATTTCCTCCCGTTTTTCTGTTTCCTTCCCTTAGCCCCTTCCTCTCCCTTCGCCCAGCAATTCCCCGGGCAGGTTTTTTACTTCGCGGGCGGTTGTTGTTCATCCTCTTAGTCCCTTCCGTTCGATCCGCCTTCATTTCCAATGCACAAACGTAATCCCAGGTGATGGCCCTCCTTCTCCTTGGTGCGTTTCGCTCGATGCCTACTCGCTGTACTGTGGAATACCGATGATGTTTTGGTCTGGCCTTGCCCCTTTTGTCGAGGTCATCTATCTTTCCTCCCTTCTTTTTTTTTATGTTCTACAACGGTAAATCCTGAATCCCTCTCCTTCATCCTTTTATCGTCCCGGCGCTTACCGGCAGCGGTTGTATGGTCATCTTGGACTTTGCGTCTCCCCCCTGACGCTTTCCTTTCCTCGGTTGTCGGGTGTTCCTCGTAACTATAAATATCTTTTTCACCCAGTTACATTCTTGCGAGCACGGCAACGTCTTTCTTTTCCAGCGGTGACTTACTGTCTGCCTCCCGGTTACTTTCCTCCCAAGATCTTTTTTTTTTCCCCCCATGAGGGTTGCCCAACTTTTCTCCTTCTGACCACGGGCTGGACGACCTTTAGGACCCGCGTTCCCCTTGCTTTTTTTCTTTAACAACTCCCCCTCCTTAATTTCACTTTTTCCTCACGGGCTAAAAGAACTCAAACCGCTTTTTTACTCCGGCTTTTTTTTTTTATGCTTCTCCGCCTTTCGAGAGTTTAGAATCCCCTCCTTTACAGGTCACCACCCCTACCATACCAATCTTTTTACCTCTGCCCCCCGATACTCTATTTTTGGTTATGCGAAAACATTTCCAACTACGGTTCTTTATTGAATATCTTTTTCCACCGCTCTGGCCCCCGGTGTTGCCGACCCTAACTACTTTTGAACCCCCCTTCGAGCGGCCGTGCAAAAACCACACTGCGTACTTTTTCTTTTTTTCCTGCCTTTCTGTCCTCCGTTTTATGCGACTCCCCCCTTTACGATCTTTGCATGCTTTCTTCAACACCGTTTAATACCGTGTCTCCCTTTCCCCCGTTAATGAATGCCCAACCTTTTCCGCTGTGTAGGGTGGCCTTTTTTTCCCGTCTCATACTTTTTCTGGATTCCCTACCACACCCTTCGATTTCTTAAACCTTTCCCTTTCAAGCCCTTGACACTTTTCTCTCCTTTGTGCAGAGAACTCAATCTTCCCTCTTTCTCGGAACCGTTTTTTTATCCCCCTAAGTCCAAGTGTAGGATACCTACATTGGTAAAATGCCACCAAACGATTTTGCATTTTTCCCCCCTAAACCAGGATCTTTTTTGAATCGTCCCGTCAGATTGTCTCTCACCCATTTTCCTGATATTGTGGGGGTACACCCACCTTTTTTTTTGTTTGGGGATGTAGGTCCATGTGGTTACGGCTTTTCGGAAGAGCATCCATCCTATCGGCGGATACTCCCATCATTGTCGGTCTTGAGATGACCTCCGACCCCTCCCCCCCCCCCCATTTTTTTGAAGGCCCTTGTAGACTCCACCTCATGCTGGCCATGTATGGCCGGACCTTCTACCGTGGGTTCGGAAGATTAAATTTCCCCCCCCCACCTTTCTGCCATGGTTCATCTCTCTATCCCCATTCGAATCTTTGGCTCTTTTTTAAGACGGTAGGTATCGGTTACCTCGTCTTATTTCCAGCCGGAACTTGTGGCACGTCCCTTCCCGCCTCCCCAATTACCCCTATGCTAAGTATTAGGGTGTTAATCCCTGTACCCCTCCGTGGTGCAACAGATGCGACCCCAGCTTTCGGAACGTCCTTGCAATTTTTAGTTCTATGTCCCTCCCCCCGGCTTTTTTTTACAGATCTTTCCTTCTCCTCCGTCAACATCCCCTTCCCCCCGGCCGCCTCCTTCCTCTCCTTACCATACCTTTTTGTCATCCATATAATTAGCTTCACCAATTTATCTTTTTATTCACCTCCTCCTTTGTTGATTTACGTCTGGCTTCTTTCTTGTCTAGTCTTCTTATTTCTTTTTTTTCGGAAACTAGGTTGCACGTTTCCTTTCTTTCCTTTCTGATTCCCTCCGTTCTGTTGAATGTCACCCGCGCTGTGTTTGTTGCCTCCGTTGGCCAGTTATGTTCTGTCCCTTTTCCCTTTCCCCTTTTTCAAAAAAGTTTTTTTTGCCCCCACCCCACCTTTCTTAAGCCCCCCCCATCCCTCTCCCTTTCGCGGTCAAAAGAATTAAGGTAGATTGTCCTTTCCTCTCTTGGACCTGGGTCATCCTCGACCTTGTTTCAAATCCTAAGTAATTCACGATCCCCCCTTTTCCTCTGATCGACCAAGCATTCATTCTTTCTTGACCTGATCTCTTTCCCTTGATTCCCGGTTCCTTCTCCCCGTCCCCTCCACTCGCACCCTTGAAGCTGATCAGGACTCGCTGCTCTTTTGCCGAGATGCACGTCTCCTTCTTAAGCTTAGATGGTTCCCCCTTTGTTTTTGGGGAGTGCTCCTTCACCCTAGCGC